>Ga0256842_1003122_pt1 | contig 11266 bp, 12 predicted proteins | sample 4559240metaG_FD_185973 | JGI IMG/M metagenome (GOLD analysis project Ga0256842, IMG submission 185973) | Hydrothermal vent microbial communities from Guaymas Basin, Mexico - 4559-240 | ecosystem: Environmental > Aquatic > Marine > Hydrothermal vents | place: Mexico: Guaymas Basin | collected...
CAGCCCGATGTTTCACCAGGTTGAAGGATTCCTTGTTGACGAGAAGGTCACTTTTGGTGATCTAAAAGGGATTCTGACTCATTTCCTCTCCGAATTCTTCGGTGACGGCCATTCTGTTCGTTTCCGCCCATCGTTTTTCCCTTTTACCGAGCCGAGTGCCGAAGTTGACATCGAGTGTGTCATCTGTGGTGGTGACGGTTGTCGGGTGTGTGGCAAGACCGGCTGGCTTGAAATCCTCGGTTGCGGCATGATCGACCCAGCTGTTTTTGGTTCGGTTAACTATGATGCTGAAAAGTACAGTGGTTTCGCATTTGGTATGGGGCTTGAGCGTTTGGCAATGCTGAAATACGGTGTCAACGACTTACGTTTATTTTTCGAAAACGACCTGCGCTTCCTCAAGCAGTTCTGATATTGGTAAGGATTACAATTCATGATAGTTACCTATAACTGGTTGAAAGAATTTGTCGATTTTTCCTTCTCTCCGCAGGAACTCTGTGATCGGCTGACAATGGTTGGTCTTGAGGTCGATGCTCTTGAGGAGATTGGCGGTAACCTCGATTCGGTTATCGTTGCTAAGCTGGAGTCGGTCGAACGTCACCCCGATGCGGATCGTCTGACGGTCTGTCAGGTGAATAATGGCAAAGAGACTGTTCAGGTTGTGTGTGGTGCTCCTAACCACAGAACGGGAGACATCGTTGCTTTTGCTCAACCGGGATCTATCCTGCCTGGCGATTTCAAGATCAAAAAATCGAAGATTCGTGGTCAGGTTTCCATGGGAATGCTTTGTTCCGGTAAGGAGCTGGCGTTAAGTGAAGAATCGGCTGGAATTATGATTCTTGCTGCCGATTTGCCACTCGGGATGCCGGTTTTTGAAGCTCTTGAACTGAAAGATTTCCAGATTGAGATTGGACTGACACCAAATCGCCCCGATTGTCTTAGTGTTGTTGGTGTTGCCAGAGAGGTTGCCGCTTTAAGCGGTAGTGACCTTAAACTGCCTGCTCCCAAAATCCAAGAGACCACCGACACTGTTGATAGCATGGTCTCGGTGACTATTGAAGATCCTGAAGGGTGTCCCCGTTACGCTGCCCGTATGGTCAAAAACGTCAAGATCGGGCCGTCACCCGACTGGCTGGTACGGCGCCTCGAAGCTGTCGGGATGCGCTCGATCAACAATGTTGTTGATGTGACCAATTACGTGATGATGGAACTCGGACATCCGCTCCATGCTTTTGATTTCCGTCAGGTTCGCGATGGAAAAATTATCGTCAAACGTGCTGCTGAAGGTGAAAAGTTCAAGACACTTGATGATCAGGAGCATACTCTGACTACAGAAGACCTGATGATCTGCGATGGTCAGCGTCCTGTCGCAATGGCGGGAGTTATGGGTGGTCTCGACTCAGAGGTTCGGGACGATACAGCGACGATTCTCCTTGAAGCTGCCTATTTTAAACCAACAATGATTCGGCGTACCAGTAAGCGGCACGGTCTTCATACCGAATCCTCGCACCGTTTTGAACGTGGTGCCGATATTGACATGATTCCGGTTGCCCTTGAGAGAGCTGCAAGTCTGATTGCTGAATTGGGCGAAGGTGATATCCTCAAAGGTATCATTGATAACTATCCACAGCAGTTAGAACCATTAGCTTTAACACTCAGTACATTGAAGACTCAGCAATTACTCGATGTCGCCGTTGAGCGTGATGGCATTAAGAACATGCTGACATCGATTGGATTGACGTCTGAAGGTGGAGATTCAGATGACACTCTGACAGTTCTGGTCCCGAGTTTCCGCCCGGATATTGAGCGCGAAGTTGATTTGATTGAAGAGGTTGCCAGGCTCTACGGTTATGACAAAATTCCAGTGACGATGCCGGCAGGGGCGGTGAGTGCGAAACGGCCACCATTGAACCAGCTTTTGCAGAAAACTTTGCGGCAGACAATGGTGACAGCAGGATTTTCTGAAGCAATGAATTATTCATTTGTCGCTGCTGATAGCTTTAAAAAAATCGGAATAGGCGAAGGCGATAAGCGTTTAACGACTGTCAAAATACTCAATCCGTTGTCGGCGGATCAGGCAGTAATGCGGACAAGTCTGGTTCCAAGTTTACTTGAAACAGTTGCAAGAAACCTCAACTACCGTAGCTCCGATTTGCGTTTGTTTGAATTGCGTCCGGTTTTTCTCCCTGGTGAGAGTGCTGATGATTGTGTTGAAAAACTTTCATTGACAGCCGTGATGTCTGGACGTCGTGAGCCGGAAGGTTGGGCCCAGAGCTCAGATAATATCGACTTCTATGACCTTAAAGGCGTTGTTGAGGAAATTGTCGAGAAGCTATCGATTAGTAAGGTTTCTTTTGACTCTGGTGAGGGTCAGCCATATCTTCATCCCGGTAAGTCATGTTGTTTAAAATCGGGTACTGCAACCCTCGGGTTTATCGGGGAGGTCCATCCCGAAGTCTTGGCTAGGTTCGACATTGATCAGCCGGTTTATCTGTTTGAGCTTGATTTTTCCGCGTTGCTTGATGCCGTTGGAGAAGGAACACAATTTAAATCACTCTCCAAATTTCCTGATGTGATGCGTGACAGCGCGTTACTGCTGGACGAAAGTATCACGGCGAGTCAGGTGATGGAGATTATCAACCGCAGTAAGATCAAGTACTTTGAGGATGCGGTTATTTTTGACCTCTACACCGGTAAGGGTGTTCCCGACGGGAAAAAGAGTCTGGCGATTCGTGTCAGTTATCGGGCTATGGAAAAAACCCTCACGGAAGCTGAAGTCACCAAGGCTCATGACAAGCTGATTCGTTCGCTTTGTCATCAGCTTGATGCAGAAATTCGTTGATTGACCTTGCAGACTCATAATCTGTGTGGTATAAATCCTGAAAAATCAGATAGATAGTGACTCCATGAAACCAAATTAGGTTGAGGTGGGAGGGAATATGACTAAAGCAGACTTAGTAGAAAGTGTTTACCTGACAACCGGTTTTTCCAAAAAAGAATCGGCTGCGATTGTTGAGATGGTTTTCGATCTCATGAAGTCGACTCTGGAGCAGGGTGAAAAAATTAAGATTGCCGGTTTCGGAAACTTTGTTGTGAAAGAGAAAGCGTCACGTCGGGGGAGAAATCCTCAGACGGGGAGTGAAATCGAAATTTCCGCCCGGAAAATTCTGACATTCAAGCCAAGTCAGGTTCTTAAGGCTGCTATTAACGAAGCCTCCTGATTTATGGTGAGCTAACTGGTGCCACAGATACCTGACAAGCTCTATTTTAAAATCGGTGAGGTCGCTTCACTGCTGCAGTTGAAGACCCACGTTTTGCGGTATTGGGAAACCGAGTTTTCCGCGCTTCAGCCGATTAAAAGCCGATCAAATCAGCGTCTCTACCGACGTAAGGATGTAGAAACCGCCCTGTTAATAAAGGAACTCCTTTATCGACAGGGTTTTACTATTGCCGGTGCACGAAAGAAAATACAGTCAGATAAACAGCTGGGGCTGCCACTGAGTGTCTCTCAGCCTCCGGAAGAAATTCTTGCCGAAGTAAAATCCGATCTGCAGCAACTACGCAGTTACCTTCTTGACCGTTTTCCTGAATAACGAGTCTCCGTGATAATTCTGGCAACGAACGATGATGGTGTCCGTTCTCCCGGTTTGCGGATGCTGGCAACCTGTTTGGGAGAACTCGGTGAGGTATATGTTGTTGCTCCCGATCGCAACCGCAGTGCTATCGGTCACGCATTGACCTTGGATCAGCCTCTCCGTGCTGAAGAAATTAAACCAAAAGTTTTCGCTGTTAACGGGACACCCACCGATTGTGTCAATCTGGGAATCCATGGATTATTGCCAAAACGACCGGACCTGGTTGTTTCGGGGATTAATTTAGGCAGTAATCTGGGTGATGATATTACCTATTCCGGCACGGTGTGTGCTGCCCTTGAAGCGACGCTTATGGGCCTTCCATCTTTTGCGATCTCCCTCGACACCAGAAAATTCACAGATGATCAGCTGCAGGTTGCAACTCTCTTTGCCCAGGATCTTGCGGTGAAAATTTTGAAAAACGGTCTTCCTGCTGAAACCTTTCTCAATGTCAATGTTCCCGGAGGTACGTGTCGGGGCGCGACACTCACACGGCAGGGGAAAAGGCGTTACGGTGAAGGTGTTGTGACCAATATTGATCCCCGTGGGCGTAAGTACTATTGGATTGGTGGTGCTGGGGTAGGTTTTGAAGACATTCCCGGTAGTGATTGTAATGCCATCGATGATGGGTTGATCTCGGTCACTCCGCTACACGCAAATATGACCGACGATAATGCTTATCGCGATATAGAACGCTGGTCTTTTGACTGCGTCAAAGTTGAGGATTGATGGATTATTCAATTGCACGGCGCAGGATGGTTGAGCAGCAGATTGCTGACAGAGGAATCACCGATCAACGGGTTCTTGATGCGATGTTGACGATTCCGCGTCATCTTTTTGTTGAGTCGGGGTTGCAGAACCACGCTTATTCTGATGCGACTCTGCCGATTGGTGAAAAGCAGACAATTTCTCAGCCGTTTACCGTTGCTTCGATGACAGCGGCTCTGGAACTCCAGGGACACGAGCGTATCCTCGAGATTGGAACCGGGTCGGGTTATCAGACTGCAATTCTTTCACACCTGGCCAAGCGGGTTTATTCCATTGAGCGGATCAGTCTGCTGGCTGCGCAGGCGCGAAGGGTTCTTGATCAACTGCAAATGAGTAATATTAATATCAAGATGGGTGACGGTACCGTCGGTTGGAAAGATCAGGCCCCGTTTGATGGCATTCTGGTCGCAGCCGGGTCGCCTGATGTTCCGCAAGAGTATCTGGAACAACTCGATATTAACGGCAAGCTGGTTATTCCTGTCGGAGATCGCGATGAACAGACATTGCTGCGCATTTGTCGTCTTCCTGATGGCCAGTTTAAGCGTGAACATTTGATGGGGTGCCGATTTGTCCCGTTAATCGGTGAACAGGGCTGGTAGCGTAGGTCTGGAGAGATTTTATCGATGAAAAGTTTTCGCCGCTTATATGACTGGATTCTCTCGTGGGCCGATACGCCCTACGGGGTTCCGGTGCTTGCTGTTCTGGCTTTCATCGAAGCGAGCTTTTTCCCGATCCCTCCTGACGTCTTGCTGATGGCACTGGCTCTTGCTTTGCCGAAAAAAGCGTATCGGTTTGCGCTGGTTGCATCTCTAGGCTCTGTTGCCGGCGGGGCTTTGGGGTATCTGATTGGTTGGGGTCTGTGGGACAGTGTTGGGCCGTGGTTTTTCCAGTACATCCCCGGTGTCACACCTGAAGGGTTTGCCCAGGTCGGGGGATTGTTTGAACAATACGGTTTCTGGATTATTTTCGCCGCTGGATTTACTCCCATTCCGTATAAAATTTTTACCATTGCTGCCGGGGTTTTCAGCCTTAATTTTCCTATTTTTATGCTGGCATCATTGATCGGTCGCAGTTTACGTTTCTTTCTTGTTGCCGCATTGTTCTATGCGATGGGTGAACCGGCACGTAAGTTAATCGATAAATATTTCAACTTGTTATCTATCCTATTGCTCATTGTTATAATTGGTGTCATTCTTCTGTATAAGTATTTTTCCTGATAAAATGGGTATGATCGCATCGTTTGCAGAGAGTACTCCTTAACTTCTCATGATTTTGGTGAAAGCAGATGGTCTGGTTTTCTTCAATACCGATTACGTCACTTTTTGACACTCTGAAGAAAGTCCCCTGCGCTTTTCTATTCTTACTCCTGTTCGTCAGTCCGCTGATCGGTGGTTGTGATGCCGGGATCTATCATACTGTTAAATCCGGTCAGACCCTTTACCGTATTAGTCGTACCTATAAGATTGATGAAGATTACCTCGCCAGGGTCAACGGAATCTATGACCCCTCTCAGATTTCGGTGGGGACGCGGATATTTATCCCGGGCGCAGATCATGTTCTTTCTGTCCCGGTGGTAAAGTCGAAAACTACAGTTTCTACGTCGAAGAAAAAACCGACAGTTAAAACGGCAGTAAAAAAGAAAAGCCCTGTCCGTAAGTCGACGGCTAGGAAAACGCAACCCCGGGTTGCTAAAAAGAAGACCTCAAAGCATCAGGCAACGCCGCTTAAAAAGTTGCAGTGGCCGCTTCGGGGGAAGATTATTCGGTCGTTCAGCAGTCAGGCCAAAGCCGGAAGGGGACACGGGATTGAAATAGCAGCCCGTTCCGGATCGACCGTCAAGGCAGCAGAGGCGGGGAAGGTCATTTACAGCGGTGATGGGGTCAATGGCTACGCTTTTCTGGTTATTCTTCAGCATGAAAATGATCTGTTTACCGTTTATGGATTCAATAGAAAAACTTTGGTCAAGCAAGGCGACTTTGTCAGTCGGGGGGAACGGATTGCATTGTCGGGGACACCTCCTGCCGGTGGTCAACCACGGTTACATTTTGAGGTTCGTAAAGGGAAACGTGCTGTTAATCCGATGAAGTATTTACCCTAGTATTCTTGGAGTCTGTTTCGAGTGGAGATGAGGATGGATGATTATAGTTCAGAGGAGGAGCCTGGTCTCGCTAATCCGGTTGGGGGGACGGTGTCAAAGAAAGATTCCGAAGAGAAGATTTACTCTTCGAGTGAGGAACAGTCCACTGCAGATGCCATCAAATTATACCTGCGGGACATCCAGAAGAAAAAACTTCTGACGGCAGAGGATGAACGTGAGTTGGCCGACTTAATCACTCAGGGCGATGATGCTGCCCGTGAAAAAATGATTGAGTCTAACTTGCGTTTAGTCGTCAAAATTGCCAAACGCTATATGAATCGCGGACTCCCGTTCCTTGACCTGATTGAAGAGGGGAATCTTGGTCTGATTAAAGCTGTCGAAAAATTTAAGATCAGTAAAGGGTGTCGTTTTTCGACTTATGCGACGTGGTGGATTCGTCAGTCGATTGAGCGCGCTATTGTCAACCAGAGTCGTACTATCCGCCTGCCGGTTCATGTTGCCGATGAAATTAATAAGTTGATTAAAATCAGCCGTGAGCTGGGACAGCGCTTAAAAAGGGATCCCGAGGTTGAAGAGATCGCTGAAGCTATGGGGACAGAAGTTAAAGACGTTCGGCGGATGATGGTACTGGTTAAGAAAACCTACTCGATAGAGCATCCGATGGGTGAGGGGGACGATTACAGTCTGATCGATACGATTGAAGATACGAAGATGGTGAATCCTGGAACACGGATTGAAGATCTTGACCGTTTTTCTCATTTACTGGAGTGGATGGATGACCTCAATGCGAACGAACGCGAAATCCTCGCCTTACGTTTTGGGCTGGATGATAAAGATCCAGAAACTCTCGATACCATCGGTCAGAGGTTTGGTGTCACTCGCGAGAGAATTCGTCAAATTGAGGCAAAAAGTCTTGCCAAGTTAAAAAAATCACTGGAAAATAGTCGTCAGCAGGAACAGGACCCTATTTGAACTGGAGCACACAATGGATCAGCTAAAGCAAATTATCCGCGATATCCCCGATTTCCCGAAGAAAGGGATAATTTTTAAAGATATAACGACTCTGCTGGGGGATGCAAAGAGCTTTCACCGCATGGTGGACTTGTTAGCCCACCGCTATATCGGTGAAAAAATTGATCAGATTGTTGGTATTGAAGCCCGTGGATTTATCCTTGGTGCGGCGCTAGCTTATAAACTGGGTACGGGTATTACTTTAGTCCGTAAGCCCGGCAAACTTCCATCAGAGACCCGTAGCGTCAGTTATGAGCTTGAGTATGGAAGCGATACACTTGAAATCCATGCCGATGCCTTTAAAAAAGGGGATCGGATTATTATTGCCGATGACCTGCTCGCAACGGGAGGGACAATGGCTGCCGTAGTTGAACTTGTTGAGGAGATGGGCGTTGAGGTTTTTGAGTGTGCCTTTATGGCTGAGCTTGAGTTTCTTGAAGGACGGGCTAAGCTTCCCGACGGCAAAGTCTACAGTTTGTTGAAATTCTGATTTTATTGGTGTCCCCCTCTGAGCTTGCCAAATGGTTATCTCAGGTGTATAAGCTTTTTTTCGGCCCCGTAGCTCAGCTGGATAGAGCAGCTCCCTCCTAAGGAGAAGGTCGCAGGTTCGAATCCTGCCGGGGTCGCCAGTAGAGAGCTTAAGCGTCTGCTGAAATTTTCAAGTTGATCAACTGTTTGATTAAGAACGCAGGATTCGAAGCGTATCGAGCGCTGACTTGATGTCAGAAGAGTGACCATGGATGGTCACGACAGCGAGAGGAGGGGAGCCAACGCAGGAGTGGACGTGATGTTCACACCGTAGTTGGCGAATCCTGCCGGGGTCGCCAGTAGAGAGCTTAAGCGTCTGCTGAAATTTTCAGGCTGATCAACTGTTTGATTAAGAACGCAGGATTCGAAGCATATAGTTAAAATTGGGTATTTTTATATACCTTCTCCCTCAGGGAGAAGATGCCCAAAGGGCGGATGAGGGCCCCTTGCTGATAACCCCCTCACCCCGGCCCTCTCCCTCAGGGAGGGGGTGAGAGTCTTTTTCTCAATAGGATAAAGGCTCATCGAGATTCTAACGAAACTTACGTGGACTTAATTCATGAATACCCTGACAATTGAAATAAAAGATTCGCTTGCGATCATCTCCTTATCACGCCCCGATTGTTTGAACTCGGTGAATATGGAGATGTTGAAGGAATTACAATCACAATTTGAGCAATTACGTTCAGATGAAGCTATCAAAGGTGTTTTGTTGACGGGGGTTGATGGCCACTTTGCTTCAGGAGGTGATTTGGATGAGGTTCGCCATTTTACGCCGCTTGAAGCGATTGCTTTTGCTGAGACGGGGCAGAAGCTGTGCTCTTTGATCGAAGCATTCCCTCGACCTGTTCTGGCAGCTGTTCGTGGTTATGTCCTTGGAGCCGGTCTGGAAATTGCGCTCGCCTGTGATTATATCCTGGCGGATGAAACAGCTCAATTTGGCTTTAAGGAACTTTGTTACGGTGTCCTTCCTGCTTTTGGCGGGACCCAGCGATTACCTCGCCTCGTTGGAAAAGGACGGGCTAAAGAGATGATTTTTACCGGGAGACTGGTTGGAGCTGACGAAGCGTTACGGATTGGTTTGGTGAATCAACTTTTCCCTGCAGTAAGTTTACTTGATGACGTCTTCAAACAGCTCCAGAAAATCTGCAGCTATGGCCTTCTTTCATTGCAAATGGGAAAAGAAGTGATCGATACCGGGGCTGAAATTAACCTTCAGGCCGCTTGTAAAATGGAGCGTGATGCCTTTGCCGTTTGTTTCTCGACCGCAGATCAGAAAGAGGGAATGGGTGCTTTTATTGAGAAACGTAAGCCCCGTTTCAGTGGACGGTAATCCCAATGGATCAGTGGCAGCTTCTTCATACTGAAATACGCAACCGGGTTGGGTATCTGTTCCTTGATAACGACCAGCGCTTCAATACCCTCCATAGCGAGTGTATTCAGGAACTACGTGCAGCCCTGACTGTCTTAGAGTCAGAGTCTGCAGTTGGGTGTATTGTTATTACCGGTGATCCTGGTGAAAGCTTTGCGGTTGGGGCCAATATTGCTGAAATGCGGGATTTCACCTCCGTCGAGGCATGGGACTTTTCTCAGCTGGGGCAGGGATTGTTTGAGCAGATAGAATCATCAACCAAGCCAGTTATTGCGGCTCTTAATGGCATCACTATGGGCGGTGGTTGTGATCTGGCTCTGGCGTGTGATCTGCGTCTTGCCAGTGAACGGTTGCAGATTGCCCACCCCGGAGTCAAGTTGGGGATCATTACCGGCTTCTGTGGGACCCAGAAACTACCACGGTTGGTGGGAAGTCATCGGGCCAAGGAAATTTTCATGACCTCACGGGCTTATTCCGCAGAGGAAGCACTACGGATCAAACTGGTTGAGCAGGTTTTTCCGGCAGATCAATTTATGAACAGGGTCAGCGAATATGCTGAACAGATTGCACAACAACCACCGATGGCACTTAATCTGGCAAAAAAGATGTTGAATGCAGCTGAAAATGTCTGTATTGCTAATGGGCAGGTGATGGAGTTAGGTGCTTTTGCCTCATTGTTTCCCCGCAGTGGCCATATGGAGAAAATCGAGGAGTTCTTTACGAAACATGCCAATTGACAGTCTCGAGTGCTGTTGATATAAACTGAATCTCATCCGGGCGGTTAGCTCAGCGGGAGAGCATTCGCCTCACACGCGAAGGGTCCGGGGTTCGATCCCCCGACCGCCCACCAGAAAATACAGAGGTTAACCAGTGGTGGTTAGCCTCTTTTGGTTTTTATGGACATCCAATTATGGAAGAAACAGCTCAATCCAATACCTCTTTGATCGTAGAAAACTGGGGGCTTACAAATTATCAGATTGCTTTTGACCGTCAGGCTGGGATGGTTCAGCAAATTCTAAGTGGGGCAGGGTCTGATACGCTGGTTTTTGTTGAACATCCAGCGACGGTTACCCTTGGGCGGCGTGCGACAGCGGCTGACCTCTACCTTCCGGAGTCCGTTTTTTCAACCAAAGAAGTGTCACTGCAGAAGATTAATCGCGGGGGGTTGGCAACGGCACACGAACCGGGGCAGTTTGTTGTTTATCCGATCATACGCTTGAAGAAGAAGGATTTACGCTGGTTTGCTGACCGCTTTCTGCGGGTGGTGATCAGTTTATTGGCAGATTATGATATTCAAGGGCATCTGAAAGAGGGTGAGCCGGGCGTCTGGGTTGATAATCGCAAAATTTGTAGTTTTGGTATCGCTTTGAAAAAATGGGTTTCGTGCCATGGGATTGCCCTTAATATGAACAATTCTCTTGATACTTTCAGTATGATTGTCCCATGCGGGCGACCGGATGAGCAGGTAACATCATTAGCACAGGAGCTGGGACATTCCGTTGACCTCGCTGAAGCACAGGCCCTTTTTACCCAACATTTTTGTCGTGCGTTTGATTATCACGTCACAACCCACATCCCAAAATAACAGGAGGACAATATGCGTTGTCACGAAGTTGATTATAAGATCTATGGCGATGATATGCAGATGGTTGAAGTTGAACTGGATCCCGCCGAAACAGTCGTTGCTGAAGCGGGTGCCATGACCTACATGGAGGAGGGGATTACCTTTGAAGCCCGGATGGGTGACGGCTCTGAACCGGAACAGGGGTTGTTCGGTAAACTTCTTGGTGCGGGAAAACGTGTCTTAACAGGTGAGTCGCTGTTTATGACCCATTTTAGTAATCAGGGGAGTATGAAGCA
>Ga0256842_1003123_pt1 | contig 11257 bp, 12 predicted proteins | sample 4559240metaG_FD_185973 | JGI IMG/M metagenome (GOLD analysis project Ga0256842, IMG submission 185973) | Hydrothermal vent microbial communities from Guaymas Basin, Mexico - 4559-240 | ecosystem: Environmental > Aquatic > Marine > Hydrothermal vents | place: Mexico: Guaymas Basin | collected...
TACTGTTTTAGGTACTAGCTTCAGCCAGTTCTGCGAAACCAATATTCATCACGTTGATGCTATCCTCCTCAACCTCTAGAAAGCTTTTGCTAACATCCTCACTCTTCCTAAGCACGACCACTACGACTGTCGAATCTCCTAGATCTACCATGTATGCTCTCCCATTCCTAACCATACCTTCGACTACTCTATCCTCTACGGTGAGCACTCTACGATTCTTATTACGCTCCTCAGCACGTCGTGACCTAGATGTTAGTATGGGTATGGCAGCAGACGCAAAGAGAGCTGCGGAAACGGCTGTAGAGAAAAGTACCTCGATCATCATCGCACCCATAGCCATAGTTAAGCATCGTATGCTTATAAACAACGACACGAAGTATCGAGGCATTGATAATACCTTACTGTAGTAACACACCGTGAGAACTCCATGAGGATCTCAATGGTTGCTACCATTTCACTAGAAGCAACGGTATATTCTGGTGGAGCAACTGGAGTAACCACCATTTTCGTTACACGAAACCTTCACGAAATCGATACTTTCGGAGACCCCTCTCCGGGAGCGACGCTCATAAATCCCCCAAAGCAATGTTTTGAGTGGGCTAGATGGCGAAGTTCATCTTCGTTACTGGTGGAGTTCTTAGTAGCGTTGGCAAGGGTGTTGTATCTGCGTCGATAGCCATGCTCATCAAAGCGATGGGATACAACGTTACTGCGATCAAGATAGATCCTTACATAAACGTGGATGCCGGAACTATGAATCCCTACGCACACGGAGAAGTCTTCGTGACAGAGGACGGTGGCGAAACGGATCTCGATCTTGGTCACTACGAGCGATTCTTGAACATGAACCTATCGAAGAAGAACAACATTACAACGGGCCAGATATACTACTCCGTAATAATGAAGGAGCGCAAAGGTGAGTACCTCGGGGCTACGGTCCAGATAATTCCTCACATAACGGACGAGATCAAGAATCGTATAATCGAGATTGCGAGAGAGTACGGAGCCGATTTCACTATCGTAGAGATCGGAGGAACAGTAGGCGATATCGAAGGCTTGCCGTTTCTAGAAGCTGCTAGGCAGATGAGGCTTGAACACGGTCCTACGAATACGCTATTCATCCACGTAGCGCTAGTCCCAACACTTAGGACTACGGGTGAACAGAAGACGAAACCCGTTCAACATAGTGTACAAGAACTTCGTAGAATCGGTATCCAGCCAGACATAATCATAGCTCGATGCGAACGGCCTCTCGAACCGGAAGCACGTAGAAAGATAGCATTGTTCGGAAACGTTTCTCCGGAAGCCGTGTTCTCGGATCACGATGTTGAAACAATCTACGAGGTTCCACTACTTCTACACGAGCAAGGTATACTGAGGGTGATATGCAACAAGATGAACGTTGAGTACCGCGAACCCGATCTCTCTAAGTGGATCGAGTTCGTTACGAAATTGAAGAGCGCTTCCAAACGCGTACGTATAGCTATGATAGGCAAGTATACGAAGCTCAAGGATAGCTACATAAGCATCATCGAAGCCATCAAGCATGGATCTGCGTACCTCGGAATAAAGCCCGAGTTCGTATGGATAGAGTCTACCGATATCGAAGCCGGTAAGATTAGAGTTGAAGACACTCTAAAAGACGTTCACGGAGCACTGATACTTCCCGGCTTCGGGAAGAGAGGTACCGAAGGAAAGATTGCAGCTCTTAAGTACTTACGTGAGAACAACATCCCAACGCTTGGAATATGCTTCGGTTTCCAGATGATGATAATAGAGTTCGCTAGAAACGTGCTAGGTCTTGAGAACGCGAATAGCACAGAGCTCGATCCAAACACACCGCATCCCGTTGTCGATCTTCTACCATCTCAGCGCGGAATAGAGATGTTGGGAGGAACGATGAGGCTCGGTGCGAAACCTATCAAGCTTATTCGTGGAACTCGAGTATACGAAGCGTATGGTCGCGACGTAATCTTCGAAAGACATAGGCATAGATATGGCGTAAATGCACGCTACCTCGATAAATTCGAAGATGCTGGAATGACAGTGAGCGGCTTTAGCTACGATGGCGTCATAGAGTTCATGGAGTTGAGGGATGCAGAGTTCTACGTAGGTACGCAAGCACATCCAGAGTTTAAAAGCAGACCTCTAGCTCCATCTCCACTATACATGCATTTCCTAAGATTCGTACTACGAAGAGCATTGAACCCGTAGATACGCCCAAATTCTTGAGCCATGATTAACACCCTCTTCAATCTACTGTCGAAAGGATCCAGACTTTATTTCAAAGCGATGATTGACGATAATTAGCATTGTAACAATGCAAGCACTCGACGATACGGACGATAATGTTCCACACCATGGAAGGGAGATGGTTTAGCATGCTACTTAAAGTACATGGTTGAAGGTCATCTGAAGGATGTTATCGAAAGGATTAGATGCGAAAGACTACGAATAAATCAATTACATCTTTGCTAACGAGACATTGTCCGTATGTAGTATCATGACTTTAATAAACCTAGTAAAGGAGTTAATGCTGAAATAGCCGTGACCGTAACTGCGACGATAATCGTGATCGTAGCTAAAATCTTGCTATGATGGAGGTGCGTCAAGTACCTCTGGAGTTCCTTTAGATTAGCCTCCGTCCTTTACACCTTTCTTCTTCACGCTATCGCTAGGAATCGCCGGAATCATACCCACCTATGCAAGCTACATATCCTCTTTTTTCTACTTTTACCACGGCTACGAGTTACACTAGTCCTCTCAGCCCGCTGAAAGAATCATCATCTACTCAGCTTCCAGCGCGTTCATCACCATACTTAAGAGTTTGCCAGCTACTTTTAATTTATCTACGATAATACAGCGATACTATAGAAAAACTTATATCGTAAAAACGTAATTGAAACTGTATGGATGGTGGTGTGCATGGCTGAGGCTCGTAGAGAGTACTGGGCAACAAGAATAGGATTGATACTCGCAATGGCAGGCAACGCTATAGGTCTCGGAAACTTCCTGAGGTTCCCCGGTAAGGTAGCTGCCTACGGAGGAGGAGCCTTCCTGATTCCGTACTTCATAACGTTGTTCCTCCTAGGAATCCCGCTATTCTGGCTAGAATGGGCAATAGGTAGGTACGGTGGTGAACACGGTGCTCACTGGCTTGCGCCGATGTTCTACCTCATCGCTAAGAAGAGGTTCGGTGTACGTGGTGCAAAAATAGCTGCTGCAATTGGCGGTGGCCTAACACTAGCTGTCGGAATAATGCTCACCGCCTATTACACGAACATAATAGGTTGGATAGCTTACTGGGCTGGCTGGTGTATATCGGGTAAGATAACGAGCATTACAGAGGTTTCGCAAGCGAAAACGGCATTCATTCAAGTCTTAGCTAATCCAGTGTACAACTTGATACCGTGGATCGTAACGTTGGTATTGATAGCCATAATAGTTACGGGAGGAATCGCTAGAGGAATTGAGCGAGCAGCCAAGATAATGATGCCACTACTATTCCTCTTCGCAGTCGCACTAATGATCATCGGATTCACGTGGAGAACCCCCGTAAGACCCGAATGGGATTCACTCAAAGGATTCTTCTGGATGTGGACGCCCAACATGGCTAAGCTAGCAGATCCCGCCACCTGGCTAGAGGGAACAGGTCAGATCTTCTTCACGCTATCGCTAGGAATCGCCGGAATCATACCCACCTATGCAAGCTACATAAGGAAGGAGGAAGACATAGCTCTAACAGCTCTAACTACCGCTACACTTAATGAGATCTGTGAAGTCATTCTTGGTGGTAGCATAGCATTCACTTTAGCCTATGCATTCGGAGGTCCCGATGCAATAGCGTTGGTAGCAATCCAGGGCAAATCGCCGTTCGCGCTAACGATGGTTGCGTATCCAGCCTTCTTCGGAAGGATAGGGCTTGCTGGTGCAGCGCTCGGCGCTATGTGGTACCTATTGCTGTGGTTCGCCGGAGTTACGAGCGCTATGGCGTTAGTAAACACGGTTGCAGCGTTGTTAGAGGACTTTGGTATTCGTAGAACGTACGGAAGCTTCATATCGATATTACTACTGCTAGCCGCTGGCATACCTATAACGATAGAGGGTATGTTGACGGGGGGCGAAACTGTGTACCTAGACTTCACCGACTTCATAGTAGGATCGCTTCTCCTAGTAGTGACGTGTCTGATCGAAGCAATACTGGGAGGATGGTTCGTATGGGGACCCGAAGCACTTGAAGAAGTTAACAGAGGTGGCTATATAAGGATCCCTGAATGGGTGTGGAAATACGTGATCTCGATTATAGACCCGATATTCTTGATAGCAATGTTGGTATGGCTACCGATGTCTACCAAGATAGCGAACTTCTTGACAAGGCATCCACTGGCTCCAACGTTCGTAGGCATATCGGTAACATTAACCATACTGTTGTTCATAATAGGCGCAATCATGGGTTATAAATGTGCTGAAAAGTATGAGAGGTGAGATCCATGGGCGAAATCATCACCGTAACCGTGACTAAAGCCATCGTAACCACCGTGAACGGCACAACTACTACCATCACTACAACCTCGCTAGCTTCGTTGGTGATCGACTACGCTGGTGCAAGTGCATTCGCAGCCTTTGGTTGGATCGTTGTACTAAGCTTGCTATCGTTCGTACTCTATCGCTGGTTCAAGTCTAAACGATCTTCGTAAGGAGCGTTCCATGCTACTCGATCGATTATCAAAAATCTCTTTTTCCCTACGAAGAACTCGATTTCTTCGTCTCGCTGACTACATCGATAAATGCGTATCTCTACTTACTAATGCGGACATAGTTAAGAACGATAAAGTTATGCAACTCCTCAACTTGTTGGAAAAGAACGTCGATGAATTGGAGAAGTGCGTCAACACCTCACGCGACGAAAGAAAGTGTCTAGAGATCGCGAAGGTTATTTACTGCAACTGTTTTCGTTACTATCTATATGCAACAAACAAAATCCGTGACTTGATTCGTACTCGAAGAATGTTGTACCTAGGAATATCTCTCGGCTTACCTTTAATGCCACTCTTCGGAGCAACCTACATCGTCGTAGCAATACTGTTCTTAGCACTGCTCTGGAACTACATGAACGTCGTTAGGTTCAAGAAGCTAGGCCTCCTATCACTGTATATCGTGGCAACAGCGATACTACCGTTCACAGTTGCCGGTATCAACTATGGAGTTTACGCACTTACATCACTGGAAGAACTTCACAGAATCTCTGAAGCACTGAACGTAGATCCGACAACAGCATTAATGATTGCGTTAACGATCTTCATCGTTTCGTTGGTGAGTACAACCACAATTATTTATTCCCTTGCAAAGCTCTACACGTATCGAGATGCATTTTCGTGATGAACTCTTCATGCTCTGATCCATGATGATACGGACCGCATCTGATTCCAGTAACCATTAACTCGTTTTCCTCTCTAACTCCCTGAATGTCGAGAGCGATGCTGATAACAGCAGCAATCCTATGGCTAGCGAGATAAAGGAAGCAGCGTACTTATCGTTTAGAATGAGCATCACCGCCATCACGAAGAACGCTATCGATGAACACGCGAACATCGCAATGAGGATCTTCTTCAACTCCATACGATCACCAAACCACTTACGTAGTAACAAAGCTCTACGATTATAGCTAGCTGCCGTATCTTAGAAGTACAAACGATTATCCCCGGCAATAGCAATGCCATCATAATACAGATAGCGTTACCTTTCATTACCAGACCAGCAACGAAAGCTATGCGAGCCAATGAACGTATCATTAGGCATAGCTTCGATAACTCCATGCTTACATCGATGAGCAATGCCTCCATTCGTTGATTAAGAAACGTGGTTATTGCTAACATCGCCAACATCATTAGCACGAACTTGTACTCGAATATAGATACGTGAAACTCTGCGCTTATACCCTCGACAACGAATTTCATTGAGTACATCGAGAGCACTATACTTAGCACCGTGACTAGTATATACATTGCGTAGCGAGGATCTCTTGCTGCAAGCAGATTCATTGTACGTAGCAGTATGTAGCATAGGAATGCTACCACCATGAGCATCACAGCATCGAATCTCTGAAGCGATGCCTCGACAACGATCACGAAGAACAACGCCACGGGTATCAGCGAGAATTTCAGCGCGATCTCTACAACCGTACCTATCAACAACGCAACCACCGCAACGCATCCTACGGAATTCACCATCATCAAGCCGATCGTCAAGGAAGCATAGATGCTAACGAGTAGTTCCCACCTTAAACTCTTCATCGATTATCACCACTTGAGCACCAAACGTCTCCACTACATGGATAAACGATCTCAACAAATCACGTAACTCATCGCGAAGCTCTTCTTCTCTAACGAAGAACAGCATAAAGGATATGGGTTTCCCCATCGTAGCCACGAACTCTACGAGATCCCGTGGGTCGATGAATGCTATAGATGAATAGCTTAGAAGGAATAGCACATGATCGTACGATGCGAATAGATGCGGATACGAAGCTTGCAAAGAAAGCAATGGATACAGCGTCGATGCTCCAACGAAAGGCATTACGTGTTGCATAGCTCGAAAAAGGATTCTATCAATAGTCGAAGCTCTGATAAGCCTAGCACTGTGCCCTGCAACCATAACGATATCTGCTGCAACACCGAATCGATTGAACATCTCAACAATCGAGCGTGCTAACCGAAGTAATCGATGAGCCCACGTATTGATATGTTCACCCATTAACCACGACAATCGATCTAGGAAAACTATCACTAGAATCCTTGCCCACGCCTCACCTCTATCCTCACGTACCATGAACTTGCCTAGCTTTGCACTATGTTTCCAAACAATTCTTCGAACATCATCTCCCGGTATATATTCGCGAATGTTCTCAAGATCGTAAAGACCCGTGCGAGCTCTACCTCGAAGTATCATACCGATACGCGAACTTAGCACTTTCTCTACGTATTGACTTCGAATCGCGATAGGCATCACAACTACTTCACTGAAGCAATCTACCTCACGGCGCACTTTGAATAAGTCTAACCAATCCCTTAGCTCGATAACGACCTTATTGAACGTTGTGAGGCCGGGATACAACGGTTTTGCACGATATCTCGCAACAACTTCTTCGTTAGGCTTCAATGCTATGCTCCATCCATACTTATCGAGCGGCTCGATTGTTGGAGGAGGGACGTCCTCTACAACTATGTTTAGAACGCTATCGCTATCGTTACGCACGTATATCCTTATCTCAATCTCCTCTAATTCTTGAGGAGCTATCTTTGCAACTTCGCGTCTCACATCAATTCTTTGAAGTTCTGCCTCACGCATTCGAATATCGTTCGCTCTCCATATCGCTATGGCAAGCATTGAGAACGCAATTGCACAAAATTCGAGTGAGCGTATAGCTAACCCTATCAAGATAACTATCGTCGTTACGGCTATGTAGATGTATCCTAGCAACGTTATCTTCAAGGTGGTTCCACCTTATCTAGAACCTCGTCAATGATTGTGGAAGCATCAATTCCCGAGATCCTTGCCTCCGTCTTCAATACTATACGGTGTTCGAGCGCTACATGAGCAACGTACTTAACATCGTCGGGAGTTACGTAAGCACGGCCTCTCATCAAGGCAATAGCACGAGAAAGTAGATACAGTGCTATAGCTCCACGAGGCGAAGCTCCTAACCTTACGCTTGGATGCTTTCGTGTTTCCTCGACTATCAACGCTATGTATCGAAGTATGTTTTCGTCTACACGAACCTTCTTTACAAGGTTCATAGCACGCACTAACTCTTCCCTGCTGATTACGGGCTTCAGCCCTCCCTCCACTATTCTATCGTATCTCTTGAGAATCTCGACAGTCTCGTCTATGGTAGGATAACCGATTCGAACCTTCGACAAGAACCTGTCTATCTGTGCTTCAGACAAGGGAAATGTGCCCTCGACCTCGACGGGGTTCATAGTTGCGATAACCATGAAAGGTCTTGGAAGCTTCAAGGTTTCCCCTTCTATCGTTACTTGTCGTTCCTGCATTGCTTCGAGCAGAGCGGCCTGAGTTTTTGGAGGTGCACGATTAATCTCATCGACAAGAACTATATTCGCAAAGATAGGTCCCTTACGAAGAACGAACTCTACCTTCTCAGGATCATACATCTTAAAACCTATGATATCGGTCGGAAGCATATCTGGCGTTACCTGAATCCTTCGGAACTCTAGATCGAATACTTGCGCTACACAACGAGCTATCAACGTCTTCGCGACTCCGGGAACACCTTCCAGAAGAACATGGCCTTCTGCTAAGAGCGTCGCTATAATCATTTCAAGTTCCTTGCGTTTACCTACGATAATGCTCGATATTGCATTCAGTGCACGCTCGACTACTTCTTTGAACCATACCGCATCTTCTCGACGAAGTTCTTCCACCTTTCAACACCTTCCTTCACAGCTCTACAAATCTCTCGCATATCTTCTCTATCCTCGGCCGTCGAAATCCTACGTCGTTCGATCGATAGTGTTGCTGCTATCGAGAGAATGAATGCTAACGTTGTTACCAAGAATAAGACTCTCGAAGACAATTGCGTGTACAGCAATGCGATCCTACACAGCGTTGATATGAAAGACACTGGGATTACTATGGCTACAAGGAATGGATTGATACGTAGATATCTATAGACGCGGTACGCTTCAACAAAGATTACGCAACGCTTTCCATGAGTAACGTAGTTGAGGAGCATTCTATGAGTTTCATACATAGAACTCCATCTAGCATCGAATTCTTCATCTATCCATAGACTAGAGTCCGAGAACACGAAGATCGTGCCCTTGCCGTAGCGCATGCTTACCGCTGTTACGCAGCTACCTACACTACACAGTGGTTTACCTACACCACGAATACACGAATACACATTGAAGAGCGCCGACATCGCAACTCCGTCGATGACACACCACCCAGTAGCAATCGAACGAGTTGTATTCGTAATGCCCAGCCCTAGCAACGTCATTAAATTCCGCGACCCATAGAACTCATCCGCTAACACTAGTGTTCCTCCTGCACTAACCCATCCAAGTATTTTCTCAGCATCGTCTCTCGAGATCTCTACCTGAGGACCTAGCAAGAATGCTACACAGAGCGCTGGATCGTAATCCTCGATTTCATTCACGTTGTTAACTATGTATACCGCAGCACCTTGATTAACAAGTTCTTTCACCATGTTACCTATACCCCCAGGACCGTCGTTGAATATCGAGGGCGGATCTCCTTCCAGCTCCCCTACCATCTCGATAGAATAGGGAGTAACTACGATGAAAGCCGTCAGTACAAGCCATGCCAATATTATGCGCGAAACCTTAACCACTACATCTCCCGAAGAACTTCTTCAACATCTTCCCGATTTATACCTCCGTAAACGACGTCTTCGTACACATCTGCAAAGCGATGAAGCTTAACGCTTCCTATGATTGTAGCCATTTCGCGCGGGGTTACTGAGATCTTTAATCCGAATCTTCTTCTCAACTCAACGAATTTCTCTCTCAATACTCGTGCTAAACCGTAGTAACGATACCTCGATTCACAACGCTCCTCACCAACGCGTTTCCTACTAATCGATTCGATGAATAACGTCCTTATCAACGACTTTATGCTCCAACCTTTGAGCATGCACAAAGCTATTAGTAACACAATCGTCGAAAACGTCACGAGTACGATTATCGTTACAATATCAGTTACGCTAAGACCGTGCTCTGCATACGAATGAATCGAACTAGTGGGAGACGCAATTTCACTACCAATCGTTCTGATCGTGAATTCCGTGATAGCAATCGGCGTGTTCTGTGATTGAGGTAAGGGTATGTAGCGAGGCTCTACGTATACGGTACCCATGAATCCATCTCCTCTTAGCTATCTTGAACAGTTCTAGACGAGTTAAAACTCCATCGCTTTTCCTAACCTCTACGATGACCTCTGATACCCAGCGTACCTAAGAACGGTATCACGAAGCTCATTCATGAGGCTCCGCGCATCGTTCATGTCAAGACCGTTGCGTACCTCGATTGCGAGGAGAACCATTGTTTTGCTAGGAACCAACTCTATGACTTTCACATCGTCTACGACTCCTGGAATCGAAAGCGTGATCTTCGCCATTCTTTAGCAGAAGGCTGGGATCCGTAACCCCAATCAACACTTCCGCACTCCGTTTAGCAATGCTAAACACGTAGACAAGCAGTAGCGATGATAGCACTAGCGAGGATACCCATCGGCAATACTCGTTTTAGTAGCTACCATGAGCGTTACCAAGGCTATACCTTCGCTAACGACATTCACGAGATCCTCAATGAATAGAGTATTGACTAGGGGATAATCTATGCCTATCACGTAGATCCTTCGCTACGCAGTAGAAAGTAAATGAATCTAGACCTAGGGTACACGTATCATCATTCTTAGCTCGGTATTTTCTATCGATCGAGGACTCATCAACGTTTGAGTACCTTTAACAAAGCTTAGCATAGCTACGGCTTCGAGAGCCATCGAAGACGGTACGAACGCGAATAGATACCGATCCTACCTCTTCCAAGAGGATACCGTAGAGGGTCTTTCCTTTGCCTAAGCACCTTTCAAACACATGCAATCACTGAGCTCTAGCATTCAACGAACGTAACATCCACACGAGTTACTAGGTATGCGAAACTCTTCAGCAAGACTACTAGAACGTTCATCAATAGTGCCGTGCCGGGACTACACAAAGTCTCTATAGCTTTACACTCCACATCGCTCCAGTAGCTTAGGGGATGAATGCCTTGACCTTGAGTATCGAGATTCACGTTATAGCATTCCCTGAAAGTAGTGCCGTACATCTAGCGTACATCACCGCTAAGGAAGTGCTTCTCGAAGCCCTAAATCTTAACGTAGTCAGCGTTTCTAAGTACGAACCTCCTGCAAGTGCATACGATTCACTACGCAATCAGTTCAACGCAGAAACGCTTTTACTTCATGCACATGCCCGCAGATCGTGTCGAGAATGCATACTGTTATGCATATGCGATCTCGATGGGTATGTACCAGGGCTAAACTTCGTGTTTGGATTAGCAATTCCAGCTCTACAATGTTGCGCTGTATTCATTACACGTTTGAAAACTGCGAACACAAAGCTCTTCGTAGATAGATGTAGAAAAGAGATTCTTCACGAAATCGGTCATGTCCTAGGTCTCGAGCATTGCCATGTCCGTGGATGCGTAATGAATTT
>Ga0256842_1003124_pt1 | contig 11254 bp, 11 predicted proteins | sample 4559240metaG_FD_185973 | JGI IMG/M metagenome (GOLD analysis project Ga0256842, IMG submission 185973) | Hydrothermal vent microbial communities from Guaymas Basin, Mexico - 4559-240 | ecosystem: Environmental > Aquatic > Marine > Hydrothermal vents | place: Mexico: Guaymas Basin | collected...
TAGAATGCCACATGTAAATCAACTTTATCTTGCATCTCTCTATCAAGAGATTTTAACCAACCACCTGTTCCTTTTAATTCACTGTTAAAGTATTCGTCTGCATTTGCAGGAGTGTTAGAGAACCATAATATTTTCATTCTACTCATACTTTTTTTCAATAATCTCCTTAAATTTTAAGAAATACTGTCTTGGTTTAAATTTTTGTGCTGAAATTTTACTATTTATTTTTAATTTTTTTTGTAATTCTTTGTTAGAATTTATTTCTATTATAGCTTTTGCAATATTTATAGATATGTTGGGACCTCTATTAATTATGATTCCACATTTTTTATTAATATATTCCGGAATTCCACCTGCATCCGACGCAATAACAGGCAAGCCACAAGCTATTCCTTCAATAGCAACTAATCCTGCAGCTTCATCAGTTATTGAAGGAAAAACTAATATGTCACTAATAGCATAATATTTTACTAAATCATTGTTGCTAATATACCCACAAAATACAAACTTATTTTCATATCCTACTATTTCTTTTTCAATCTTATTTTTAAAGATATTATCACTTTTATTTATTCTGGCAAAACCAGAACCAAATGAACCTATGATTAATAGCTTAATTTTTATTTTACTATCTAATATTTTACACGCTTCTATTAACTCAAGTAATCCTTTTTCAGGCACTAATCTACCTGTAAAAACTACAACTAGATCATCTTGCGAAATACCTAGATTTTCCTTTCTTATTAAATTAAGATATTTATTATCAATATTAGAAAAAAATATTTCATTTATACAATTATAAAGAACAAATATTTTTTCATTACTAACATTTACATTACTCTCTATATATTTTTTCAAATAATTACTAACAACAATAATTTTATCAGCATGCAAAATGGCATTCTCAAAATACTTATATTTATCAAAATTTAATTTAGTGTGTAAATGAAATATTAATTCAACATTTTCCCCAAATTTTTTTTTAAAAAATTTAACATTTGAAGGATTTCCTTCAACAACTATTTTATCAATTTTCTTAAATTTTATTAAATAGTACAATCGAAAAGTATCAAAAGTAACAGATGTCATACCAAGTTTTCTAAAAATTTTAAATATAAATTTTAATAATTTTATGAAAATATTTTGTTTTAACCAAATAAATTTAGTATTTTTATAACCTTGAGATTCAATATATGCTAATTTATTAAAATATGAAAAAACAACAATATTAAAATACCCGGATTTTTCGTTTTCTTTAATAAAATTATCAACCAAAGATTCGATTGCTCCACCTAAAACAGCAGGAATAGGAAGATCAGAGGGAAGAATTATTGCAATTTGCATATTTTTTTACTGAAAAACCGTATTATATTAGAAATTAAAATTTTCCTTAAATATTTATCTAAAAAAAATATTATCGCCCCTTTATTCCCTAAAAAAAGAACTATTCGATAAATGATATATTCTTCTAAAAGATCTATTTTATAAATTATGCTTAATTTTTTAAAATTATGACTTATTAAGAAAGAATACCAGTCAGTATAATAATCTGAATATATTTTTTTTTTATTTGTAAAAGATACCGACTTTTCATGTAATCTGTACTCTACTGTTATTTTATCTAAAAAAAATATTTTATTATTAGCAATTAACATTTTAAGAAAAAAAGGATAATCTTCTAATAATTTATATCTTTCATTAAAATAATTTAAAGAAACAATTAGTTCTTTCTTAAAAAAAGTTGTTGGCCCTGCAATTAATACTTTTCTATACAAAAGATACGTTAATTGTTCATCAGGGTTTGAATATTCAGAATAGAAAAAACAATTTAAAGAATTAATAAATGGTCGAATATGCATTTGCTTTTTCACATTATTATTAATTACAAAAGATTGTTGTTTTGAAATGATTGCTTTTGCATTTGGATTTTTATACACAAAAGTAACAAAGTCAGATATAGCCATTTTTTTAAACAAATCATCTCCAGCAATAAGTTTAATCCACTCCCCTGTTGATGCTTTTACACCTCTATTACAATTTGCTGGTATTCCTGTATTTTTTTTTGCTGTCAATAGTTTGGTTCTAACAAATCTATCTTTATTATTTTCAAGCCATTCTTCACATATCTCTACGGTGTTATCAGTAGAACAATCATCACTAACAATTAGTTCAATATTTTGGTAGGTTTGTGCTTTAGCGCTTTCAAGCGTTTCTAAAACAAATTCTGCAGAATTATAAGTAATAACTATGATACTAACTAATGGATTTAACATTTCTTTTCCTTATTTTTTTAAATAAACTTTTTATTTCTTCTATTTCTGATGACCCCAAAATATAATTCACAAATAAATACACCATAATTCCAGAGGACGTACCAACAATTAACTTTATAAAATTATTAGAGATAAATAAAATAGAATAATAAACAGCTATACTCATAATAATTGTAGATATAGCAAAAGGTAGCATATCTTTTAATTGCTTCAATAAACCATAACCGAATAATTTACCCGACATATAAGTATTGATCCCAAAAGCAATAAACGAAGTTATTATAAATCCAATTATCATTGCTCTTATACCCAATGGAACTGTTATTAATAATGCAATTATTGTTATTGGTATTTTTGATAAATCTACCTTTAAAAACAAATCTGATCTTCCATTTGCATTAAGCATATTCAAATTTATTGCACTCATTGGATAAAAGATCTTTGTAAAACATAATAACTGTAAAATAGGGATTACAGGCAGCCAATTATCATTAAATAATGTTTTTATTAAAGGATCAGCCAATAATGATAAAAGCGTCATTATTGGAAAAATTATAAATGAGCTCATTCTTATCAATTTTCTAAAAGCAGAAATCATTCGCTTTTGATCATCTCGAATTGACGCAAGAACAGGAAATGAAACTTTATGTATTATTTGTGTAACTGTATTAGAAGATAATTCTGTCAATTTCTTTGATTGAGAATAATATCCTAGATCAGCAGCAGCATAATATTTACCAATTATTATATTATATATATTTTGAAAAATTTGAGCAAAGATACCAGACAGTAATAATTTCGAACCAAATCCAAATAATTCATTGAATGATTTTCTTGAAAATTTTAGAGAAGGATGCCAGTTGTTTAAAATCCATAAAAGTCCAACTGAAAATATTGCCCCAGTTAAATTCTTAATTACTAAAGACCAAACTCCAAATCCTAAATAAGCAAATAATATACCGATAGAGCCACTAACAATAACAGATAAAATATTGATTTTAGCTAATGTTTTAAAATCTAATTCAATTAACAACTTTGTTCTTTGAACACTTGCTAACGAATTGATTATAATAATTAATGTTAAAACTCTTGTTAATTTTATTAGTGCAATTTTATCATAAAATATTGCTATGTATGGTGCAGAAAAATAAAGCATTAAATAACACAAAGCACTGATCGCAAAATTAAAAACAAATACTGTGGAAAAATCTATATCTGTTCTATCTTTTTTTTGTACTAAACCTGTACTCATTCCACTATCAATAAAAGTTTGGGCTATTGCAATGAAAACTGCAAGCATTCCAATTAAACCAAAATCTTTTGGTAATAATAAACGAGCTAATACAATATTAATTGCAAACTGACCGGCATATAAACCAAATTTTTCTATTGCTACCCACAACATGCCTTTCGTTGCTTGGGATTTAAGGGAGCTATTTGTCATACTCAGGACTATTATTCTTTATCATTTCTTACTTTTTGTAAAATCTCATTAATCAATGTTGACGAAGTACCTTTTGTATAAGGGAAAAAAACTATTCGAACACTTACTGCTTTAAATTGAATCTCTAATTCCTTCCATTTTGCTGAATTATACCAATCATCACCCACAAACATTATATCATACTTCAATTTCTCCCAAGATGAAAACTTATCTCTTGTTTCTTGTGGCACTACAGCATCAACAAATTTGATATTTCTAACAATTTCAATCCTTTCTTCGAATGCAATAACGGGCTTCTTATTCTTATACTCATAGACCAATTCATCAGTTGAAACTCCTACAATTAATTTATCACATAATCCTTTTGCGTTTTTTAAGAGATTTAAATGTCCTATATGAAATAAATCAAATACTCCTGTAGTATAACCAATAACCATTATATCTCATCCTTTATATATTCCTCAAATGTGTCACAAAATAAACTCAAATTTATTATCATGAATTTCTTCCACCCATTAAAAGCGGAAATATCTTTAGATTTAAAAACCCTTGTATTTAAATTCCATGAATTCACATCTTCTAGCCATAGATTAAAAGGAACAGGGAACCCCTTTTTAGGGCGATAAATAATATTATTATTTAAATAATTTTCAGCAATTTTTTTTAACAACATTTTAGGAATGTCATATTTTTCTGAAATTTCTCTATAGCTCTTACCTAACGCATTATTTTTATCGTCTTCAGATTTCCAAGCCACCTTATACTCAAAAGGAAGAGAATTGACATATTCCACTAAATTTTGTTCAATATAGGGGAAGCCAAGGGGGAATCCATTATACCGCATAGCATTAGCCCCTCTTGTAATTAACCCGGGAGTATGTAAAACTTGAGTAAAATAAATTGCCCAATTTCGTATATCAAAGTTAAGATGTTCTAAATTAAGACTGTTAATAGTAAGTTCGAAATCATTAACTAAATATTTTTCCTTGATTATTTTTCTATCTTCTAAACTAAAATAACGATATCTATCTAGTAAAAATTTGAAAAAAGACTCTTTATGCTCATAATTCATATACATCCTAAAATTTTGCCCATAACCTCCAAAAATATCGTCAGCTCCTTCACCACATAAAACTATATCCATACCATCCTTTTTGGCTTCTTTCTCAATATAAGCAAGTGGCAACTCATTTGGATGTAATGGAGCAGCTTTGAATTTTATTAGTTCTTTTAATAACGACTTTTTTTCTAAAAAGTCTTCTTTTCCTAATCTAAATTCACTATGAATAAAGTTATTATCTTGTGCCACAATTCTTGCATATTCAAATTCATCGTCACCATAAAAACCAGCACAATACGAGTACAATTCTTTATTTGGGTAAATTTTTCGTAACATTGCTGCAATTAATGAACTGTCAACACCTCCACTAATAGTAACGGCAATTTTTTCTTTGTCTTTTGTCAGTTTTTTAATTGATTCTAATAACAATTCCTCAACTTTGTTTTTTGCAGTAATAAAATCATCATTTTTAATATTAAAGTTAGGATACCAATTACAGCCTTCTTCAGAAAACCCAAAAGGTAATTTTTGGTAATCTTTAAACATTGTATATTTCCCTATAGGATGTCTATATGTAAGATATGATGTTATCCCCTCTGGAGAGAAATCAGAGAATTTGTTTTTTCTTATTTCATTACTTAAATCATCTTCGAATGATCTATCCATATTTTTATATGCTATATGTTCTCCAAATTTAGTTGTTTTCACTTTACCTCCAACTTAATTATTTCAATTATTTTTTTAGAAGAGCTAACATTCTTTAATTTATTCCTATAATTATTAATTTCATTAATTCTTATCTTTCTCATATAATCTTGACCTCCAATTATTATTTCGTTTATGAATTTCTCAATTTCAGTCAGTTGATATCCGACATATACTTTTTGGAAAATATATTTTCCAAAATCATTAAATCTTTCTACTATATTTTTATCATGAGCAACAAATATTTGAGGCTTCCCTGAAAAAAAATATTCCGCCAAAAAAGATCCACTATCATTAATCAAACCATCAGAAGTTAGAAATAAATCTATATAGTCAGAGTTAGAAAAAAATCCATTAGGTAACATACTCCATTGTTTATAATAATTTTCAGTTTTTTCTTTACCCCAATCTGAATGCCTGTATAATCTTGATTTTAATAATGGATGCGGTTTGAAGGCTATTTGAATTCTATTTACATTTTTTTTAGCAAAATCTAACATAAAATCAGCCATTTTTAAAAAATTTGAGTAATTTAAACCGGCACCAAAACCTTCAATCGTATGATGAGGAGACCATACAATTCTTTTTATTCCTTTATCCTTAATCTTCCATTGATCTATTACTTCGGCTTGAAAAAAAAATCTATCAATATTTGGGTAACCCACTACTTCAACATTTTTACCTATATTTCTTGAATTGTTTAATGCAATTTTTTTATGAATATTTGTTTCATAAAAAGCTTTCCATAAGAAATTATGAAAATCCATGTCATACTGAGTTTTTGTTAAGCTACTAACTTGAAAAGAATAAGGCACATAACAAGTCAGAGTATCCAAAAAATTATTTATACAGTACTCTGTTTTTGTATAATTGTAAGGTACTGAAAAAAAAACAATATCCGGCTTGATCTCTTTTTTCACATCTAACCAAGTATTTGATTCTTTAGAATAAGAATTTATAACCGTATAATCTTTTTCTTTAAAATACTTATATGCTTTATCTAAAATATCTTGCATTATTTCATTTCCATAAGCCAAATATGGACATACAACTAAAATGGGGTCAAATAATGGACTTTTGTCCAATAATCTATACAAATTCTCATATTTCCAAGCTTGTTCCTGAATTGGGAAAAAGACAACTTTAATCTTCTCGCCTTTCTTTACTTTTTCTCTCACTTTTTTTAAAGCATTTTTATGATTTTTTTGTACTTTTGCAAGAGTTAACCTAAACACAATTGGTTTAATAGGGTGTTTTATAGTTTTTAAAATCTTCCAAATTGTGGAAGGTAAAATATTTTTGATTTTTGTTTTAATTTCTTTATACATTTTTATTGTTCCTTAAATTTCAAATAGGTTGAGGTACCTAATAATATTCTCAGATGAATATCTCTTTTGCGCTCCACTTATCGGCAAACTCAACACTTCCTCATGAATTTGTTCTGAAATAGGAAAAGATAAATTATTCATATTACTATAAGCTTTTTGTTTATGCGGTGGTATAGGATAATGGATCATTGTTTGAATATTGTTTTCACTTAGATATTTTTGTAAATCATCTCTTTTAGTACTTCTTATTACAAATAAATGCCAGACAGGATCTGCCCATTCAGGCACATAAGGCAAAACAATATTTTCATTAATAATGTTTTCCATGTAATTTTTTGCAATTTCTTTTCGTTTATTATTATCTTCATCAAGATGTCTTAATTTAACCCTAAGAAAAGCAGCTTGCATCTCATCAAGGCGACTATTGAAACCCTTTACTTCATTAAAATATTTTTTTTCTGAACCATAGTTCCGTAAGATTCTAATTCTTTTAGCAAGTTCATCATCATTAGTTGTAATTGCACCACCATCTCCCAAAGCTCCGAGATTTTTACCCGGGTAAAAACTAAACCCGGAAGCATCTCCAAGAGAACCTGTTTTTCTACCTTTATATAAAGCTCCATGTGCTTGGGCAGAATCTTCAATGACTTTGAGGTTATATTTTTTTGCAATAGTATTAATAGCATCCATATCTGCTGGTTGTCCATAAAGATGAACGGCTATAATGGCTTTTGTTTTATTTGTTATCTTTTCTTCAATTAGTTTTGGATCAAGATTATAGGTTCTAATATCCGGTTCTACAGGTATAACTTTTGCACCGGCATAAGAAACAGCGAGCCAAGTTGCAATATAAGTATTTGAAGGAACAATAACTTCATCGCCTTTTCCAATACCGTAAGCTCTAAGAATAATGTGTAAGGCATCTAAACCATTACCAACACCGATACAATATTTTACTCCGCAATACTCCGCAAATTCTTTTTCAAAAGCTTCCACTTCCTTGCCGAGAATATACCAACCACTTTTCATTACATTATCAAAAGCTTTTTCATATTCATTAAAGTGTTGCATATTTATTTCTTTAAGATCTAGGAAAGGAATGTCTTTTTCTTCTTGTTTAACTACATCAAAGAAGTTGTCCGGATGAATTGCAATATCATGATGTTTATTAATAATACCTTTATCTCTTGTAATGAGTTTTGCGCCAATAGCTCTAGCAGTAGCTACAACTTGTGAATCCTCAATATCATCAAAATCGATTTCCATATATGATGGTGTTTTTGCGATTTCCACCTTATCTAGCAGATTCATTATTGCTAATTCTACCAATTTATTGGTTATCTTTCGCTCTAAATTAAGTGTTGTTTTAATTTCAGAATATAAAACAAATTCAAGATTATCAATTGAAGATGAACTGATAAATCCTGTATGGGCTGATTCATTGATAATAAAATCGAACACAGAAAGAGAAGATGGAAATTTTTCTTTTCTTGCATTCGATAGCGTATCAAGGATTATATTATTGTCGAAAATAAAAAACATTATTTATATTTCTCCATTAAATATTTTCCTCTATCTAGTTTATATTGCTCTGATTTATAAAAATTTTCATCATAATTTGATAAACCAATTCCAATTAATTCTTTCCAGTGTTCTTTTATGTATTCGTCTGTTATCTTATTACTTTCGATCTCTTTTATCTCTTGCTCAATTTCTACTCCATCTCTTTCAAAATGCTTTAACATCCATAAAAGAGGGTCAAGAATTGATTCATTTTTAATATTTAATGTTAGTTTCATTTTAACCTCTTAAGTTTATAGCTTCGTACCACAATTCTTTATTTATTTTCTCAGTTATTCTTTCATCATAATCAAAAGACATATTTTTCACTAATATGCCTATCAATGGAGTATGACTTAACTTAAACTCAACTCTTCTATTTTTTTATATGCTTCACTTTTTTGAAGTATATGTTTATCCAAAATCTCATCATAATTTAATAAGCCTATTACCTATTACAATCAATTTTTCCTAATGCTATTTTATATATTTGTCTGTTATTTTATTGTTCCCAATTCCATACTTTTCTTACTCAATTTCTACGCCATCAATTTCAAAATGTTTCAACACCCTCAAAAGCGGATTAAGAATTGGTCATTCTTACATATTTAATGTTAACGAATTTAGTTTTTTTAAAAACTATATGATAAGTTATACATTTATATTATAAACTTTATTACAAGTTTCACATCGAAACTGATTGTTAAGTTTCCGACCACACTCACAAACATACCCTTTTACCTTAGCAGGGTTTCCGTAAACTAAAGCATTTGAAGGTATATCTTTAGTTACTACAGAACCTGCCCCGACCATTGCATACTCTCCAATCGTTATCCCTCCTAAAATTGTAGAATTTGCTCCAATTGACGCTCCTTTCCCAATACATGTCCTTAGAAATCTATCTGGGTATTTTTTTGATCTTGGTAAAATGTCATTCGTAAATGTCACATTTGGACCAATAAAAACATTATCCTTAATTCTTAAACCATCCCAAATTTGAGTTCCCGACTTTATTGTTACATTATCACCAATAACAACATCATTTTCAATAAAAACATAACAATTTATATTACAATTCTCCCCAATTGTAGCTCCTGGTAAAATTATTGAAAATTGCCAAATTTTTGTTAGTTTCCCGATCTTCTCACTTTGAACATCAGCAAGATTATGAATAAAAATATCACTTAACATTTCTAAATTCTTTATATTCTCTAATATAATCATTTTCATCGTATTTTTCTGAGGCAAGCACGAGACAAACAGAACCGGAAGAGAAATTATTAAGTTCTCTCCAAATCATCGTGGGCATAAGTAACCCATAATAAGATCTATTTAGATGAAATTTTTTCCTTTTTTTCCCATCATCAACAATAACATCAAAAGAACCACTCATTGCTATTATGAGTTGTTGTAATTCTTTATGGGCATGCCCACCTCGTTCAGCTCCTCCCGGCACATCATAAAGGTAATAAACCCTTTTAATATCAAAGGGAATATGTTCATTACTTTCTATGAAACTAAGATTCCCTCGATGATCTTTAATGCTGGGAAGTTCAATTATTTTACAATCATCTACCGTGCTTTTCATTTTATCAAATTCCTTAAATATTCTGCATAAGTACTTTTCCCGTAGTGAGAAATAACTTTTTTTAATTCATCTTTCGTTATAAATTTCATCCAGTATGCAATTTCTTCTAAACAAGCAATTTTGAGTCCTTGTCTTTTTTCAATAACTTCAATATAATTTGAAGCATCAAGAAGAGATTCGTGAGTTCCCGTATCGAGCCAGGCGTACCCACGTCCAAGAATTTCAAGTCTTAAATTACCTCTACTCAAATATTCTTTATTTATATCTGTAATTTCAAGCTCACCACGATATGAAGGTTTAATGTTTTTAGCAATCCTAACAACATCATTATCATAAAAATATAGTCCTGTTACGGCATAGTTTGATTTGGGATTCTTAGGTTTTTCTTCAAGGGAAATCACATTATGGTTTTTATCAATTTCAGCAACTCCGTATCTTTCCGGATCTTTCACATAATAACCAAAATTAACGGCTCCCTCCTTCAATTTGGCAGCCTTTTGCACTTTTTCTTTTAAGCCTTGCCCATAAAAGATATTATCACCAAGAATCAAGCACACATTTTCTTTACCTATGAAATCTTCTCCAATAATAAATGCTTCTGCCAGACCATTTGGTTGAGCTTGTTCTGCATAATCAAACTTAATTCCCCATTGTTCACCCGAACCAAGCAGTTTTTTAAAATTCGGTAAATCTTGTGGTGTGCTAATTATTAATATATCTTTAATTCCTGCCAACATCAAAACTGAGATTGGATAATAAATCATTGGTTTATCATATATTGGTAATAATTGTTTTGAAATCGTTATTGTAAGTGGATGAAGCCTTGAACCGGCACCACCAGCGAGAATAATTCCTTTCATATTCGACTCCTATTGTATCCCTGCATTATTAGAACTTATATTTGGGTTTGGGATAATATTGTAGATATAATCTTCATTGTCTTCACAATCAAGAATAACATTTTCTGGATTTATATTGTTCCAGTAATTTTGATATAAGGATAGGTCATCTGAGAGACCCACTCCAAAATAAAAATCACCATTTCCATAAACTGAATTATTACCCCACAAGGATACCGCTCTATTCTCAATAAAAAAATTATTATTTCTAACAATTGTGTTAGATGTACAAAAATCAAATGCATATCTATTAAACTGAATACATTCATTACTATCATAAAAGTCATTATATTCAATAACCGGATCTGAAGCACAAGGAGAAACTTCATAGCTACCAGCTTCAAAACAGTTATACCTAATTTCAGTATGTCCATAAAATGGTCGCACGCTTATATAG
>Ga0256842_1003125_pt1 | contig 11254 bp, 13 predicted proteins | sample 4559240metaG_FD_185973 | JGI IMG/M metagenome (GOLD analysis project Ga0256842, IMG submission 185973) | Hydrothermal vent microbial communities from Guaymas Basin, Mexico - 4559-240 | ecosystem: Environmental > Aquatic > Marine > Hydrothermal vents | place: Mexico: Guaymas Basin | collected...
CTTAAGACAATTTATTTATCAAAAGGAATATACGATAATATAACAATAACAAATTCAACTTATCAATTAAATGATGTTACATTTAGATATAGAGAAGATGTTAATGCGTTTCAAGATGTTTTTTATTTATTTAAAGATAGCTACATTTCACAATTTTTACGATTTCAATTACCTACTAACTTAAACTATATACAAAATAAAGGTAATCCTAGAACCGGTGAAATAGCTTATGATACTAGTGAACAAAATATTTATTGTTATGATGGGTCTGAGTATTATATTGCAGGCGGTAAAAGAACTGCTTTACGAGATAAACAAGTATGTTTTTATGTAGGTGATAGTATATTCGATAATTTTACTGATTTTATAAATTGGAAAAACAATGCGGATGAAGGTGATATATGTATAATTAGCGATGATTTTACCGCTCCTTCTGGTGTACAGTTTCATAAAGGTGAAATTAGACAATTAAGAGGATCTTTAGCTTCTGTAGTTACCAATTTTACTCAAGCTGATACTGGTGAGGTGATTGTAGTTTTTAATACAGGTAGTGAGTATGGGACAATAGTTTCACCTGATATGGATGATAGTGATTTAGGAATATTAGTTGATATAAATAAATTAAAAGGTACGGATATTGATAATTCCAAACCTTTAGAGGATGGTGATATTTTAGTTTATGATAATTCTAAAGAAGCATGGGTTAATTCAGCGCCTGGTAGTTCTCAAGTAATTGAATATGGTAATATTTATATGTCCTATCCATATGGGACAAAAACTACTCAAGTATTTTATAGACCAGACCACTATAGATTATTTACTAGTGGTAATTATGGAACAGGAAGTTATGTGTTAACTTACTATGGAATATATGATGACACTAATAATTATAATATATTTGCAACTGATTTATATGATTCTAATATGACTATAGAAGTAGGTAATGGAGCTAGGTGGGCATTAAATCCTATTACTAATACTGTAGCATGTTTTGGTGGATACGATACAGCTAATTCTTCCAGGTGTAGGTCAATTATATTTATTAATTTAAATACAAATACAAAAGAGATTAGTTCAGATTATGGTGGAGACTATGTATGTCATGCAGGGTTCACTTATAACAAAAATAGAGATAAATACTATCTTTATGAAGGTTCTACTCAAGAACTTGATGTAATGGGAGAAGGTGGATTTTATGTACCGGGTAGTAACAAATCTTATATATATGATAAGTCTACTAATACATGGACACAGTCTGATACATATTTAGATTTATTTAAAAAAGCCATGAATTATATGGATACCCCTGAATCGGAAATAGGTGTAAATGTTATTGCTTTTAGTTATGGAGACTATAATTATGTTTTAGGTAATTTCCGCGAAGGTCAATATGATCCGAATAACGATTCCTGGTCCTATTATCCTATAATTTATAACATAAAAATAGATACAAGCAATAATGACGTAACATATATTGGTAGCATTGCTTCACCTTATGTGTATTACAATGATGTACCCAATACTACATTATATATGTACGGTTCTGTTGAATGTTATGTTGGTGGTAGTACTACATTTACTAGAGTTAGATTAACTCCTACAGTTTATGCACTTGATTACTCTACTGATACATTCACATATTATCCGGATTATCCTATAAAATCTGATAAAATATTTATATTTAAAAAGTCTAATTACCTATACATATATAATTTAGATCAGTCTCAAGGTTTTGGGGGCTATAGGTTAGATTTAACAAATCCAGCACAATGGGAAGAAGTGCCCTCTGGAACTGAATATAAGTATGTTTATAATAATTCCTATATTACTACTCCCAGTATAACTGCAACTTTAAATCCTCAAAATTATGTTACGGGAGAACCATTAAAGCAAATTGTAATAAAACAGTCTAATCAGACTGAATGTGTGTTTAAAACTTATGAATATAATAATGGCGTACAACCTGCATATACGTCATCATTTAGTTATCAAATAATAGGTCAGTAGGAGGTTATAATGAAAAAATTAACATTTTGGCTTATATTAACTTTTCTGTTGTTTTTAGCAGGAGCAGCGTATGCGAAATTTATAATTACTAAAAAGGTAGATATAAACCCTTTGACAGTTACTATACCTACACAATCTAATACTAACTATAAAGTTACTATAAAACAAATATTACCTAAAGTTACCCGACAGTATGTAATTAATAAACATGTAGGTTCTGTCGAAATTACTGTAAAAGATTTGAATGGAAATTTAGTTATTGGTGACATAATATCTATAGAGGTTAATTAAAATAGCAAGAAAGTTTATTTATAAAGATTTTTTAAGAAGTAATCCCTCTGCAGGAGTAGATAATTCATATCGGAAGTATTATAGATATTAATTTTTAAAGAAAAAAGTTATGTTTAGAAATGCGTTTTTATAATGTTGGGAATGTTTGTTATTTTATTATTAATTGAAATCAAAATAGAATAAGGTAATATTTATGAGTTTATTATAAAAAAGACAAATCTATAAATAATATGGTTAAGTACGTATAATTTTAATAACAAAATTAAAGATTATATAATTATTGTATAATATAAAGGAGTATGAAATATGGCTAATATAACTTTGGTTGGTATTGATAACAATGGTCAACTTAATAAGCTTGATATATCTGATGTTGTTATTAGTAACAATGCCAGTATTGATTTAGGTTCAGGTAATTTGATAACTAGTGGTAATATAATTATAGATGGACAGCTTAATCTTGATGTAAATGGAACAACTAATATCAAATTAACTCAATTATCTGATGTAACTACAACACCAAATACTGGAGAATTTTTAAAATTTGATGGTTCTAATTGGGTAACTGCATCTATAAGTGGCGGGTCTGGTTTAACACAGTCAGATATAGATTATCACAGAGTTCACTATGTGAATAATTCAGATCCAACATCATCTGATCCGACATCACCAAATGCTGGAGAAAAATATTTAAACAATGATAGCGGTGATTTATTTATATATGATGGGACTAACTGGAATTTAATTGGAAATATTATTACTGATAAATTATCAGTTTTATCATTGCTAGAAGATACAATTTATATACCTTGGAACAATGGTGTTGATACATTACAAAGTAAGATTAAATTGGAAGAATTAAATAATGTTAATGATGATATATTAAATAATGGTGTATTGACGTATGATGTAAGTAACAATACCTGGAATACAAAGTTAATTGGTGAAGATTTCTTTTATGTGGAAACTGTAGTAGATGGAAGTTCTAATTTGCCATCATCACCTGATGAAGGAGATACATATGCACATTGGAATGGATCTGAAGGGACATTTCCTATTTTTATTAAAAGATATCAAAATGGTCAATGGCATGAAATTACACATAGTTCAATAAATCACAAACTTACATTATATTCTAATGATGACAATAAAATTTATTTATTTAATGGTACAGAATATGATGTATTAGATACTACAATAGAGTTAGATAAGTTAAAAAATGTCAATATAACAAATCTTTCTAGTGGAGATGTATTAACATATAATGGTACTGAATGGGTGAATACAATATTAACTACTGATGTAAATAATTATATAGTAGTCAGAGATTTATTTGTTGATAATTCTGGCTTGCCTACAAATGCAACTAATGGTGATATGTATGCATATTGGAATACTACTGAAGGAATACTTCCATTAACAATTGTAAAATATGATGGAAGTAATTGGCAAACTATAAAAGTTATAAATGATGACGATTTTATTATACATGTTATTAATGATAATTTATCATATTTATTATTAGATGGACAAGTATATTTATACATAGATGATCAAATTGATAATATTAAATTATATGATCACATTAATGATTCTAATGCGTTAACTGAAAAAAAATTATACTTGGTTAATTTAGATAAAATATTTGCATTTGATAATGCAATTACTTTAGATTCGGCAAATGATCAAATAATTATATCCGGTAATGTATATACTAAAGTACAATTTTCTACATATTTTAGATTAGAACATATTAATGGAACATTTGAATTATATCATGTATTAGATGGTGATACTAATAATATAACATATGATGCTGTTAATGATGTTACTATTATTATATGTGATGCAGGGACTATTACAAATGATGTTACATATACAGATAATACAGTTCTTTATTTTGGAATAGGTTTATTTGAAGCTAATAATTATGATCAATATCATGGCAAATTAGTCTATCAAAGAAATTCTATTCAATATTTTTCTTATAAATCATTTTTAAATCAAATTAGAACAGTAACATTTGAAAATTTAAATAAAACATATTATTGGCATAAAAATAATTTAGTTAATTATAATGAGTATGTTACTAAAGTTAAAAATTATAAAATATCATGGATATATCCATGGGCATCAACATATAAAATGATAATGCATAATGGTAAATTCTATACAGTTCATAATGATGTTATAGAAAATAGATTTATGATTTTTCAAGGATATAAAACACCAAATGATGAAGCTTTATTTTGGAACTTATATGGAATAATAAATGGAATAAATGTAGGTTATCATCATTCAGAATATTTCATTGACAATCATTTATATATTGGTTTTGGTTGTTCAGATTATAACAATCCAACATTAAATATAGATTCAACATTTTTAAAACTTGATTACATTAATGATACTTATTCTATTTTGATGTCACCTTCTTATTCAGTATCTGAGAGTTCAATGACATATGATAATGATAATAATATGTTATATTTATTAGGTGGTAATACACAATATACAAAAGATATGATTGATATTCCTACAGGATCAACACAAACTAATGGTAAAGCACAAGTATATAATTGGAATGTAGACGGTAATTGGGTAGTAAATGGAACTATCAATAGTGAAATATATAATAGAAATATATTTGAAATTAATATGAGTGTTATTACTGAAATGTCAACAAATGAATTAGAATATGTATTAACAGTTGGTGGTATACGACAGAATGGTGAATATTCTGATAGAGTTATAGCGTGGAGATTTGCAGATTTTATTGCATATTATGACTCTGAAACTAAATCTTCTTCAGGTATAGCACCATTACCATATCCTACTATAAATACTACTGGTGTGAAAGTAGGTGGAGGTAATTCTGGTGCACCAGTATATATATTTGGTGGTATACAGCAACAACCTACTAATCAATATTTGGTAACTGATAAAATATATAAGGCATTATTCCAAAATACATTAAATTCTTGGGTTGAGTTATCTTCTGTAACTTTGCCGGTTCCTACGCACAGTATGAAAGCTGTAGGTAATTGGGTAGATAATGTAATTTATCTAATTGGTGGTATTGATAATAATGATAATATATTAGATACTATACATATTTTTGATCCATCAAATGAATCATTGACACAAAATTTAACAACTATTCCAAATCCAGTAAAAGATTTTGCTGCATTTTTTGTATATAACCCAGATATAAGTAAAAAAGAAATATGGATCATTGGTGGTATTGATATAAACGGAAATTATTCCAGTTTAATTCAGATATATGATATAGATAATGATACATGGGATACATCTACTTACAGTTTATCTACTGCAAGAGCAAAAATGTTGTCAGTGGGAGCCATATATTATGATACAGGTATTAGTAATAACAAAACATTATCTTTACATGTAGTAGGTGGCGAAACAGATAGTGGTATTACAAACACATGTGAAGGTTTTAGATTTAGTTCTTCAGGTGTCAATAGTGCAACTTTAAATAACATGGTATATAATACATATTATACTGGATATAGTGGATACTATCCAACTAATAAAACTGCAATTAATAGTAATACTGATGAGCCTAGATTTTTTACATTGATCAGAGTATATCAAGATGATACTTATATAGGGCCATGTAAATATATACAAAAGTATGATATTAATAATAATACATGGTCATTATTAGATATAGAATTACCAGTATTTTTAAAAGGTGCAATTGTAGAATATTATAACAATAATCTTTATATTATTGGTGGTAGAAATGAACAAGGATTTGAAACAAAGATATATAAATATGATATTGTAAACAATATTATGAGTGAATTATTGGAAATATCATTTGATATATATAAAGCAGATGTTGTCAAGAATAATGATAAGTTATATATTATTGGTGGCATTACTACTGGTGATGTTAAAAATACAAGAATTTACATTTATGATATAACAAATAATTTAATTACTGACACCAGTATTGATACTGTAGGTGGGTATGGTACTACTGGAGTACTTGATAATGATATGATACATATATTTAATTTTGAAAATTTCTTCGTAGATAGACCAACCAGATATGATATTATAAATAATACATTAAATGATTATTTATATAATAGACCTGGTACAATAAGATATTTTTATAATATTGACTTTAATGACCCTTATATATTAACACATATAAAAGATAGTTATAAACAGGCAGTTACAATATTAGATCATTATAATTTGTCAGAAAAATATGTAATTTTTGAAGCAGTATCTGTTGATGAAACACAAGGTGCTGTTACTAGTATTGATGCAATTATTGAAATGAAAGATTTTAACTATTAATATAAATAGGAGGATATAAAAATGAGTATTGATTTAAATAAGATTAATTACATTATTAAATGGGCTAAATCTGCTAAATATACTAGTATGTATTTAAAGAATAGTTCAGTAAGAAACATTAATATGGAATTTAGAAAAGTGAAAGCATATCAGGAGTTAATACAAAGAAAACGTACTGATTTAGCAGGATTAAAACATGCATTTGCAAAAAAATATTCAACAGTCACAGATCCTACAATGAAAACAAATTTAAGAGAAAAATATAAATTATTAATGAATGCGGAAAGAGAATTAGAAGAAGCTAGTAAAATTCTTGCTCAAAGAAGACAAGAATTGTTACATTTGTATAAACTTGTAACTAATGCATTTAATACTGCTAAACAATATGTAATGACAGCAATGAGACATATGAAAACAGAATCTGTTAATTATTTATCTGAAATGATGTCGGATATGGAAATAAGAGCTAAAGTTTATCAAATGATGAGACAGGCACAATTAGAACAAAGAAAGGGTAATATATTTAAAGCTATTAAATTGCAATATCAAGCGGCATGGTTTGTTGCTAAAGCAAGTGTAGGTAACTCTAGTGCAAAAGCAGTTTTAATGATATTAATTAGATTAGTATTATTTGTTACACAAATATTAATTTTATATGGTTTAGTTGTAGGAATTGGTAAATTAATTATTGGCATATATAAATATATAGTAAACTTAGTTAAACGTGCTTTTTCTAACCCAGAAAAAGCTGATAAGGTTGTTAGTCCAAGAAAAGCTAAAATGTTAAAAGCAATAGTTAAGAAAACAGCCAAGAAAGCTAAAATGCAAAAACAAAAAGTGAAAAAGATGTTAAAAGATAAAAAACAAAAAGAATTAAATAAGATTAAATAAATATAATAATAATTAAAGGGTCTAACTCTGAAAATGGGTTAGACCCTTTGTTTCAGTTTAATATACAATACATTATTATAAAAAATAAAATTAAAAGATAGAGGTATTATTATGGTTACATTTACTGTAGAATTGTATGATAAAGGAATGTGTCGTTTAGTATATTTTATCGATGGTAAAGTAATAACTAAGTATGATAATATAAATAAAAATGAAGAGTTAAAAATGATAGTAGAAGTTATAAAAAATAATTTGAATATGAATAAGGAGAAAGATAAATGATAACAGTAATTATATTTTTATTTTTATTAGTTTGTGGGATTTACTTGAATAGATTTTTTAAAGATCCAAAAGAGAAATGAAATTAGTTATGATTAACTATGGAGGATAGTATGTGTAAAAAAATGGATTATTTATCAAAGCACGATTTAAACCAATTAAATTATACTGATATACAAAAGTTTAAAACACAAAAAGCAGAAGATGATGATTTTTCATTAGAAAACATAGTTGAACTGCAAAATACAATAAATATTTTGTATGATTTAAAAAATGAGATTTCTAAATTGAAAAAAGATATAACCATTATAAAAGAGAAAATAGAAAATAAAAATGTAAACTTGATGGATAAATGTAATTATAGAAAACAAAAAATATGTAAAAATTGTAAATATTTTGATGATAGTGGATATGATGAAGTAAATGATTATTGTACTAAAATAGATTGGTATGTTGATGAAAATGGTATATGTGATTTTTATGAAGATAAATATGATGAAAATAAGGTTACTTGTGAATCTTGTATTTTTTTCAAAGATAATTATTGTAGTAAATTAAATTCAAGAACTACATCTGATAGACATTGTGATTTTTATGAAAAGAAATGAGGAATCATGATGATGGAAATTATGATTTTTTTATTTTTAATTTTTATATCAATAATAATAGTCAGTATAACAATTACTAAGTTAATTGAAATATTTGATAAAAAATATTTTTTTCTTACATCCAATGGACTTAAAAAATGTTCAAAATGTAAGTTTTTATTAGAAACGGATAAAGATAAATCTTATAATGTATGTTATCTAAATATTAAAAAAATATCTAAAGATAAATGTGAAAAATTATATTGTAAGGATTTTGTTAATAATAATAACAATGAAATATTAGAAAATAAAAAAATTGAAAGTAAAAGTAAAAAGATAAAATTTGAGGATTATAAAAAAGATAAAGAGTTAATTAATACAACAGACGCTTTAGCATATTTTGTTAATACAATTTATTTCATTAAACAACTTGGTGGTATTCAATATGATATAAGAGGAGAAAAATATATTTTAGGAGGAGAATATAGTTCTAATAATTATTTATCAGCATTTTTTAAATTTCATGAATTAAAATATGAATTAGTTCTTAATCTTGGGTCTAATAGAGTATATTTAAAAAGAATTTCTTCCAGTAATATAATGGATCTATCGGAGGAACAAAGACAATTATTATTTGATTTTGATAATGAATTAAAGAAATATATGGAGGATATAAATGTAAATAAAGAATTTAAATTTTATAAACATCCAAATTTACTACCTAAAGATGAATTAACATATTCTAACTATGGAATACATCTTAATTTTGAACCACATGAAGGATATAATTTTTACTATTTGATAGTAAATCAGAATGGTAATAAAATAAGATTAGAAAAAGATGATTTGTTATGGATATACAATGTATTACAAAAATTAACAAAACCAATTTATTTCACGATATATCAACAAATATATAAAAACAATAGTTATTTTAATAATAAAAAATAAAAGAAAATAAATAATATGATGTAATGAAATATAACTGTTTAATTATGATTTTAAAAAATATGTTTACAAAACAGGAGGAGTGTCGGGTTGTTAAGGTAAGTCATTAAAAGTAAAATGACTTAAAAATTTAAGGAGGTTTATTATGGATAAAATAAGACCGAATGATATTGCGTATTGTATGTCTATACTACGTGACCTAAGTGACTTATATAAGTTTTTAAAAGAAAGAAGGTTTAGTGAAGAGCTACAAGAGGAAGTTTTAGAGATAATGGAGAGAGTTAAAGATGTTCGTTTAAAAATGTCAGTTGAAATGTTATATAGTGGATGGGAGGAGGAATAATTATGGGAATGCCAATGGGGTTGTCAAAAGGATGGGTTGATTATGGTATTGAAAAATGTAAAGATTCGTATAAAACATTATCCACGATAAGATCAGCGGAATCAAAATGTAATATTATGCCACCTAATCCTAATCCATATAAATTTGAAATATTAGATATATTTGAAAAGAATAATTATACAGTAGTAAAGGTACATTATGTAGGTTGCACTAATTTTGAGGGAATAAAAATTTTGTTATTTGAAGGAAATATAAAAGATGAAATTTTAAAATTAAATGCATTAGATCCTCATTTTATGGAAAATGGTAAATTCACTTTATTGGCAAGGTTTAGACCAGATGAAAAGGGTTGGAAATTCTTAAATATGTTATTACAAAAAGAGATTGAATAAACAATGAAAATTAATTAGAGAGGTATATAATGTATATAAAAATGTCTGAATTGTATGATTATTTATGAGGAAGGAACAATGAAGTTTAAAAAAGTAATTGATAAAAAATTGTATTGGTATGAACATACACCAGTTAGTAATATTAAGGTAAGAGGTGTGCTTGAATATAAAGGAATGCAATTCCTTTTAGATTTCGGGGATTTTAATGATTGTATTCCTGAAGACGATGAAAAATTTAAAAAAGTTAAAGAGTTAGTTGAGTTGCTTGAAGAAAGAATAAATAATCAATAAAAAATAATTAAAAAAAGTTTGTTATAATTGTATATTTTTCAATAAAAGGTGTAAGTGTTTTAATAGATATATTATGAGTATTATGAAAAAAAATTGAGGAGGCTTTATGTGTGAAAAAAAGAAAATTATAAGTAACGAATCATTCAGTTTATATGAAAATGAAGATATGAAAATTGTTATTGATAAAAGTATTAACGAAATAGAAGTAACAATTTTAGGTAAAATATTTTATATATATCCAGAAGAAACTGAATGGCTTTATAATGAATTAAAGAAAATTTTTGAATAGGAGATTGCATGTGTGAAATAAGTTTATTTATATCATATGTTGTGTTTTTGGTATATATTAATGAATATAAAAATATGCAAAGTAAAATAGAAGACCAAAATGAAATAATTATGAGATTAATTAGGGAAGTCAATGAACATAAGAGAAGACTAGATAATTTAGAGACGAAAGTTAGATAGAATTTTAGGAGGAAATATGAAAAGAGTTGTTGTTATTTGTTATGATGATGAAGATGTTGTTTTGGAAAAAATGCAGATACCAAGAAATGATGGAAAAGAAATAATAGAAATTTTAGCTTTTTTAGAACAACATAAGAGTGAAGATGATATTTTTGTAACTGTTTAAAGGAGGTTTTATGTGCATTAATAAAGCAAATAAAGATGAATTATTAAGACATGCGTATGAGGATATACATAAAAAAGATACGAGGATAATGGATTTGGAACAAGAAAATATTAAATTGGAAGACGAAATAAGAAAATTGAAAACAGAATTAGAAATGGCTGGAAATGAAATTGAATATTTAAAAATTCAGCTAGAAGAAAAAGATGATGAAATTAATAGGTTACGAGAAGAAATAAGTAGTTTATATTAAAAG
>Ga0256842_1003126_pt1 | contig 11251 bp, 7 predicted proteins | sample 4559240metaG_FD_185973 | JGI IMG/M metagenome (GOLD analysis project Ga0256842, IMG submission 185973) | Hydrothermal vent microbial communities from Guaymas Basin, Mexico - 4559-240 | ecosystem: Environmental > Aquatic > Marine > Hydrothermal vents | place: Mexico: Guaymas Basin | collected...
TTCGTCCGCTATGGATGACTCCTTTCGAGTCGAGCATCGTGATATTTTTTACGCCGAGCTGCTTGTACATCTTCGCGCATGCGATACCGGATGCGCCGGCCCCTATGACAACCACTTTAAGCTCTTCGACAGGTTTGCCACTCATCTCCAGAACGTTGATAAGGCCTGCTGTGGTGATAACGGCGGTACCGTGCTGATCATCGTGAAAGACAGGTACGTTGCAGATCTCTTTGAGGCGGTCTTCGATTTCGAAGCATTTCGGTGCCTTGATATCTTCGAGGTTGATTCCACCGAATGTATCGGCGATGCGCGCAACCGTTTCGATGATCTCTTCGGTATCTTTTGTGTTGAGCTCTATATCGACAGCATCTACGTTGGCGAAAGTTTTGAAAAGAACGGCCTTGCCTTCCATGACAGGTTTTCCGGCCAGGTGCCCTATGTCGCCCAATCCCAAAACAGCCGTACCGTCACTGATAACGGCTACCAGGTTGCCTTTGTTGGTGTATTCGTACGCCGCGTCGATATCTTCTTCGATCTCTAAGCAAGGATAGGCTACGCCCGGGCTATATGCCATAGCCAGTTCTTTTTCCGTATCGCATGGCTTGGTGATGAGTGTTCCGATCTTACCGTTTGTGTCGAATTCGTTGCGTGCTTTGTGGTACTGTAGTGACTCTTCTTTGAACGTATCGCTCATATTGCTCTCCTGATGTTTTGTAAAATATGGGTGCGCAGGGTTTTAAAAGCGCCCTTATTACAATTCTACACTTTTTATCTCGTCGATATGGGAATATTGGGTGTTTTATAATGCTGTTGTGTAAAAAGTGTAACCTTTTTCCACATGGCGTCCAAAAATCCCTCTATTGAAGCCATTGCGCCCTGGGCTCCCGAAGGCAGTGGATGAACTCTTTTGTGAGCGTTTTGGAGCTATGGGTATGTAAGATTTTCATAGGTGATCATCTGCTTATCGGTATAATTGTGCCCAATGAATCAAAGGTGAGTTATTTGAAGATTTTCAAACGCAACCTCAGCATCAATACCATCAATATTATTGGCATAGTCATGTTGCTTCTGTTTGCCATGCTTTTTGTCGCTCTGGTTCTTTTTGAGGAGTATCGCGACTTCGAGAGCGATGTGAGACATCTCAAGACGCAATACCTGCAAAAGAAAAAAGATGAGATCAAAGAGCAAACCGACAGAGTGTTGCGCTTTATCGCCCACGAGTACACAAATTACCACGACAAAGTCCCTTCCGTCACTCTACGGCATCAAATACTCGATGCAGTCAACCAACTCTGTGCAGATCCGGCTTCCAACCGTAATATTTTCATCTACAGAATCGACGGTGTCACTATTCTCGACACAGTCCGCCATAAGCCCCGTGGCCAAAATCTCAGGGAGATGAAAGATCCCAAAGGGGTGCCAATCCTGCCGCAGCTTATCGAAAAAGCGAAAAAAGGCGGCGGCTTTATCTCTTCGGTGCGGGAAGACTCTTCCACCAAGCGCTTTATGCCCAGGATCTTCTATGCCAGAATCTTCGAGCCCTGGAGATGGCTGGTAGGCACCTGGATATCCATAAACGAGCTCGATCGAATGGTGGCGCAGAAAAAGGAGGCGATGAAGAGTCGGCTTATCAAGTTCGTTATGGAGATATTGACTCTCTCCGCGATCCTTTTTGGTTTTGCCTTTGCCGGGATCAAACTCATCAACAAGATTATCCGAGACGAGATCGCCACTTTTCGTGATTTCTTCAAAAAGGCGGCGACTCGTCATATAGTTATCAACCGTTCCTGTATCCACATCAGTGATTTTCTTCCTCTCGCCGATTATGTCAATCGTATGGTCGACACGATCCACCATCGCAAAAAAGAGCTCACCAGGCTCAATCTCTCTCTCGAAGAGAAGGTGCGCCAAAAGACCGCCAAATTAAGAAAACAAAAAGAGTTTAGTGATAATCTGGTCAGAACCCAGGATGCCTTCATCAAAACTTCGATCCATGAGATAAACACTCCTCTGGCGGTCATCATGGCGCAGATAGATCTACTCAAATTACAAGGTGGTGACAACCGCTATGTGCGTAAGATCGAAGCGGCAGCCAAGATGATCCACACCCTCTACGGTGATTTGAGCTACCTGCTCAAACGACACCGTATTCCCGACGATAAAGAGGTGATCTCGCTGGAGCATTTTTTGCGAAGCCGTCTCGATTTTTTCGAAGAGATCGCCCATGCCAACCGTCTCTCCTTCGAGCTGTTGGCTGAACGCTGCCGCAATATATGTATGAATTCCGAAGAGTTGACCCGCCTGGTCGACAATAACATCTCAAATGCCATCAAGTATGCCATTCCAGGCACAACCATTGCAATCTCTTTGCAATGCGAAAACGATGGAGTGAGACTTTCGTTCGCCAATGTGGCCCAGGAGATCGAGCGGATCGAAAAGCTTTTCGAACCATTTTACAAAGAGCAGGAAGAGAGTATCGGGTTTGGCTTGGGACTCTATCTGGTCAAAGGAATCTGTGAACGCAATAAAATCGCAGTAACTCTCAGGCACGAGGAGAATATGGTAACATTCTCCTATCTAATCCCCACGGAAGGTTGCGATGAAGATCCTGCTGCTTGAGGACGAAGTGATGCTCAACGATGCTATAGTCGAGTTCCTCGAAGCCCACGGCCATGAAGTGACGCCTTTTCTGGAGGGAAAAGAGGCGCTGGAAATCGCCAAAGAGGGAAAACATGACCTGCTGATTCTGGATATCAACGTTCCCAATATCGACGGCCTGAAATTCCTTGAAAAACTGCAAAAACATCGTATCGCTACGCCGGCTATCTTCATCAGCGCCATGCGCGGAATGGAAGAGATCGCCCGCGCCTATGAGCTTGGGTGTTGCGACTACCTCAAAAAGCCATTTCACCTCCCCGAACTGCTGCTGCACATCGGGAAGATCGACGAACTGCTCGGAGTGCGGGACAAGCAGCACATCCGACTAAGCGCCAGGTATAGTTACGACAAAGCCGCCGATAGACTCCTTTTCGATCATGTGCCAGTGGCGTTGACGCGCCGCCAGATGCAGATTGTCGCTCTTTTGGCGAGACATCAGGGCAGTGTAGTCGATTTCGAGATGCTGCGCCACTACGTATGGGACGACGCCATCGTTGACAACGCCGTCATGCGTGCGGAAGTGAGCCGACTCAAAAAGAGCCTCAGGGAGGATTTTATCGAAAATATCCGTGGCATGGGCTACCGCGTAAAAAAAGGGTGAGCGCAGGGCCTATGCGCTATCGATTAGCGGGTGAGGCGCTCCGGTATCTGGTATTCTGGAAAATACCTACACGGCTGTCACCTTCTGAAACATCGTGTAAAAATATTCTATTTCTCTCTTCATGGCAGATGCAATGCTACGTTCACGCTATGTTCTTCTCCTACCATAAGCTCGTATTTCATCCAAGGAGCAAGAATGAAAAAAGGAATCCTCTCTCTTGCCGCGATAGCGGCCCTGACCACGGGAGCGCTTCAGGCGAAGGAGTCTCTTGCGGACGCCATAACGCAAGGCAAATTCAAGGGGCAGTTGCGCATGTTCTATATAGACCGCGACTATGACGGGTTTGTAACAACTCATAGAGCCTCGTTTGCGGCAGGCGGACATTTTGGCTACGAAACCGGCGCGTGGAACGGATTGAGCGCGGGAGCGGTTTTTTACACCACCAACACCTTCGGTATCGGCAACGACAATCTTCCTGGCGAAGGGTACGATCCTACTCTTACCAAACGCGATGGATCGGGCTACACGATCCTGGGTGAAGCCTATCTCAAGTATGTTGTCGGTAACTCCACCTTCAAATTCGGTCGTCAACGCCTCGACACTCCGATGGCCGGCAGTGACGACGCGAGGATGCTTCCCAACCTCTTCGAAGCCTACCTCTTTACCAACACCGACCTGCCCGACACGACATTGATCGCAGCCCATGTTATGAAAATGGCCCAGGGTACATTCGGAAATGTCTATAAAGGCGGAGGCCTGGGGGCGACAGCAGGATATACTCTGGTAGCACCCAATGACTATAGAAATAAAATGGGAGTGGACGACCCCACAGGCGAATTTGTAGATATGGGAACATATGCCATCGGAAAAGAAACCGACGGTGTAACCGTGGGCGCTGCGATCTACAAGGGTATTCCCGGTCTCAAGCTCCAGGCGTGGGACTACTATGCCTGGGATATATTGAACATTGTCTATCTGCAAGGAGATTATGGATGGAATTGTCGGCTCAACGACGAAGTGAAAATGCTCCTCTCTGCACAGTACATTCATGAAAACGATGTAGGCGACAGCTATGCGGGAGATATCGACAGCGACTATTACGGCCTGCGCCTCAAAGCCGCATGGCATGCGCTCAGCGGTTACATAGCCTACTCCTCTACCGAGGAGGGTGACGACAACAATCAGCTGGGCTCCTCCATCATTACAGTCTGGGGTGGAATGCCGGCTTTCACTCAGGGAATGGTCACCCGCCATCAGTTCTTCGCCGATACCGACACCTGGAAAGCGGCCGGTACCTACAAGTTCAACGACCTTGGCGTCAACGCCAATGCGACGCTCTACTACGCCAGCTTCGACGTGGGTGAGAACAACCCCTATAACAACGGCAAAAGCTGGACAGCCACCGAATCGGGATTCGATATCAAATACTATCCCGAATCGGCCAAGAATCTCCAGCTTCGTTTCAGAGCCAACTTTCCTCGTGATTTTTATGACAAACATGCGACAAAAACACCGGATCACGTAGATTGGGACGAATACCGATTTATCGTAAATTACACTTTTTAAGGAGATCAAATGATACTTACAAAAGAAGCGATCGAGCATATCAAGCACAACCCCAAGTACCAGATGCTGGTGCAAAAGCGCAGCAAATTCGCATGGACGCTTTCGATCATCATGCTGGTGGTCTATTACGCCTTTATTCTCACTATCGCCTTCGACCCACAACTGCTGGGTACACCTTTGAAACAGGGTGAGGTTATGACCGTAGGCATCCCCGTGGGTATTGCCATCATCATTATCGCATTTGTGCTGACGGGTATATACGTGCGCAGAGCCAATGGCGAATTCGACGATCTCAGCCGCAAGGTCAAAGCCGAGCTGGAAGCCGAGCTGGCAAAGGTGGTAAAATGAAAAAAGTTCTTTTTCTCGCTCTTTCATCTATCGCGCTGATGGCCAGTGGCGCCATCGAAGGGGAAGTACATAAGCAGCCCCTCAATGTATCGGCAATCATTATGTTTTTGGTATTCGTCGGCGCAACGCTCGGTATCACCTACTGGGCGGCCAAACGCACCAAAACCGCCAAAGACTTCTATACCGCCGGCGGTGGTATCACCGGATTTCAAAACGGCTTGGCTATCGCGGGCGACTATATGTCGGCAGCCTCGTTCCTGGGAATTTCTGGCCTCGTCTATCTCAAGGGTTATGACGGACTCATCTACTCCATCGGATTTCTGGTTGGATGGCCTCTTATCCTTTTCCTTATCGCCGAGCGGCTGAGGAACCTCGGAAAATACACTTTTGCGGACGTAGCGAGTTTTCGCCTCAAGCAGACCCCTATCCGTACGTTGGCAGCCCTGGGCTCCATCGCTACTGTAATTTTGTATCTGATCGCCCAAATGGTCGGTTCGGGCAAACTCATTCAGATCCTCTTTGGGTTGCCTTACGAGCTGGCGGTCGTTCTGGTCGGCGTGCTGATGATTTTGTATGTCACATTCGGCGGTATGCTGGCCACTACCTGGGTGCAGATCATCAAGGCGGCTCTGCTGCTTGCGGGCGCTACTTTCATGGCTATCGCCGTAATGGCACATTTCGGCTTCAGCCTCGAAGCGCTCTTTGAAAAAGCGGTGGAAGTTCATCCTCTCCGCGATGCCATCATGAGCCCCGGCGGCTTGGTGAGCGACCCCGTCTCGGCCATAAGTCTTGGTATCGCGCTGATGTTCGGTACGGCGGGACTGCCGCACATTCTGATGCGCTTCTTCACCGTCGCCGATGCCAAGGAGGCAAGAAAGTCGGTATTCTACGCTACCGGCTTTATCGGTTATTTCTATATTCTGACCTTTATCATCGGCTTTGGCGCCATCGTTATGGTTATGACCAATCCGCAGTATCTCGATGCGGCCGGTAAGATTATCGGCGGCAACAATATGGCCGCTATCCATCTCAGCCACGCTGTCGGCGGCAACTTTTTCCTAGGCTTCATCTCCGCTGTGGCCTTCGCTACCATCTTGGCGGTTGTCTCCGGGCTGACACTTGCAGGAGCGTCGGCCATCAGTCACGACCTCTATGCCAATGTCTTTCGACGTGGCCGGGTTGACGAGATGCAGGAGATGCGTATCTCCAAGATCGCTACAGTAGGCATTGGTGTCGTTGCTATTTTACTTGGTATCGCGTTTGAAAAGCAAAATATCGCTTTCATGGTGGGCCTGGCTTTCGCCATCGCTGCATCTGCCAACTTTCCGGTGCTTTTCCTCTCGATGTTTTGGAAAAATCTTACCACCAGAGGTGCTGTCGTAGGTGGCAGCCTTGGGCTTGCCACGGCGGTAATGCTGGTGATTTTGGGACCTATCGTATGGAAACAGATCCTGGGCTTCGAGGAGGCGATTTTCCCATATAAATACCCCGCACTCTTTAGTGTCTCTGTAGCGTTCCTGAGTATCTGGTTCTTCAGTATAACCGACAAAAGCGCTGACGCCGAGGCTGAGCGAGAGGCGTTCGAGGCTCAGGATATTCGCTCACAGACTGGCATAGGTGCCGAGGGGGCGACAAGCCATTAAAGCAGAAAAATGAGAACGGAGCAGAAAAAGGGATCTCTCTTTCGAAGAGAAAAGGATTTCTATGAGTATAGTTGACCAGGAAGCCTTTCTTTGTGCCATCCACCCTTTCGACACCCTTGCGGGCGACGAAAGGGCCAGTGTGATGGGAGCGATGGATATCGCATACCATCCAAAAGGTTCGCTCCTATGCACCGAGGAAGCCGATCGGCTTTATCTTGTCATAAAAGGGGGAGTGGAGGCTTCCGATGAGGAGGGAAACATCGAGTTTTTCGGCGAGCAGGAGGTTCTTTGCGCCGCCGAGATACTTGGACAAAGCAAAAAACGCAACTATCGTGTCGTCGAAGATCTGCTCTGCTACGAGCTGCCTGCGGAGATTTTCAGAGGGCTTTTAAAAACCAATTCCGCCTTTAAAACCTTTTTTCTCGAAGATGCCGCCGCCCGTATTCGTGCGATGCGTGAAATCTCTCGTCAAAGCGAGATGACCGAATTTCTTACGGCGCGCGTTCGCGATATCTATCTTCATCCCCCTTGTATCGTGACGTTCGATACTCCTATCAAGGAGGCGGTAGAGCGGATGGAAGCGGCTAAAAGTCCGGCGATCCTGGTGCGCCGCGACCATGCTGTCGGCATCGTTACCGACACCAACCTGCGCAGAATGGTAATACTGTCCGGTTATGACTTGCACGCCCCTATAGGTGATATCGCCACAAGGGGGCTGCTTGCAATCGAACGCGACGACTTTCTCTTCAACGCTCTTTTGACCATGACCCGCCACGGTGTCAAACGGCTGGCGGTCACTCAACACGGCGAGATATGCGGCCTTATCGAGCAGATAGACCTGCTCAGCTACTTCTCCAACCACTCCTACCTGTTGAGCGTGCAAATCGATAAAGCAACCTCTGTAGATGACCTTAAAAGTGTTACCGAAGGGTTCGTCAATATCGTCCGCTCGCTTCATCACAAAGGGGTCAAGGCACGCTATATCGGCCGTATCGTCAGCGAGCTAAATGCCAAAGTTTTCCAAAAGGTCTTTACCCTCGTTTTTCCTGAAAGCTGGCACGATAAAATGGCGCTGATTGTGATGGGCAGTGAAGGGCGTGAAGAGCAGATCATCCGAACGGACCAGGACAACGCCTTGGTGCTTGCCGACGGTTTTTCGCCTGAAGGACTCAAAGAGAGGGCCGAATCCTTCAGTGATGCCCTCCGACTCCTCGGTTTTCCCGATTGTCCCGGTGGTATCATGGTCGAAAATCCTATGTGGCGAAAAAGCTTCTCGGCTTACAAAATGGATATAGATGCGTGGATCGACCAGCCGGATGGCGACGCCACTTTGAATCTGGCGATTCTAACCGATGCCCGCTGTGTGGCAGGAGAAGCGTCGCTTGTTGATGGGCTGCGAAGATACCTCTTTGCCCGTATGGCGGGCCATCCTACGGCGCTTGGGCTTTTCGCTCAGGCTGTCGAGCGCTTCGAAATTCCATTGGGATGGTTCGGGCACTTGGGAAAGGAGCGAATCGATCTGAAAAAAGGAGGTATCTTTATCCTGATGCACGGTATCCGTTCTTTAGCGTTGGAGCGTCGGATTATGGAGTCTTCAACGGTTGAGCGGATCAAACGGCTCAACGACATCGGGCTCATCGACCGCTCCTTTGCCACGGAGCTTATAGAATCCCATGATATTTTGTTGAGCACGCAGCTTGAGCACAAACTCGAAGCTATCGCCCATGGAAAAGAGCCCGACAATCTGGTTGACCTCTCGAAAGCGAGCAAACTGGAACGCGACATGGTCAAAGATGCTCTTAAGGCGGTCAAGAAACTAAAAGAGTTTGTCGCCTATCACTTCAAACTGAGCATGGTTGGGTGATGTTTGAGAAACTCAAACGGAAGTGGCTGCAAAAGAAGCTAAAAGAGGAGCGATACGCTTTTTTATTCGACATACCGCCTGCGGATGAATATGTGTGCCTCGATACCGAGACTACGGGTCTGGATATAAAAAAAGACTCCATCATCTCTATCGGTGCCGTGCGGATCGTAAAAAACCGTATTCTTACCCATGAAGCATTTCATGTGAGAGTCAGACCCAAGACAGAACTTAAAAGCGAGAGTGTCAAGGTTCATCAAATTCGCGCGTGTGACCTCGAAGGCGCTCTGGAGCCGGAAGAGGCGATGGAGAGATTGCTCCATTTTATAGGCCCCCGACCGTTGGTTGGATACTATCTGGAGTTCGATGTGGCGATGTTGAACAAATATGCCAGGCGGCTACTCGGTATAGCTTTACCGAACCGACAGGTCGAGGTATCGGCGATATACTATGACAAGAAAATTGGTACAATACCTCAAGGTCATGTCGATTTGCGTTTCGACACGATCCTGAGCGATCTGGATATTCCCAGACTGGGAAAACACGACGCGCTAAACGACGCTATCATGACCGCTATGATATTTTTGAAATTGAAACATTGGAAAAAGAGGCGATAGATGACTCAAGCCCATCTATCAAAGGAAGCGGAGTGCTTCATGCATCCGCCCGAAGTTGCGTATACACAAACAACCCCATAAATAAAGGAGAAAAAGAAAAATGCAAACCAAACCAATCTACTACCCCAACAAAGAGCTCTCCAAACAAGCGCGCATCAAGAATATGTGCGAATACAAAGATCTGATGGACTGGGCGAAAGAGGATTACGAAGGGTACTGGGATCACTGGGCCAAAGAGAAGATCGACTGGTTTTCTCCTTATGAAAATGTACTCGACGAGAGCGAAGCTCCCTTTTACAAATGGTTTACGGAAGGTAAGCTAAACGTCACCTATCAATGCATCGACCGTCACCTCGATACCAGAAAGAACAAAGCCGCCATCATATTCGAAGGAGACCGCGGCGACAAGCAGATAATTACATATCTCGAACTGTATCGCAACGTCAACCGTTTTGCAAACCTACTTAAAAACAGGTTCGGTGTCAAAAAGGGTGACAGGGTCGTGATATATATGCCGATGATTCCGGAGGCTGCCTATGCGATGCTCGCATGCGCGCGCATCGGGGCGATCCACTCCGTAGTCTTTGGAGGCTTCAGCGCCGAAGCGCTCAGGGACAGGATTTTGGACGCGGAAGCCAAAGTGGTCATCACCGCGGACGGAGCTTTCAGAAAAGACAAGCCATATATGCTAAAACCCGTCGTGGACACTGCCCTCGAAGAGGGATGCGAATGTGTGGAAAAAGTACTGGTCGTGCAGCGGAACATGGAAGATATCGTCTGGATTGGAGGGCGCGATTACAGCTACAACGAACTTATCGACCTTGAAAATGACGTTTGTGAGCCTGAAGTGATGGATAGCGAAGACCCGCTCTTTTTGCTCTACACATCAGGCTCCACCGGCAAGCCTAAAGGGGTGCAGCACTCGCAGGCCGGCTATATTCTTTGGGCTCAGATGACCATGGAGTGGGTCTTTGACGTCAAAGAGAACGATACATACTGGTGTACCGCTGATATAGGGTGGATTACAGGGCATACATATATCGTTTACGGTCCGCTGGCCGCCGGTGCCACGACCGTAATGTTCGAAGGAGTGCCTACCTATCCCGATGCAGGTCGTGCATGGAAAATGATCGAAGAGTACAAGATCAATCAGTTCTATACGGCTCCGACCGCCATTCGCGTACTCCACAAGATGGGTGAACACGAACCGGAGAAATACGATCTTTCAAGCCTCAAGGTACTAGGAACCGTCGGCGAGCCTATAGACCCGCCGGCATGGAAGTGGTACTACGAAAAGATCGGTGGAGGACGATGCTCCATCGTAGATACCTGGTGGCAGACTGAAACCGGCGGGCATATGATCAGTCCACTTCCTGGTGCTACGCCGATCAAACCGGGATGCGCGACTCTTCCTCTGCCGGGCATCATGGCGGAAGTCATCGAGCCGGATGGTACACCCGTAGAGCCTGGCGAGCAGGGTCTGCTTTGCATAACGAAACCGTGGCCGAGTATGATCCGTACGATCTGGGGTGATCCGGACCGCTTCGTAAAGAGCTACTTCGGCGATGCGAAAAAAGATGGCACACCCGTATATTTTTCAGGAGACGGCGCCGTAGTTGACGAGGATGGATACATCACGATCACAGGACGCGTAGACGATGTCATAAATGTAAGTGGACACCGTCTGGGCACAGCCGAGGTGGAAGCTGCGATCAAAAAGCATCCTCATGTGGCGGAAGTGGCCGTGGTGGGCAAGCCGGACGAAATCAAGGGTGAAAGCATCTTCGCTTTCGTAGTGCTGAAAAATGCAGAAGACACCTTTGGCGAAGAGGCTGAGCTTGCAAAAGAGATCAACGAAGTGATCGCCACAGAGATCGGCAATATAGCCAAGTGCGATACGATCAAAGTGGTTCCGGGACTTCCGAAAACCCGTTCTGGCAAGGTGATGCGGCGTATT
>Ga0256842_1003127_pt1 | contig 11250 bp, 10 predicted proteins | sample 4559240metaG_FD_185973 | JGI IMG/M metagenome (GOLD analysis project Ga0256842, IMG submission 185973) | Hydrothermal vent microbial communities from Guaymas Basin, Mexico - 4559-240 | ecosystem: Environmental > Aquatic > Marine > Hydrothermal vents | place: Mexico: Guaymas Basin | collected...
AATTATTTAGTTTACTACTTATAATACTCCAACAGAACAAAACACATAGTTTTACATACAGTACTTGTATTTTATAAATTGGACTTTAGTTAATCAATTGCAGAAATCAAATAATATTTGTTATCTGTGAATTAGTGAGTATTTATTTAAGTTTATAATCATATATATTTCGTGACCTAATTGAAAGCACTGGAATAGGGCTATGATTTACCATCTGCTGAGCATAAGGCCCTAAAAATAAATTTAATGGAGCTGATTCTTGATCAGTCATAATAGAAATCATATCCACCTTATTCTCTTTAGCATATTCTATTGTTGAATTAGTAATATTTTCAGCATCAATAGAATCTACAACATAATCTATTTCATTACTTTCACAATATTTTACTGCTTGCTGTGTATAACTGTCAACTAGTTGCTTTATAGTGTCAACTTTAGATGAATATACTGACAGTATTATAATTTTAGCATTTAATTGTTTCGCAAAATGCCCAGTGAATGAGATTTTTTGTCTTGTTTCTCTTGTGCTATCTATTGGCAACAAAATATTTTCTATTCCTTTATTATTACTATTGCATGACCTTAAAGTAAGAACCGGGCATTCAGCATTTGCAACAATCTTATAAGCATTGCTTCCCATCCAAAACTCATCAAATCCTGATGTTCCATGTGTTCCTGCAACGATCAAATCAGCATCATGATATTTTGCCTGATTGGTAATTTCTTTAAACACTCTGCCATTTCTCATTTTATAAAGAAATTTACCCCCTGTAAGTTTCACACTATATTCTTCAATAAGTTGCTCAAACCTCTTCTTTACTTCTAATCTAGGATCAGAAGCATTGGAATAAACCGTGCCCGTAGATTTCTTTTTATCAACCCAAACCAACATAATATTTGCCTGCATAGCATTAGCTGCAATGATAGCAAAATTTAATGCATATATTGCTCCTTCTGAAAAGTCCATCGCTACAATTATCATTCTTTTCATATTTTATAATTTTATAATGATGACAATACAGCTACCTATACTGAAAACTACAATATACTATTATAACTGTATTTATTTTTTTATGAGTTAGCATTCTATATCTCCGTGACAATAAATAACGCTTTATGTTTAACTAAATTTCAATAAAAAGTAATTCTAACATACTAATTAATAAAATAATTATAAATAACACTTTTAACTGATAAAAAAAAAGCATTTATAATTACTGATGATAAAAGTAAGCATTTTTTTATTAAAATCACATCTTTTTTCAACAAAAATAAAATTAAGCAATAATCATCATATAGACGCAACGTTTAATTATAACAAAAAAAACATACATTAAGTGCATTACTTGTTAATAACGTATTAAATATGAATATTATAATTAAATCTTTTTGCATATTTTTGATGTCCTTGAGAAAACTTAATGCATTATTAAATGATGAAGATGCTATAATAAATAGTGTCAAATTAAAAATAAAAGCATAGTTTATTGACATATTAAAGATATAATTCACAGAAAATCACACTTATAATATGAACAAAGCATTCGACCCACAGCAAAATTATCGAGCCACTCTCGATAAAATTGGCTACAAAACACTTAAAGAAGCTAGCCAGGAAGATTATGACAGAATAGGTTTCATGTCGGGCTTAGAAGTACATCAACAGCTATTGACAAAGAAAAAATTGTTTTGCAACTGCCCTGCTGGAGTATTTAATAAGCACGACGACTATGATGCCGAAATTGTGAGACATATGCGCCCTACATTAAGTGAGCTTGGCGAGTATGATGGCACCGCTTTGATGGAATTTAGAACTAGAAAAGAGATTACTTACAGATTAAAGCATGCTTCAAGCTGTACTTATGAGATTGACGACACTCCCCCATTTCCTATGAATAGGGAGGCTCTTGAGGAATCGATTGAAATATCGCTTTTATCTAAACTAAATATTGTTGGCGAAGTTCATATTACTCGCAAACAATATCTTGATGGAAGTATTCCTGCAGGATTTCAAAGAACTGCAATAATTGGTGTGGAGGGTGAAATTGAAGTTAAAAACAAAAAAGTTCGTTTAATACAATTGAGTATTGAGGAAGACAGCTGCCGCGAGATTTCAGATATTGGTCATGATAGATTATATAAAACTGATCGACTAGGAATGCCGCTAATAGAAACTGTAACCTATCCTGATTTTGTGAATCCACAAGAGGTAAAAGATAGTTGTGATTATATAAGATTTTTGAATAGGAGTACAGGCAAAGTAAGAACAGGAATTGGTGCCGGAAGACAGGATGTGAACGTGAGTTGCCGTGGAGGAAGCCGTGTAGAAATAAAGGGCGTAGCACATACAAAATGGATACCTGAGCTTTCGCATAACGAAGCATATAGGCAGTGGTCATTACTCAAAATACGAGATATGCTCAATGAAAGAGTAAGCAATGTATCTAAATGGAAAATAAGCCATAAAGAGCTTTCTGCTGATGATTTTAATGGTAATGATAATTTCGATGGTATATTTGAAAACAAACATAAAATAATAGCTGTAAGATTACCTCATTTCTATAAAATACTTTCACATTTCACTCTTCCTACAAGAGTTTTCGCCAATGAATTGAGCGAGCGCTTAAGAGTAATAGCGTGTTTGGATCAACCAAATATGACCCATAGCGAAGATTTGAATCCTATTTTGAAAGAGGAAGAAATTCAAGCAATATTTAAGAAACTTGGCGCTGGCAAAGATGATGCTTTTATACTCTTTTATGCTCCTGAAGAAGATGTAAAGACAGCATTAGAAACCATAGAAGAGCGTTGTATTATGGCATTTGAAGGCGTACCTGAGGAAACTCGCAAATCGTTTGCCGATGGCAACACTATTTTCGAAAGAGTGCTCCCTGGTGCCGACCGCATGTATCCTGATACTGATTCTGCTCCTATTTCGCTAAGCTCGGAGTATATTGAAACTATAAGAAGCAACCTCCCTAGCGATATTTCTGAAAGATATAAGCAATTACAGAATTGGGGAATTGCCGAAGATACTTTCACATACATTTTTTCAAAGAATTTATATCCAGCACTCGTCGAAATTGTAGACAAAACTAATTTCTCCACTAAGCAAGTTGGAAACTTTTTGGGTCATACACTAAAAAACATTGAAGGAAGTGAAAATCAAGAGTTCGATTATAATAAAATTATAGACCTATTTGTATTTATAGAGAGTAATAAGCTCAAATTTAATATTGCGGAAACAATGCTTAGGGAATTATTCAAAAAGCAATCAATTACATTTGAAACTGCACTTAGCAATATTAATTTTGCAATCAAACAAATTGAAGAAATAAAGAAACTTATTCCAACATTGATTTCTAAATATAAAGAAATTGGCCGCAAGCAAGATTCCAAAAATACTCATGATTGGGTAATGGGACAATTAAGAAGCACGGCAAAAGGGAATATCAATTTTACGGAACTAAGCAGTATTGTTTTACAAGAAATTAGCAAATAACGATGGAAGATTTATTTCAAGGATATAAAGGAGAAGCGCTAGCGCTACTTAAAAAATATAATGTAAGAGTATGGGGCACAGCAAAAGTAGAAACCACTAGAGGCCCATTTGAGGGCACTATTCTACCTCGCTCAGAAAATGATGACGACAAGCATATAGTAATGAAAATAATTACTGGATATAATGTTGGAATTGATACTGGCACAATAACCACAATGATAGAAACAGGATATAAAAAAGCAAATTATGCTATTCCTGAGAAAGAATTCCCATTTACCGATGGCCTACCTTCTGTAAAACTATTTGGCACTGGAGGAACAATAGCTTCACGACTTGATTATCGCACTGGAGCTGTAATCCCTGCATTTTCGCCAGGAGAATTATACGGAGCAGTACCTGAGCTAGCTGATATTTGTAATTTGGAAACAGAGAAAGTTTTTGCTGTATTCAGCGAGAATATGGGACCTACAGAATATATTGCACTGGCCGAAGCCATAGGTCGTGAAATAGAAAATGGCATAGATGGAATTGTAATTGGTCATGGTACCGACACATTGCATCATACAGCGGCTGCATTAACATTTATGGTGCAGAACTCCCCTATTCCTATAGTACTTGTTGGTTCGCAGCGCTCATCAGACCGACCAAGCTCCGATGCCGCATTAAACCTAATGCACGCAATGAAAGCTGCCGGACATAGCGATATTGCCGAGGTTATGATTTGCATGTTTGGCCCTACTTCTGACGAATATGGCTTATTACATAAAGGTACTAGAGTTAGAAAAATGCACTCATCATACCGCTCAACTTTCCGTACAATTGGCGACACACCATTGGCAAGAATCAATAGAAACGAGATATTGCCAATAAAAAAGAATTATAAGCGTAGAAGGAATGATAAGAATGTGAAAATAATGCCATTTTTTGAGAAAAAAGTAGCAATGCTTTATTATTGGCCAGGAATGCAACCCGACGCCATGGACTCACTAATTGACAATGGTTATAAAGGTATCATAATAGTTGGAACAGGGCTTGGACATGTGAATAAAGACTTATACCCTGCCATAAAACGAGCCAAAGAAAAAGGAATTCCTGTATTTATGACCCTACAAACTTTATGGGGATATGTACATATGTTTGTATACGATACTGGGCGCGATTTAATGGCTATGGGAATAATTCCGCTGGGCAATATGCTGCCAGAAGTAGCTTGGGTAAAACTAGGTTGGGTATTGGGCCAAACTTCCAACTACGATAAAGTTAAGGAAATGATGCTTGACCCAATAAATGATGAAATAACTGAAAGAGAACCTTTTAATGGCTATTTAGTTTATCAAGGCGGAGTGCCAGAGGTTGATGAGTTTGTGAGGAACACGCATAAATAATGTTTAATTGTTGATTGCCTGCCTATCGGCAGACAGGTTTAATTGATCGTCAACTTAGTCTTATACTATTAAGGCAGAGCTGCCGACTGAAGACTTACTACTGTAAACTAATAAAATATGGGGTCTGGTTTTTTTGCACTTTTGGATGATATAGCTGCATTGATGGATGATGTGGCGGTGATGGGTAAGATTGCGGGCAAGAAAACTGCTGGTATACTTGGCGATGATTTGGCCGTGAATGCCGAAAAAGCTTCAGGTTTTGTTTCATCACGAGAGCTTCCTGTACTATGGGCAATTACAAAAGGCTCATTACTTAACAAACTAATAATACTTCCTATTGCATTTATTTTAAGTGCTTATGCACCAATTGTGATTATAGTTATTCTTTTATTGGGTGGAGTATATTTGGCCTACGAAGGTGCCGAGAAAATCTATGAGTTTATTGTACCTCACAAAAGTGCTAGCCCTATAAAGGAAACTAAAAACAACTCAAAAGAAGATATTTTACTTCAAGAGAAAAAGAAGATTAAATCTGCTATCATCACCGATTTTATTCTTTCTGTAGAAATAGTAATTGTAGCTTTGGGCACAGTATTAGAAAAACCTTTAACAACACAAATAATAGTTGTTAGTATTATTGCTTTGCTAGCTACAATCGGTGTATACGGAATTGTGGCATTAATTGTAAGAATGGACGATGTGGGATACCGATTAATGAGTATAAATCCGAACACAAAAAGTTTCATAAATAATATTGGCAGACTACTAATTAAGGCTTTGCCAAAAGTGATAAAAAGTTTGTCTGTGATAGGTACAATTGCCCTAATATTGGTTTCAGGAGGTATATTTATGCACAACTTGGAGTTTGTGCATCATTATTTAGCCGAATTTCCGAGCCTAATTGCAGAATTTAGCATTGGAATAGTTGTTGGGATAATTGCTTTATTTGCAGTGAAAGCAGCGGTATTTTTAACAAAATTTACTACTAAAAATAAGGAATAAATAATTAATTTAAAATTAAAAATAAAAACCTTGTTTTAACAAAATAAATGATTACTTTTGCAGCCCCAAAATTTAAGATATGGATAAATTGATTGAATATCAGATACCGTATAAGGGTCTGAGTATTGGGAAGCATGAGTATTATTTCCATGCAAAAGATAAGTTCTTTGCAGATATGCAAGTAGAAACCATTGAAGGTGGTGATCTAAAAATAAGTCTTGAATTAGATAGACAAAGCCGCTTGATGCAAGCCGATATGAAAATTATTGGTACACTAAAGCTAGTTTGTGATCGATGTCTTGACGAGTTTGATTTCAAGATAGACATAGACCATAGTCAGATTTACAAATATGGAAATGCTCCCGAAAAACATAATGACGACATTAAGTATTTAGGAGAAGGTTCGTATAAATTAGATGTAAGCGAATTGATTATGGAAAACGTTCTGTTACAGATACCTATTAGAAAGATTCACCCCGACGATGCAAATGGAAATAGCACTTGTAAAGCTGAACAATTACACCTGATTGAGAATTACGGAAAGCGGGAGCTCTCCGACCCAAGATGGGAAGCATTAAAAAGTATAAAATTTGACGATTAATAATATATTAAATAAATAAATTATGGCACATCCTAAACGAAAAATATCGAAAACACGTCGTGATAAAAGAAGAACTCACTATAAAGCAGTGGCACCTACTTATGTAAACTGTCCTAACTGCGGCGCAACAGTATTATATCACAGAGTATGTAGTGAATGTGGTACTTACAGAGGTCAAGTAGCAATTGAAAAAGAGGCAGCAGTATAGTCTCAAATTCAGTAGCATTTCTTGAGAAAGAGGTTTAGTTAATTATCTGTTGATAATTAGATAAAAAAGCAAAGATTGTTTTGTGAAAAACAATACCTTTGCTTTTTTTATATCCATAAGTTTCGTAAGATTGCAAACTCAATTTTATTGAAAGGATTACAACAATGATTATTTTATTAAACATTCTATAAAATGCAAAGACCTACAGCAGCAATAACAGGAATCGGGTCATACGTACCAGAGTACATATTGACCAATCACGAATTAGCTGAAACCTTAGATACCACCGACGAATGGATCATGTCTCGTATCGGTATTAAAGAACGACGAATCCTAAAAGAAGAAAACGAAGGAACATCTTTTATGGGCGTAAGAGCCGTAAATAGCCTTCTTGAAAAAACAAACACTAAGCCTGAGGAAATCGACTTATTGATTTGTGCAACAGTAACTCCAGACCATGTTTTTCCGGCAACAGCAAACATTATTGCTGACAAAGCGGGAATAAAGAATGGTTTCCACTTTGACTTGAATGCAGGATGCTCAGGCTTTTTATATGCCTTAGCAACAGGAGCACGCTATGTTGAAAGCGGAATGTATAAAAAGGTAATTATTGTTGGTGCCGATAAGATGTCATCAATTGTAGATTATACTGATCGCTCGGTAGCTCCTATCTTTGGTGATGGTGCAGGTGCAGTTATGCTAGAGCCTAATTTTGATGGCCTAGGAGTTCAGGACATGATACTTGAAAGTGATGGCATTGGTCGTCAATACCTACATCAAAAAGCTGGTGGATCTGTTGAGCCTTCATCTGAGAAATCAGTAAAAGATCGCAGACACTTTATTTTTCAAGATGGACAACCTGTATTTAAGTGGGCCGTTTCTAAAATGGCTGACGTATCGGTGGAAATGATGAAAAAGCATAAGCTTACTGCTGATGATATTACATACCTTGTACCTCATCAAGCTAATATGAGAATTATCACTGCTACGGCTAAGCGAATGGGCTTAGATCCTAAGAAAGTAATGATAAACATAGAAAAGTATGGTAATACTACTGCAGGAACACTTCCTCTTTGTATTGCTGACTATGAGCATGAACTTAAGAAAGGTGATAATCTTATTCTTTCTACTTTCGGAGCAGGATTTACTTGGGGCTCTATTTACCTTAAGTGGGCCTATTAATTAATTGTTAATGGTAAATTATTAATGATTAATTCCTAACTATCGGTTAGGTAGATTAATGGTTAATTGCCTAACGGCATATAATTAATGAACATATAAAAAAGAGCGATGGAATCTGTGATTTCATCGCTCTTTTTGATTTTTACACAATCACTTTAGATTGAGGGCTGCTAACTGTAGACTGTAGACTGAAGACTGAAGACTGCAAACTGAAGACTGCAAACTGAAGACTGAAGACTGCTGACTGAAGACTGTAGACTGAAGACTGTAGACTGAAGACTGTAGACTGAAGACTGAAGACTGAAGACTGCTAACTGAAGACTGCAAACTGAAGACTGAAGACTGCTAACTGAAGACTAATAAACCAAAGAACTTTCCCAAATTCCATGAAGATTACAGCCAGATTCGGCTTTTACAGTATCGCCTTTTTTCAATGCTAGGTAGAAATCGCCAAAAGCACGAACTCCGCCATTGGTGAAATTGATGCCAATCATTTCCTTATCGTTTACAAATACCTTAAGGTAATCGATCCAGTGACCTACGGTAGCTGGATGAATTATTCCTTGCTGACCAATAGTTATCTTCACCATCACATTTTCTTTTTCGTCCATATCGCCAAAGCTAATCTCTGGAGTATGCTTAAGCTCTGCCTTAGTTGGATTTTGGGCATCAGCGAAAGTATTTTGTTCTCTGTTGATTATAAGCTTATCTCGTTTCGATATATTTTCTGGCACTACGGCAGTTGCGGCAGTTGCTATTTCTTCTTTTCTATCATTAGCACAGGACATTAATGCCATACCAGACATACCAACAAAACTTATTATGCCTAGTTTCTTAAATGCATCTCTTCTTTTCATAAATAATTTGTTTAACTTGGCCAAAGTTAATTAAGTCAATCGTCTAATTTACAAGCTAATTCACAATAAATCATAAAAAGCTTTTTTGTTAGATTAAATAGACTACTTTTGCGCCTTCGTAAAATTCGAGCTCGGTTCTGTTGGGCTAAGGTGTAAATTACGAGCACCACAATAGTTTATATGATTAAATATATAAACTGCAAAATATATAAACTGCTTTGAGCAGTAATATCGATAGATGAACCGAACTCCACATTGGGCTACTTTTTTATAAAAAGTAGATTTTCTTTATCTAAATTTTTTATTGATAAAGGTAGCGTTTAAAAACTTCATCTTATGATTGATTATAAATCAAGTAATCTAAAACCAGAGATTATAGAAGCGATTCTTGATCTTGGTTATGAAACACCAACGCCGATTCAGGCAGAATGTATTCCGTTTATTACGGAAACTACACAAGACCTTATTGCAAACGCACAAACAGGAACAGGTAAAACTGCTGCTTTTGGCTTACCTATTCTTCAACAAATTGACGATAGTTCTAAAAGCATTCAAGCAATTATACTATCTCCTACTCGTGAGTTAGCTATTCAAATTAGCAACGATATGCAGCAGTATGCTGCTAAAATGCGTAAGGTAAAAATCACTACTGTATATGGTGGTGCTAGTATTGAGCCACAGATTAAAGACCTTAAAAAAGGTGTTCATATTGTGGTTGGAACTCCGGGTCGTGTTCTTGACCTTGTAAAAAGACGTATTCTTAAACTTCATGATGTAAAATGGCTGGTACTCGATGAGGCTGACGAGATGCTAAACATGGGATTTAAGGACGATTTGGATGCTATTTTGGAAACTACTTCTACTGAGCGCCAAACATTATTATTTTCTGCAACATTGCCAAAAGGAATTATTCAGATTAGTAAAAACTATATGAATAACCCTCATCAAATTGCTGTTGCAAAGGCAAATATGGGAGCTGACACTGTTGAGCACCATTACTATCAAGTAAGTGCTCGCGACAAATATGCTGCACTTAAGCGTGTTGCGGATATGAATCCAAATATATACGCAATTATTTTCTGCCGTACTCGTAGAGAGACTAAGGAAATTTCAGAAAAACTTATCAAGGATAATTATAGTGCTGATTCGTTACACGGAGATTTATCTCAGGCGCAACGTGAGCACGTAATGAGCCGATTCCGTCATAAAAATATACAGATATTAGTAGCCACAGATGTTGCTGCTCGTGGTTTGGACGTAAAAGAGCTTACTCACGTTATTAACTTTAGCTTACCAGATGATCCGGAGGTGTATGTACACCGTTCTGGCCGTACAGGTAGGGCTGGTAGCAAAGGAATTAGTGTTTCTATACTTCACTCACGTGAGAATCGTAAGATTCGTGAAATCCAACAACTTATTGGTAAGGATTTCGCTAAGAAAATGGTTCCAGGTGGTAAAGAAATTTGCGAACGTCAATTATTTGCTACTGTTGAAACTATGGAGAATGTTGATTTATCGAATAGCGATATCGACAGCTTTATGGATGTCATTTATGAGCAATTAAATGATATGACTAAGGAAGAAGTTATTAAGCGATTTGTAGCTTTAGAATTTAACCGATTCTTGGAATATTATAAGCATGCAAAAGATCTTAATGTAAGCGACTCTTCAAATAGAGGAGACCGCAACGATCGTAGAAAAGACAGACGCGACGATAGAGGAGACAGAGGAGATAGAAGAGATAGAGGAGACAGAGGCGAACGTAGAGAGCGCAAAGGAAATCCTAATATGCAACGTTGTTATGTGAACATAGGATCGACACAAAATATTAGCCCAAGTGCAATTATTGGAATTATCAATAGAGCTACACCGGGTAAGAGTGTTGATATTGGAGATATTGAAATCTTGAAGAAATTTAGTTTCTTTGAGGTAGACCCAAAATATGCTGATGATGTAATAACATCTATGAATGGCATGGATTTTCATGGCGAGGATGTATTAGTTGAAAAAGCTCAAAGCAAAGGAGAATCTTCTCCTAGTAGAGACAGAGATAGTTCGAACCGACGTTCAGGTAGTGGTGGAAGCCGCAACTCTGGTGGAGGAAATCGTAGAAGCTATGGCGACAGAAACAGTGGCGGTGGCGACGGTGGTAATCGCCGAAGCGGTGGTAAAGACTCATCACGCCAACGTAAAGCTAAAAAACGTTGGTAGTAAAATATAGTACTTATTATAAGAGTTCTACGAAGTTTTGTGGGAATTTATAATATAAGTTTAAATATTTTGAGCCGTATTTATGTCAGTAAACGGTATTCAGTAATCTGTAATTTGCAGTCAATATCTTTATAGATTGACTATACAGTTTTACTGATTCACAGTATACTGATTACATAATAAAGACTCATTAACAATTAGACTTTTATAAACCATAAAAAAAATCTAGTAGTACAATTATTATTAAGTGCCATCTATAAAACTATGAAAATTGCCCCTTGGATTTATTTCTTTGGGGCTCT
>Ga0256842_1003128_pt1 | contig 11249 bp, 21 predicted proteins | sample 4559240metaG_FD_185973 | JGI IMG/M metagenome (GOLD analysis project Ga0256842, IMG submission 185973) | Hydrothermal vent microbial communities from Guaymas Basin, Mexico - 4559-240 | ecosystem: Environmental > Aquatic > Marine > Hydrothermal vents | place: Mexico: Guaymas Basin | collected...
AAATTTTAACAGAAGCTCTTGAGTATTTTAAACAGGCTACTAAGAAAGGATATGACCCTCATAAATGTGTTTATGCAATAAGTAATGAAAAAGATTTTATTGGTTTTATATTGAATAGCAATTTTCCGCCTACTTTTTGGTCAGAAAAGTTGTCAAAACCTTATCGTGGTGTTAAACTAAGCGAAATGATAGCAAGATACAAAAAATAGAGGTTGTTATGGTATTCTATTTATATAAAAAAAGTAAACGGGGGTTATAAAAGATGGCAGTAATGTTTTTTCGAACTGGAGGCAAGCCAGTTAATGTTCAGCATATTACAGAGCCACAATCGTCTTCAGGAGTGGCTGTTAATGGGAAATGTGCTTTTGGTGGGATAATAGTAAAGACAGATGGCGTTAATGATGTTACTGTAAATGTTTATGATAATATTACTAATTCTGGCAAAAAGCTTATTCCTGATGATGTGGTTATTAAAGGAAGTTTAGGTATAGATGGGGTGGGATATGATCCACCTGTTTATGCTGAAAAAGGAATATATGTAGAAGTTGTTACAACTGGTACCTGCAGCTGGCAGGTATTATATGATAAAGGTTGATAGGGGGTATAATATGGGGATAAAGAGGTTATCACTTTCAGCGTGGAGTCAAATAATAGATGTGACAGACCAATGCACTTTCGAATGGGATAAAAAACCAGAACCTTGCAAAGCATATCTTGAAGTGAGTAGTGCAACAGGAGATTTTACTGAAGGCGAAACTATACAAGGGCAATCATCAGGAGCTACTGCTGTGGTATTTAGTAGTTATGTAAATGGCAATAGGGTTTATGTTGAAAATGTTAGTGGGACTTTTCAAGAGGGAGAGACAATTCAGGGACAAAGTTCAGGACAAACTGCTATTGTAGATGGATTTGTGCCAGAGAGAAGTTATCCTAATAATATTACACACGGGACTTTCCCTGATAGTATAATTAGTTTAGATGAAGATGATTATTTAGAATATGAGTCAACTTCAACTGGATGGAGTGTAATTGCTTCTTTACTCGTAAAATTACCTACAGACTATATTTTTTCACCTATTATCTCAGCAGGAACTGGACAGAAAGTTGATAGTTTAATTTGTTATAGAAGGATTGAAACAGTTATTTTTCAAAAAAATAATTATTGGGGAACTGGTCCTCAAATATGGGGTAATTTAAGCAGTGATGATATTTCATTTGAACATAAGTTTGGAATGTTCTATGGTGGGCTATTTAAAGGGCAATTGCTTAAGCTCTATTTTAGAGTTGGCGATAAAGGAACATATCGCTTTAGAATTCACAATATAAGAATTCTTAGATTTTTAGTTTAGGAGGTTTTTATGTTATACAAAATACAACAATTAGAAAGAACTTTCCATCAAAACGATAAAGGTAATTATCTTTACTGGCTTGATAAATCAAGAAATATTCTTACTGACGGTTATAGGTTGTATGACTATATACCGAATTATGGAGTCCAAGAACGCCAGTATGCAGAAATACCTACTAACCATATAAAAGTTACATTTGAATTAATTGTATTGACACTTAATTATATTAGTCAAAATCTTGATTCTACCATTGATGATTTACTTTCTGTTTTAATTGATGCGGGGATGTCGGAAGAATCGGCTCAGCAATGGATTAGTTTGTTTCAAGATGCTGTAGCAGAATTTACTTTGAAAACAACTTATGACGATTGTAAACAATGGGTAATAGATCAGTTGCAGAACAAACCTGTTGAAAGAATTGCTGAAATGCTGGTTGGTATGCTTGCTTTTACTGATGTTTTTCCACATACTAACATTGTAATATACAGAAATAATATGCCATATAAGCAGGTGGTTACTTTGTGAGAGGAAGTTGCAGGAATGCAGTTAATGTATGCCTTTTTCAAAGGCAAATCTTTATTAAGTAAATTAATTAAATTTTGGACAAGGTCAGAATATAGCCATGTAGCATTTTTATTAGATGATGATACATTAATAGAATGCTGGGGAAATTCTGTTTTTAATGTGAAATGGCAGATAGTTTCTCCACCATTTAAAAATCATATAAAAGGAACTCCAATTGAGATTTGGTCTTTAAATGTGTCAAAACAGGAATATGAATTTATTAAAAATTTTATGCTTTGTTTGGGTTTATCATCTTTTCCTTATGATTATACAGGAGTTTTATCTTTTGTTTTAAAAGTAGAAAAACATAACAGATGTGGCTTTTTTTGCTCAGAAGGTTGTGTATATCCTATAGCGAAATATAGAAAATGGAAAACAATTAAACCATATCATATTAATCCAGTGATGTTTTTAAATATATTAGAAGCATTAGAGGCTAAAAAAGAAAAAACTTTTATTTTATAAAACCAAAGCAAGGGAGGTTATCTATGGATTTCACGAAAATATTTGGTTTGGTTATGGCACTATCAGCAAGAATAAAGCAGGACTTGGGAGATAAAAAAATAACTGCAGATGAGCTTATAGAAGAAATAAAACTTGTAGTTGACGACCTTGGTTTTGGAGACGTAGTAATTATTGATTTATCAAAAAAAGAAAAGGAGGGTAAATAATGGCTTTTGACGAAAAACAGAGGGAAAGGGGACATCTTGCTCTTAAAATAAAAGGGAAAATATTAAATATGCTTAAGAACGATGGTAATGTTGATATAGATGCTATTAAAGATTCAGATGAAGCCAAAAGGCTTGCTGAGCTTGGAGTTGATGTGGATTCAAAAATTAATGAGTTAATAAATAAAGCAAGAAAATCTTTAAATAAAAAGAAAGAATCAGTCTCTGGTGGTAATATAAATATAAATGTATCTCCAGATATTGTAAAGCAAGCTGTAAATGAATGTATGCAAGGTCAGTGCGATTTACTTAACAATTTAATATCAAAGGTTGATTCTTTTAATGATGTTATTTCTCATATAAAAAATGAAATATCTGAGCTAAAATCCTTAAAAGAAAGGATAGGCGATGTAAATGTTGGTAATAATGATGATTTATCTGAAAAAATACTTAATCTGGAGAAAAAGATAGAATCTTTACAGAAAATTTCTGATGATGTAGCAAATAAGGTAAAGGATACTGTTAATCCAGAAATTGAAAATATAGCTAAAGAAACAATTAATGCTTTACTTGATATTAAAAAGCTTGAAAGCCAATCTAAGGAGGAAAAAGCAGAAAACGATAAAAATGCAGAAAAAATTGGAGATGATAATAGTATTATTGTGTCTGTTAAAGAAGCAATTAAAGATAGCAGGTATAGAAATCAGCTTTTAAAAGAAATTGAGGAAGCTATACAGGAAGACCCTGAATCTTTTAATGCTATTGTGGATCTTGTTAATAGGTGTAAAGCAGGAGATCAGGAAGCATGTAACATTCTTCAAAACGACAAAGAGTCGGATATATATAATAAGGTATTGGAGATGATAAATAAGGTGGACAAAATTATAGAAAGCAAAGATGCTAATATGAATGATAGCAAAGAAGATATTTCTGAAGTTAAAACTGAAGGCAAAGAGGAAAATAATGCTATTGTAAAGGAAGAAAAAACCAAGTATAAAAATCCTTTAGATGAAATTATATTTGGTAGAGCATAAGGGGGGCTAATATGCCGAGAACATCAAAAAAGAAAATTCAAAATGAACTTATTAAAGATGAGTTTGAAGTTGATGTAGAGCATAAAAATGATGATATGGATAAGCCAGACATGAAAAGTATATCTAATGATGAGCAGCATCTACAAGGGGAAGTAAAAGGTGATGATGTAGATAAAATATCAAGTGAAATTAAAGATATTATTGGAGAAATATCTAACGCTATAAAAGAGCAAAATAAAATAATTATTAATCAGCAAAAAAAGATAGAGGAACAGGATAAAAAAATTAACGATATAATAGGTGTAATTACAGCTTTTTTGCAAGGGGGAATTGATATTCCTGGGCAACAGATGCAAGGACAAGACCAAGATATATCTGATAATCAGGGACAGCAAAACGAAATGGAAAATCAAGGGGCTTTTGGTGTAAGTCAGAATAGAGCTGTAGTAGCTAATAAACAAGGCACTTTTAACATGGATAGGCTTACTGAAGTTTTAAGAAGCATAGCTATTATAACATCAAGCATGAATCCTCCGAGAAACGAGGGGTCCGATGTTGTCGGATCTATTCAGCAAGCAATTGGCATAGCATCAAGTATAGCTGGTGCGTTTGGTGAAGGTTTGGCAAGGATTTTTGAGGCATTTAACCAGATGGAAGAAAGAGCTTTTAAATCATACGCAACCAGATTTAAATCTATGAAAATGGATGACGATGTAGAAAAAACGGTAGAAAAAACGGTAGAAAAAGCTGTTGAGAAAGTGATAGAAAAAAAGTTAAAATTGAAAGGAGAAGAATAATGTTTGGGGGATAATAAAAATGTCATTGCCTGATGTAAACAGAGATAAAATCAAAGCATTTTTTGATTATAATAAAGAAAATATATACACGAATTTAATACAAGCAGAAGACCACGCAAGATTTGCTGATGATTTAGACCATGCTCAATGCATTGTAAAGCATCTGATGTTTGTAATAGGCGAACTAAAGGAGATGGAGAATCATGCTAAGGTTGTAAATCCAGATATTGTGGATAAGATAAGAGAATTAAGAGATGAGGTTTATGGTATATATAAAGGAATAATAAACAAAACCATAGATGTGAAGGATTTATGTAATAAAATATGGAATATCAGGAAAAAATTTGAAAAGATTGTCCCTGAGTTTAATACAGATAAATGCGAAAGTGTAGTATGCTCAATTAAGATAGATAAAAAAGGAGATGAGCAAATGAGCGACAATATCAGAGATTTATCTGAATTAAATAACGATGATGTTTTAGGGCTTGGGGAACTTGTAAAGTTATGCTGGGAAAAATGCTATAAAAAACTTGGAAAAAATGCTTCTCCTTCAGAAAAATTTAAATTTGTATGGAATTGCATAAAAGAAGGGGATCCAGTATCTCCTGATATTATTAATAGAATGAGAAAGGAGGGGTGGACTCCTAAACCAGCACCAATGTGTGTTATATCTAAAATGGTAAAAGAGGGTGTGACTAAACATCAAGCTGAGGAAGAATGTATCAAGGAAGGCAAACTTCATCCAGCTAATGTGTATGCTTTTTTGGCTAAAGAAAAGGAGAGTGAGGGAGTTTAGATATGGCTAAAATAGCATCATCTCTGTTTGATTTAGTTAAAGGGATAAGGGCATTTAAAGAATTAACCAATGAGGTTAAAGAGATATATCCAGAGATAGCATCTATTTTTGGTGCATTAAATTCAAAAAAGAGCATAAACTCTGAAGATATTAGAAAGGCTATAAATTTTGCTGTAAACAAACTTATGAATGATCCTTATATAATAGTAGGTGTAAGGAGAGATGACCCTCCAGAATTGATAGATGCTGTTTATAAGGTAAAAGCTAAGTTTTACCATCCTGATAAGGGCGGGGATAATGAAAAGTTTATCAGACTGAAGAAAGCCTATGAGGAGATAAAGAATGGGGGATAAGTTAATTGTTTTAACTATAGATTCATGTAAAGGGTGTAAAGACTTGAAAGAACATGCTACTGGCAATATAAGAATTTGCGATATAAATTCTAACAAAGAATGCGCTGAAATAGCCGATAAAGCTGGCATAAAATATGTTCCATCTGTTGTTATGATAGATGGAGATTCCTTTAAAGAATGCGGTATAGAAAAGAAAGGTGACAAGTTCTATGCAATTTGTGATGGGAAGGAAGTGGAAATATGAAAATATCAATTCCAGAAGGGCTTAACCCTGTATATTGCTCAAAATGCAGAAGGTTTTTAGGGTATGAAAATATAAAGAAAGGGTATGTTATTATATACTGCAAAAATTGCAAATCTTGGAATGTTAGCGTAGGAAGTTCAACTAATATAAACAGGGTATATAAAACAATTGAGGAGTTTATTAAAAACTTGACCAAATTTAAAGAGAATGATAAACTTTCTAATAAAAAGACCAATATATCCAAGTAAAGGCTAAACAAAGCCATAAAGGAACATAGGTCAAAAAAAAATAAAAGGAGATGCATTATGGCAACTTTAGCTGATGTTTTTAGGGCATACATAAAACCTTCTATGGATGGTAGAATTATCTTAAGAAAGAGAGGCGTAATAAGAAGAAGCGAAAAAGTTTTAGAAAGAAACAGGAGATTCGGTGAAGCAAAGATTGCAACGGAATGTAAAGGGTTGCCCTGGAAGCAGTTTGTTAGTTGTTTAAGGGAACAAGCAAGAGCAAAGGGCTTGACTGGGTAGTTTTTAATGCTGGGCTGAAACTTGTATGGTTTTAGCCCAGCATATATAGATATATAGAGAGGGGCGACTAATGGAATTATGTAATTTTTCTTGTGAAGATTTAATATTTGAAGCAAAAAATGGTAAAACATTAATAGTAGGGTTTTCATTAGATGATGATTTACCAGATGAAATTGTTAAAAAAATTGGTTCTGAAGCTATTTTGGTAGAAAAAAACTGTGTTAATAATTGCCCGATTATAAAAGATAAAGGAATATATAAATATGATGGTAAAAACATTAAGAAGATTTTTTAAAAACTGATACCTTTGCGTTTTTCCAATCAACTAAAAATATTTTATCTATTTCTTTAGTATTTTTCGATATTAACATTTCTTTAGTTTTATTTATTTTAAATCTCTTTTTCTCTTGGTATTTCTCTGATTTGCCCATTTTTTAATACCAGATATTTTCTATTTTTAAAATTGTATATTTTGCGTATTTCTTTATTGTCTATATTTTTGTCTTCATGCTTAAATAATTCATTACTATGCTCTATTTGTATATTTTTCCATGATTTACTTAATTTATCTGACCAAAAAAATGGCAATGTAACGCAGTTTGTTATTACTTTGCTACACTGATATTTATCTGTATCGCAGTCAATATATACAGCGTTTTTATAATTATCTATATCATCTAAGGCTGATTTTATATTTAATAACCATCTTCTTATTTCTTTTCTTTCAAACTCGACTTGTCTTTTAGACAACCTTTTAATCATTAAAACATCTGCACTCCTTATAATGTTAATATCAATTCTTGTGCTATCTTGGGTGATATATATTATTAATAAATCTTTTTGTCTGGCTAATCCATTAAGCATATCTACCATTTTATTTTTCTTGCTCATAGCAGATCTGGCAGAAAATTCTATATATGCCTCATCTATTATAACTGCAGAATTTTCTGGAAAATTAATATCATATATTGGCTGTATGAAATCAGGTAATATTTCAGGCTTAGGGAAATTATAGACTAAAAGGTTTTTATGTCTTCCTTTTTGGTGTAAATATTCAAGAATAGAGTAAGCCAAGACACTTTTGCCACTTCCTCTATGACCAAGTATAAGAATTATACCAGTATCAGGAATATATTTAGATAGTTCTTGCGTAATCATGACAAATTAAAAAATACAACTAAAACTTTTTTTTGTAAAGGTTGATATTTCTGCTTGACATAAAATAATTATTTTTCTTATCATTTAATTTAAGAAAAAATAGTACAGGAGGTATAAAAAATGGCAAGGATTGGAGAGTATCTTGACAGATTTAATAGAGTTGAAGTTGCTAATATTCCTGTCGGTGCTGGCGTATGGTATAAAGCTGTAGAACAGATAGCAAAGTTTGCGACTGATGTTGTATCTCATGTATTGCCAATGGTGCCACCAGTAGTAAGCGGTGGATTAGCAGCTTGGCTTTTAAGACATCCAAAGGTCCAAGATTTTCTTGGTCAGTATGGGTCTTACTATGCATCAATGGCAGCTGCTGGCAATGCTATAGACGAGCAAATAGGTTTAAGTGCTATGGTTCAAAATTTGCTTTCTAAGATAGAAGGAAGGTTACCAAGTTTACCATCTCCAGCAACATCCACAACTGAGAAAAAGGAAGTATCTGGGTTTGAGGATATAGGGCAACTTCCATCTCCAGATGAGGAGTCTGGGATAGATGCAGATATATATGAGGCTTTTATGAAACAGGGCAAGATTGAAGGTATAGAATAATAAAAAAATATATTAGGAGGGTATAAGAAATGGCTTATAGATTACCAGATGGAAAATTTAAGACTACAAAGGTTACAACTTTTGCAACTTATACTGCTAATCAGAAGGCAGAGATAGACCTTATAACCGCAAGGAATATAACATTTATAAAAGGGCATTTAAAAGTAAACTATACTACTGATAATACAAGTGCTCCAGACGCAATAGAAGATGGGGTAGCCAAACTTGTAAGGAATATTCAGCTTCAATACAATGGAGGCGCTGGGGTCCCTGTCCAGGCGTTATCTTTGCAACAGCTTGCACTTTATAGCAAACATCTTTTAAATGAAAGGATAAGAAATGACCAGCCACCTGAAGATACAAATAAGACTGGTGATGCTTATGTAGATTTTATAATTTCTCCATCCCTTAATCCAAGAGACCCGCAAGATCCAAGATATTGCATACCTGGCGAAGCCCCAACAATAAACACAATGAAGATTGCTTTTCAGTGGGGTAATGAAGCGAATGTATGGAATGGGGGTGCTAATGCCACAATAAATGCTGCTGAGCTTATCATAGATGAAGAAGCAGGGTGGACTTTTGGTCCCAATATTGATTCCATGAAAAATGGGCTTGGAGTGGATCCAAATGGAAGTGTGTTTATGCCATTATGGCTAACAAGGACAGAGCAATGGTCAGGTGCATATGCAGGGCTTGGTCTTGCTATATCTTTTCCAACCGATGTGATAATCAGGAAGATATTTCTTATAGTAAAAGACAATGATGGCAACAGAAGTGATAGCGTTGTATCTGAGCTTGCTATAAGAACAAGTGATAATGATGACTTGTTTGGAGTTCTTGATTGGACTGAAGCACAAAGGGTTTCATCTTGGAGACTTGATATGGATCCTATTAAAGGATGCCTGCTTATAGATTGCGTAGAAGACATAAGAGATCCAGCATACGCATCAAAGATAGCTGGGCTTGAAGTAAAGAAAGCTGATAAACTCTATGTAAGATTTTCTACACAGGCTGCTGGATCTTGTGATGTTCTTTTTGACTGCGTAAGAAAAGTAAAGGTTTTTGAGTAATGAGAAATGCAAAAGAAAAAACATGTCAGAGGGGTAAATTTAACCCCTCTGACATTAATAACATTATTTATATTGACAAGGAAAAAGTATGAAACACCTGAGATAAGTTTTTTTGTTCCTAATATTCCTTCCTTTTTTAAACAGAAAGATAAAAAAACCAGCCTGTATGACTTATTAAAATTTTTAGATATTAAATTAACATTTAAGCCAAAATTTGGGTGGATAGTCTCTTTAAAAGAGACATATGGGATGTCTTTGCCTGTAAAGGTATGGCTGCCATTTACATTTTTTGTAGCTATACCTCAGATAAAATCTCAAATTAAAGATAAAGTTCATATAAAAGAAAGAAAAATATTTGGCGTTTTATATGGATATGATATATCTATTGATAAGATAACTTTTTGGGCATAGGGGGCGTATTATGAGTGGAACTTTAGCTTTGATGATAGCAGCTTTTATAGCTGCGTATTTAATTACAGGAAAAGAGAAGTTACCAGAAGAAATAGAAATGAAGATAGAGGAATTAAATAGAAAGGCTGAATTAAAAGAGAAAGAAGCGGAAAAATTAAGAGAAAAAGCAAGAAGATTAAGGGAAATAGCTGAAAAGAAAAGCGAGTTAAAAGAATTAGAAGCTGCTTTAAAAGAGATAGAAAAGTAGGAGGAAAATTATGTCATGGAAAGCTCCTGTAAAAGATAAAAGGCTGGTAGCTATAATTCCAGATTATTTATCTGAATATTTTAAAGGTGAACTTAGTGGGATAAGTAGCTTTTTTTCAAGTATAGCAAAGGGTGCGGAATCAATAGGAGAAAATCTGTATAGTCTTGGATATAATGTATTTAAATACTCAAGCAATCCTCAGCAGATAGCTTTTGTTGGTGCTAATGATATATCTCAGTCTTTGTATAATGTTCCTACTATAAATATTCCTTCTACATATACAACTGCATACACAAATATTCCTAATATTAAAGAATCTACTGCTCCAGAAGTTCAATATCCATTGCCTACAGAAAGCAAAAATATAACAAAAGAAGAAGTTTTAAGAAAGGTTGGCGGATATATAGATGATTTTATGAAAACTGTTGCTAAAGTAGGTGGGACTCTTGCTGGAAGGATACTTGCGGAGAAGATAGCAAAAGCTGCTGGAGTAAAAAATATTCCTGAGAGTGAAATATACAATAGGGCAATTGCATGGGCTTCTGCTAATCAGCAAACTTTACAGCAAATGGGGTATCCAAGTCCAGAAGCTGCTGCTGCTAGTGTTTTATGGGCTAAAAATGGTATGCCTCCTTATCCTAATGAAAAACCAGAAGAAATATTAAAGCCTAAGGCTATATATAGAAAAGATGTAGAAGAAATGATGGCTGAAAAGGAATACAAAGAAAAGGATTTTGAATATTACTTAAACAAGTATTGGTGGATTGGCGTTATATTTTTAGCTTTACTATTGCTTAGGAGGTAGGATTTCATGATTGTAAAGATAAAAGCAAAGAGTTCTGAGACATCTCCAAGAATTTTAATAGTAGGTCAAAATCCTATATACACAATAGATAGAAGGGATGGGTTTAGGCTTACAGTTTTTGATAGGGATACATTTAAAATAATGGCAGATGCTTATTTTGATACATTTAGTGAAGCATATACCTCTTTTATGAAATATTATAATATACCTGGTTATATAGGCGTAATAAATGGTCATGGAAAAGGCAATGTAGCTATTGCTATAATAGATGCTAATACACAAAACAAGCTGATTAAAAAGGGAGATAAAGATGTATATGCAGAATATATAGTAACAATAAGAGGAAAAGAGGAAAGCAAAGAAGTTAAAGAGGAAAATATACCTGTAAAAACTGGATCTCCAGAGATAATACAAGAGCATGAAGAAAGGAAAACATTAAAAAATCTGATGTATTTGTTTTTGCCTGTAGCAGCTGGTATAATTTTATTTAGGGTGATTAAAAAATGATTAACATTGAAGGATATTCATTGGCACAAAAGGCATATATAGTATCAAGAGAGATAATTAAAAACCAGAAAAACCCTTTAATGGTAAGGCTTGCAAGGGGGCTTAAAACTCCA
>Ga0256842_1003129_pt1 | contig 11248 bp, 15 predicted proteins | sample 4559240metaG_FD_185973 | JGI IMG/M metagenome (GOLD analysis project Ga0256842, IMG submission 185973) | Hydrothermal vent microbial communities from Guaymas Basin, Mexico - 4559-240 | ecosystem: Environmental > Aquatic > Marine > Hydrothermal vents | place: Mexico: Guaymas Basin | collected...
CTTTATTATAATACCGTTTAATGTTCTTATCTCCATTCTCTATAGACTCGTATAGCATATCCCATACAATAATTTCAAATACCGACTTTAGTTCAAATCCATAATTATGTAAGACATAACCTAATTTCCTAAACATAGCTCTTGTATCCAAACATATGGTAGAAGTGGTTATTTTAGTACCTTTTGTCCATATTATTAAATCGATTTGGTTCTCTACAATATTTGTAGCTACTAATGGATTTATAAGGACCATTTCAGACGTTATCTTTTCATATAACGGATCCATCTTTCCCTCCTTACTAGATCATGTAGACATCAACATCCAACACATAATCATATCCTACTTTACGTACATTCTTTATAACTAAGTCGTAGAATTCACTGGTTAATTTCTCACTATGTTTGTATAAATGGTTCTTAAACAGAAACATAAATTCAACTAGATCCTCAGGATCCATAACATCTAGTAGTTTCCTGACTAATAGATTAAACTCAGTGAGTTTAGTACCTATTAAGATTTCATTTATTGGATATATATCTAAATAAGTACTTATAGCCTTAGAAAGCAGGATATGATAACTGTACTTCATTTCTTTTGTCCTTATCGAAATTAGCCGCAACTAAATAATTGTCCAGTATGTTAAACATTACAGATATTTTGTTTAACTTCCTAACATCGTACTCGTTACTAAGTTCTACACAGAATACTCCTACCATATCGTAGCCAGTACGAATCAATTTTAACGCCTCTACAGTAACATTGATCATATTCCTAAGTTTAGTAACGTTTACAGTATAATCGTTAATATACATAGAACTAAGCTCGTCTGTTATATATGATTCTGCAGACGTTGTTAGCATATCTATATCCGTTTCACAACCATAATGCAATATAGTTCTTCTTATTACCGCTCTATATAATAAACCATACTTCTCTTCATCAGTCATATATTTGGATTCTACTATATCCAAATTAAATCTTAATTTAGTAGTTAAGGGACTTATATCCCTTATAACTATTTCAGATACGTTAGTATTTTTAATATCGTTTAAGAATTCTTCTCTTATATCGTCTTCCATATACAATACGTCGAACATAATTCCCTCCTAATCATAATTGTTCTTTTATCTCAGTGATATATTTCTTAGCATAATATAGTCTGCTAGATATAGCCGGTATAAGTTCCATAACTATATAACCAGACTCTTTGAGTTTCAATCTACATGTTAATGGATTGTATTTGTTATACCTCATCGCTATAGTATCATACTGTACATACATATATGTACGTATTTGATGGTATAGTGCTTGATGATAGTCATCTTTATGCATCATCCAGCTGTATTTATTCTTCACGTAGTCATCAATGTCTTTATATTCTAAATGTGGTTCTAGTAGAACTTCTTTCTCATTTCTTAATATACTAGCTTCACTGTTAACAACTCTATTAATGTATGTCTGTATGAAGGATATAAAATCCTCGGTAACAGGATAACCAGGTGTTATATGTCCATATATTTTGTTACTGTTTTTAGACAATAACAAATAACCATCTAATGTCAATATGTCATGTTTATTAAGAGCGTTTATGATCTCGTCATATGTCTTAAATCTCACTACTTTGTTATCTACTATATAATCAGTATTGAACTTCACTAGAGGTTCACTTTTACCATATATATAAAGACCTCCTTCATATAGATCTTTAAATATATATGGGAATACTGCTTTTTCTAGATATGTCATCTCAGGTATGACTTCTACTATGTCTTTAAGCATAGGTGTATATTGTGTTACATCTGTCCAGTAGCCTATACTTGCATCGAACTCTAATTCTATCATATTTCCTACTCCTTTCATCCTGTATTCTCTATAAACTCTATAATGAAATAATTCTCCTTAAAGGTGATATCTACTATATAACTACTATTTAACTTATCAGCTATGGATTCTATTGCCTTGTATATCCTATCAGATATGATATGTAGATATTTATCATCTACATTAGGTTTAAACATGGTCATCTGTTCTTCATAACTGGCAATGATCCATGGGAATGATTTCTTAAGTAGAAATATAGCTTCACTAGCTATAGCACCCATAACGTCTTCATTGAACTCTACTAGATCACCAAACACTACTACAACATAAACCTTGTTATTCATAGTACCCTCCTGTCTCAGCTTATTCTATGTTAATAATATATAGCTGAAATATGAAGAAAAAAAAAAGAAGTAGTGGACTAATCTACGTCCACTACTACTACTTCATCGTCATTGTTGCTACATGCTAGCCATGCAACAGTAGCACCTACTACAGCTCCAGCTAGCGCAGTGAAAAAATCTTTCATTGCTTCCTCCTTTTATTTAGATTTACTTCGACTTAATGATATATAAATGTAACTATTTAGATTCCAATTCTGCGTAGTCTTTAAATGTCTTATAGGTTAATAATGCAGTAATTACATTAATGTATGGTGTTATTATAAGTGTTACCAATATTATAACAACACCTACTCTTAATATTAGTATCGGTAATATCTCATCATTTTCTGTTACCTCTACCAGTTCTTTAAGTTCCTTATTTATATACGTGTGATATTTCTTATACGTATACGTATATATAATTAATGCTATAAGTAACGATAAATAAAATCCCATAACTTCTCCTTTCTATAAAACTAAACCATCATCAGTATCTAATACATCATCAAGACTATCGATATCTTCTGTTTCTATAACTTTAACTTTCTCCAATTCTTTTAATCTTGCTTTTAGACTACTTGCATACTGATTGATGGTATTTTTCTCTACAACCAAGAACATAGGTAATAGATCTTCTATACCGGTTACATGTTCTTTTAACGGTATACCTATTTTATTATGTAATAATGGTATACGTATATCTATGTTAGTATCTGACTCACCTCTCAATGTTCTGGCTATGATAGCGTTAGGTTCTGTCAGACTTTTAGTTTTGACTGTTAAATTGTATAGACCAGGCTGAACTGTGAATGTTTTATACCTAGATGGTAATAAGAAGTTATTCATGTCCTGATGGTCTATGTCATGCACATAACCAGATGTGTATATAGATAAGATAGTTAATAACTTAAGTATATTCTTATTAACCATCTTTTCACTTTCTGGAGAACTTATACCATCGGCACTGTTATCGAAGTACACTATAGGCAACGCAGCTTTTAGCTGCTTACTTATATTGTTTAATCCCGCTATAGTGTTGATAGTATTAGTAACATTTAATAACGTACTACTATCACCTATTACTACAGGGATAACATTGTAATCTTTTTCCAACATAGCTTTTATTAATAATGTACCTATTAAGTTACCAGAACCTCCACTACCACTGAATATTAAGACATGATAATTATTGATACCGTGTCTATCTTCATGTTGGTTAATGTAATTGATAACAGATTTTTTAATTTCATTAACAACTTCTACATTTTTACGTTCACCAGCCATACCGTCTATAGACGTATCTCCCAGCTTACTAGATTCTATACGATAGAACTTATCCTTTAGATCTGGATAGTTATCTATAGTCTTATTAGTAGTGTCTAGTAAATTAAAACTAACATTAGCGAATTTACCTCCTAGGTTAGGTAATGTATCTCTTAAATCATTAACAACATTAATACCTGCTCCACCTAATCCGTATACATACATATTTCCTCTCATTATCTTCTCCTTTCTTTTATTTTTTCTATGTCTTCTTTAGTATATTTAACGATACCTACATCGTCATAACCTTCTTCTATCCATGCTAACATTATTTTATTAGCTGTTCTTAAGTCAACGAGAAAATCATTGACCTCTACTCCTCCTACGAAAACAGAATATATTTTATTCATGAATCCTCCTTTCCTATTTTAGATTTAATAGATTCATTCGCTAAAGTAATGATGCTATCTGTATAACATGTAGGTACTGATATTAGATTAAACATTTCACTATGACATCCTTGTATCCATGCAAGTATTAATAGTTTAACCTCATCCGTTAATTCTGTATCACTGTGCACGTATCTAACACAGTATATCTGTTCATCAGTTACAGTTTCTACCTTAAGTGTTTCATCCAGATGTTCTTTCAGTTTAGTCCCTAATACGGGATCTTCTTCTTTTAAATCTAAAATCAGATCATCCATCATATCTTTTTTAAAGGCAGTTATATCTAATATAGATTCCATATAGAATAGTACTTTGTTATCATGTACTTTTGTATCTATTTCTGTTCCCATCATCGTTTTTATTGTTTTCTCTGCTGATTCGCGATCTGAGATCTCTGATAGATGATACTTAGTTTTTAATATTCTAAGCATTATATCTTTAGCAGTCATATCTCCAAACTTTGTAAAACTTTCAAAGTCTAATATATTTTCTATATTAGACATTGTTTTAGTTAGATGTATTAGTTTTACCGCTGCATCGCCCATTAATGTAAATGGCGTGTAACCTCTCCACGTATCTATTAATAGTCTGACATTACCGTATTTTGGATTATTCCTGGATACATATAGCTCTACGACATATTCGTTAGATAAAGATTTACAGAACCTGATTATATATTTTAGATTATTCATTCTCTCCTCCTTCTTCGTATTCGATTTTAGTAACTTCTAAATAGTCTCTTAAAATGGGACACTTGCTTACCAATTTCTTAAGACAATTACTTGCACCGTATTCTGTTAAGAACCATATATCTGTTAGGTTATATAGTTTGTATTTGCGCGCTATAGCGCATTTCTCGGTACATTGGATGCTCTTTTTAAACCCAACATACCATGCAACTTTACGAATGTCATTCATTTTTTCCCATGTGTTAAGGATATCTTTTTTATTTATCCCTTTATTACATAATTTGGGCAGATTACGCATCATTCCTCCTTATCTAAGACTCGTGTTAATGATATATGGTTATATTATATTAGGTTTAACTCGCATAAAATGAACAATGAGTATCGTTATAAGGAGAGAATATGAGTGATAAATATAAAGACGTTAAAAGCTATATGGATGAGACATATAAGCATATATCGTTCGATGAGAAACTGATTAAGAAACTATCTAACTTTAAATTAAAATGGTCTACTAAAGACGATGATTATATAGAGTTCTTAGGTAGTGGTTTATTTGGTACACATGTTATAAGGTTCAGTAGTTTAGACGATGATGATTTAATGTCTAATGTATATCAGTTATCTAACTGGAACGAAGTACAAAAAGACTTTTATAGGGTTAAAGGCATTAATAAAAGCTTTAAAGTAGCGTCTAACTTCATATATCATACGTTAGTATATACAGCATATAGGTTCCATAAGAGCAATTTACCTACTAAGATAAAAGAAAAAGGTATCTTAGATGCATGTCTGATAATGATATTCAAGATGGTAGGTAGTTTATATTATCAATATTTTAAATATCCTGTATCTGAAGATATAGCTAATTATGTGTATAACAAACTATCCCATAAATACTTAATAAAACAGAAAGGTACATGGATAGAGGTATTTACATATAGAGCTAGAGAATGTATAGATAAGAACAGTACTAATTATAGGAAATTAGATAAATATACTACGGAAGATGCATGTAGAATCATAACCGATATACAAACCAAGATACGTTCAACATTTGTAGAGATATATAAAGTGTTAGTAGAGGTTGTTAAGAACGGTGAGAAGATAGAGATGGAAAAAGATACGTTCGTAGGTGGTGAAAAGATGGAAAAACAGGTTAAAGATGTAGAACTATCCCATCATAAGTTAATCAACAATATAACTGATATTGCCTATAAAACTAATACATTCACTAATGATAAATTAGTTAAAGTAGTGGTAGAGCTATTTAATAATATTAATGAAGACTTACTATATAAGATGGTAAAGTGTAGTACTCATCAAGAAGTACATGATTTTAAACAGTTATATAAACTACTGAAGTATGATAAGAAGAAGATAAAAGATCCATATATTAAGATGTTACAAGACATCATAAGCATTGATATAGACTATTTACAACGTATAGATGAATTAACCAACATAGAAACAAGGTTACCTATCATACTTGTTAAAATAAGGAATTACTGGTCAAGCAGTAAGGTTAAGAATGACAAAATGAAGCAAATAAAGAAATACTTATATCACCTAGCTGTTAAATGTACTGGTAAAAGAACAAGCTGGCTAGCATCTGCATTAGCTATAGCGTTTGCAACATATGTATTCTTAAGAAGTTTAAAATATGAAGAAGGGTAGTAGTCACGAATATGTGACTACTAACTCTTTAAGTCTTTTAGGCGTTACTATCTTACCCGTGTAGTCTATAGCGTCTTTATTATATCTTATATAGAACGATATCATCTTCTTAACCTCAGGTACAAAATATTTAAGTACTTCATGTCTACTGGCATAATTAATTAATTTATACATATCAAGACCTGTAGTCTTATTATAAAACTTATCCATTTTATAAAATATTAAATCTATTAAGTTATTGTAATGCATAGATAATGTTAATAGATCATAATAGTCTAGATACATAGTCATAAGTAATGGATCATTATTAAGTATATTCCCAGGTAATATATAGGAATGTTTATAAATCTCTTTTATAATATTCTTAAGCCTGAACGACGGATTACTATGCTTGAATATATCTTTATATATGTACTCCGTAACTATTTCTACAATTGATTTACCGGTATAATGTTTAACAATAGGACCAGTGCATTTGAGATTTACGTTATACCCACGGTCTAATAAATATTTTGTAAATTCCTGAGTATCGTAGTTCCATTCGTTTTCTTCGAAATACTCGTTTATGATTTTGTTCATCTCTTGCTTTTTCATCTTTTCTCCCTTTTATCGGTAATATATCATCGTATTATGTTTATATCTGCATAAACTCCTATGAAATACATACATTAGGAGGCGATACATATGATTTTATTCTACGATGACTGGAAAAAATATCCTAATGCTGTTATACATTATGATACTAAAAATGAATCATGGGTTAGATTAGCGATGTTACTAAAACGTATGGGCGTTAAGAACCATGCATTTATGTTAGCATTACATAACCCTAAATTAAGAAATATAGACCCGCATGATCCTAACTTGTCTTTTGAATATAAAAAAATGGTTTTAATAGAATGTCTAGAGAATCCATGGTACTATTTTAGAGAAGTAGCATTAGTACCTCCTACCGCAGGTAACGCTAGGATACATTTAAGAGCTAATAGAGCTAACATATCATTGTTATGGTTATTCTTTAACCATATTACAACATATTTATTACAACCTAGACAGACTGGTAAATCTTTATCTATAGAAGAGCTTATGGCGGGATTAGGTAATCTATTTATGAACAACACTACCATGGGTATACTTACTAAGGATGATAAACTAAGAGATAAAACTAGTAAGAAGATACGTGATATTATAGATAGGTTACCTCCATATCTTAAAAACATGGATAAACGAGATGTTAGAAATATGGAGAAAATAACCGTTAAAAAACTCAATAACGTTATATCATTGTTCGTAGGTAACAAAGATCCTAAAGCAGCAGATAACGTAGGTAGGGGTATGACTATGCCTGTTAACGTTATCGACGAGTTCGCATATGTTAATAATATCCAAGTCATATTGCCAGTTATGTTAGCAGCTACTACTGCTGCCAGAGAAGAAGCTGAAAGACAAGGTACATATTATGGTACTATATTAACAACTACACCAGGTAAGTTAAATACTGTTGAAGGTAGATTTGCTTATACCGTATATCAAGGATCATTAAGATGGAGTGAAACATTCTTCGATTGTAACAACATAGAAGAACTTAATAAGATTTTAGAGAATAATAGTAGATCTACAGATGGTAAGAAGAAGTTCAAAGTTATGTTATTAGAATACAATCATAGACAATTAGGATATACAGACGATTGGTTACTTAACAGAATAGAAACAGCATTATCAAGTGGTGAAGATGCTGAATCTGATTTCTTAAACAAATGGGTAGGTGGTACTCTTAAATCACCTATAAATAAAGAGTATATAGAACTTATGCAAAAATCTATAATCAAAACACCTATAGTTAAAACATATAAAGGTGGATACGTAGTAAGATGGTATGTAACTGAAGAAATGTTACATGAATATGCTAGAAAAGGATATTTTGTTATAGGTATAGATCCTAGTGAAGCAGTAGGTAGAGATGATATAGGGTTAGTTATAAGATATAGTCAAGATGGTAGAGTAGTAGCAGCAGGTACATATAACGAAACCAACTTAACAGTATTCGCAGAGTTCATACTTGATCTTATAAAATACGTACCTAATAGTGTAACGGTTATAGAACGTAGAAACAGTGGTACTGGTATCATAGATGACTTATTAAAACTTATGTATGCTGATAATATAAATCCATTTAAGAAACTATTCAACTGGGTTATCAACGATTATAAAAAATATAAAGATAAATATCCAGATGTAACATCTAATGTAGTATCTTGGGACACTATAGAAGATCTAAGAAAACATTTTGGATTCGCTACATCAGGAAGCGGTAAAGCAAGCAGAAGTGAACTATATGGTAACATATTTAACGCATCTGTAAAATATACTTCTAATAAAGTACATGATGAGATCCTTGTTAATCAATTACTAGACTTAGAGATAAGGAACGGACGTATAGACCATCCTAAAGACGGACATGACGATATGGTTATATCATGGTTATTAGATTATTGGTTCTTAGTTAAAGCAGAGAATAAGAAATTGTATGGTATAGATGATAGTCGTACTCTTAAGAGTATCATAGACAACGAGATACTAGCTAAAGCAAGTAACAAAGATCTTAAGTATATTAAACAACAGGAACGATTAAAGATGGAGATAGACGGATTATTAAACAAATTAAAAAATGAAAAAGATATATACGTAGCATCTAAACTTATCCGTAAGATCAGACTCTTAGAAAAGAAATTAGATACTAATGCATTCAAGAACATTAACATAGATGATGCTATACGTGAGATAAAGATATATAAGAAATTAAAAAAATTAAATATGGTATAACAGTAGGAGATATGTATCTCCTACTGCATACTTTTTAATGTTCTTCTAACATGTGTTAGAGATATATCTGCTTTGTCTTTAATAAGCTCATACATCTCTTTATGATCAGTGATACCTGTTGCTTTACTAATATACTTAATATAATCCTTCTTAGTACCGAATCTATCAGGATCATAACTAGGTATATCAGATTCATTCATAGGTTCTGTATCAACAACAGAACTCTCAACGTTCTCAACACTCTTAACAGGTGTAACTGATTTTCTACCTGATACAGCTTCTTTTATCATATTGATAAAGAACTGAACATGATCGTAAAATGTAATCATAAATCCTCCTTATTAATGTTTTCATACAATTCATATTTCTTAGCGATTCTTCTTACATAACTCGGTGTTGCAAAACCATTACACAACCTAACTAGTTCTATAAGACTAGAAGGTTTCTTATTCCTGTATTTTAACAAGATAAGATCTTTAACTCTACCTTGATTCTTATCTGGTTTATATCCTAATTTCTTAACATCGTCCATGATACCTAATTCTTCTATCTTCTTACGTAATAATGTAGGGTTCCATCCTAACTGTTTAGACGCATAACGTATTTTGCCCTTATGCTTCTTAAATGCTTGTATAATATCTTCTTTGGTTATACCTCTGCCTACTGTACGTTTCTTGCCCTTACCTGTAGCTCTTCTATATATAGAACTAACTGTATTGTATTCTATGTTATACATTTTAGCTATCGCTTTATAAGATAGGTTATATTCTTCTACATCTCTTTTTATAACATTACATCTTATCTTACGTACGCTGATACCGAATGTACAGTATATACTATGTACTACCTTTTTCGATATCCTTAATTTATTAGATATGTCAGTTATAGTATAAAACGGGTTCTCTTCTAAGAGATTCATTATTTTTAAATATGTATCATAATACTTACTATTTTTAGGATCTTTAACAATAGCCATATATGCCTCCTTATCGTTTATGCTTAAGCTTTTTATACTGTTTAGCAGTATAATAACTCTCGTTATACAATGCATAATCTTTATCGTCTTTACGATATTTAGTTATAGTCCTATAGGTTATAAAATCAGGATACTCTTCTATAACAAGATCTATTTTAGGCTCATATCCTTCTATCTTCTTAAGTATGTTCCTTGTAGGTAAATCGAATTTAAATCTTAATTTAAGTTTGTACTTCATATCAGGTACTATATCTTTAATGTCTACAGATATAACAGGTTTATCGTTAGTGTATTCTTTCTTTATTTTAGTCTTACCTTTCTTGTCTTTCTCATATATCATATTTGTTATATCTTTAACATGTACGTTCTTATCTAGCTTATCAGGTCCTTCTAAATACTTCTTGAATAATGTCTCCATGTTCTTGAAATTATTCTCTACAATGAATGATAATCCCGGTGGATAAACCTGTTTAGCTATGGTTACATTATCTACAGTAAGTATCTTATATAATCCTACCATATTCTCTACTATGTAATCTTTACCATATAACTCTATGTTCTTATAGACTTGTTTGTTATAGAGATTGTCTAAGTTTAAAACATATGGTACTCTTATAAGGTTAAAGTACATATCTAAGAACTCCATGATAGACATAAGTCCTTGATCCTCATTAACACCATAATAGATTTGATATATAATATCATCACCTTTCTTACCTAATTCTGTTTCATCGCTATAGTTGGATAGATAGATGAATGACAGTTTCTTAGAATCAAGGTTAGGTAACTTACCGAAGTTGAATATTAGTTTAGTTCTGAAGAACGGTTCTCTCTCTTTATAGTTATCCCAGTACTCGTCTCTAGTCTTAACGATAACTGTTTTTTCTATTTCATCTCTTAGATTCTTTATCCTACCTATGTTAGATAATAAATCGGCTCTATCATTACCTAAGTTACCTGAATGTCCTTCTACCTTAATGGTTTCTATAGGTATCTTTATTTCATTAAGTAGTTTCTTTATCTTAACTATGTACTCTTTATTGGCATTGATCTCTTCATTGTTCAATACCTTATTGAAGTAACCTATACTGTATTTACTATCTAACTTAAGATAGATCTTCTCTACATCTGCAAAATACTTATCCTTAAGAGTGACGTATAAATCTAAT
>Ga0256842_1003130_pt1 | contig 11240 bp, 10 predicted proteins | sample 4559240metaG_FD_185973 | JGI IMG/M metagenome (GOLD analysis project Ga0256842, IMG submission 185973) | Hydrothermal vent microbial communities from Guaymas Basin, Mexico - 4559-240 | ecosystem: Environmental > Aquatic > Marine > Hydrothermal vents | place: Mexico: Guaymas Basin | collected...
TGATTTTGAGAAAAACCTTAATGACATTTTCTTTAATAATGTATCTTCTTTTGTATCATAAAAAATAATATTTGTATTAATTGACGATACTATAATACCATCATTAGAAATGTCCATGGTATTATCATTGGGGGCACTATTTGAATATGCATTTCCCATAAATCCATAGCTTACTTTTGGAGTGTCAATATCAGCATGATGCAAGCCATTTCCAACATATTCAGACATTCTAATATTTGCATATTTCTTATTCACAATATTTTTTTTGTGCTGCAAAATACTTCTTATACTCAATATTACTTTCTATAATTTCAAGATTTTGTATGTTTAATAACCAATTATCTTGCATTTCTTTTGGGCTAATAACACACTGCTTTTTTACAGAATAATACTGTACTTTAGTTTGTGAAATAAGGTGGTTTGGAATGAATAAGAATAGGAGGATATAGAATAAAGTAGCTGCAAAAATCTTCATATTTAATATGATTATTACTAATATGTTATTAAAACATCAAAGATAAATATTTATGAGTAAAAAAATACATTATTTTCGCTGACCGAAAATTAAGAATTTAAAGATACTATTTATGTATTATACAAAAAATGCGAGTATAGCAATCATCATCTCATTCATGTTTTTTATAAGTATAGAAAACACAAAAGCACAGCAATGGGTAACCGACATGATGGACACTAGTTTAACTCTAGAGCAACAACAACAATCTTTCGAAGCATACTGGTCTACAAGAGATTACGAAAAAGGTAAAGGGTACAAACAATTCAAAAGAAAAGAATATTTTCAGATAAATAGAATTGGAAAAGATGGCAAATTGCACCTAAATCCAAATAGACTTGAAGATTATAAAAAGATTAAGCAGGAAATGTCTTCAATGAAAAGCATTGGCTCTGCTGGCAAATGGGTACATTTAGGCCCTAATGGCCCTTCAAACGGGATTGGAAGTGGAAGAACTAATTGCGTAGATTTTCACCCAACAGATGCTAATAAAATTATTGTTGGAGCACCATCAGGAGGAATTTGGAGAAGCGACAATGGAGGAGCTTCTTGGACAACTAATACCGACGACTTAGCTTCAATAGGAATATCTGATTTAAAATATGCACCTAGTAATGGTAATATTATTTATGCTGCTACTGGAGATATTGATGGGGATGACACATATACTACTGGTATATTGAAATCTACAAATGGTGGAAACACATGGAATACTACAGGCTTATCATATGATTATAAAAGCCGACGAAAAGCATACCGTTTATTAGTACACCCTACAAACCCTGACATTGTATACGCATCAACCAATATGGGCCTTCAGAAAACTACTGATGGAGGTACTACATGGGCGAGAATTAAACTTGGTAGCTATAAAGATTTAGAATTTAAGCCAGGTGATCCAAATACAATATATGCAGCATCTGCTAATAAAATATATAAATCTACAAACGGGGGAACAAGTTTTACTATAATACAAAGTTTTGGCAGCACTAATAGAGTGGAAATGGCTGTTACTGAAGATGACCCCAACTACATATATGTTTTATTATCAAATTCGTCTAATAGTGGTTTTAATGGTATTTATCAATCTACAAATGGTGGAAGTTCTTTTACATTAAAAACAACTTCTCCAAATATTTTGGGATGGCAAAAAAACGGAAGTGACACTGGTGGACAAGGCACTTATGATTTAGCACTTACAGTATCTCCTACTAATAAGAACAAACTATTTGTTGGAGGAGTAAATATGTGGACATCAAACAACGGAGGCTCAACATGGGCTATTGCTGCTTTTTGGTTATCAGGATACGGAGCACCTTATGTACACGCAGATATACATATGCTTAAATATAGCCCACATGACGCTAATAAAATATGGGCATGTACTGATGGTGGTCTTTCACTTTCAACAAATAATGGAAGTAACTGGAATGAAAAAAATACACATTTAGCAATAGCTCAAATGTATCGATTAGGAAACTCTAGAACTAATTCGCAAAGAGTTATTACAGGATGGCAAGACAATGGGTCGAACTTAATGACTAGCAGTTGGAATTTTGTAATGGGAGGTGATGGTATGGAATGCATAATTAGTCATAGTGATAATATGACTTTATATGCATCAATATATAATGGAGAGATAAGAAGGTCATATGATGGAGGAAATTCTTGGAATACAATTTCTAATTCAATTACTGAATCTGGCGCATGGGTTACCCCATATATAATGGATGACAATAATTCTAATTTATTATTAGCAGGTTATATAAATGTATGGAAGTCTACTAACAAAGGTAGCTCATGGACAAAAATATCCAACTGGACAGGAAGCCAAACACTAAATGCACTTGCATCTGCTGGCACTAATTCATCAGTAATATGGACAGCTAATGGGTCAGCACTTAAAAAGACCTATGATGGAGGCACGACTTGGACAACAATAACAGCTAATATTGGTAGTGGAATGGTTAACTATATAGCTATTAACAAAGCTGACCCAAATAAAGTTTGGGTTTGTAAATCAGGATTTTACGATGGACAAAAGGTGTATCAAACACTGGACGGAGGAACAACTTGGACAAATATTTCCAAATCACTACCAAATTACCCTGTAAATACAATTATAAATGCACCTAATACAAATAATGGTTTGTATGTAGGTACTGACTTAGGTATATATTATTATGATACTATACTTGACGATTGGATTCCTTTTATGAAAGACCTACCAAATGTTATTGTAAAAGAGCTTGAGCTATTTGAACAAGGAAATAAAATACGAGCAGCAACCTATGGAAGAGGCTTATGGGAATCGGTAACTTATCCGTTTGCAAATAGCGCAAAAAGTTCCACTAATAATAATGCTATTAGTGCAAAAATATATCCTAACCCAGGAAATAATGTTATTCACATAGAATTAGAAAACAATAAACAAAGTGATGTAAGACTTAATATTATCAATAGTTTAGGGGTAATTGTTGATAAAAACATTGTTCTTAACAATAATATTAACAACCTAAATGTATCAGAATACCCAAAAGGAGTGTATTTCTTCAATTTATATTCAACAGACCATACATCTGTTTACAAGGTAGTTATAAACTAATTTCAATAAAATGTTAATTAAATATTAACACTTGTTAAGATAAATGTGGAAGCTAGAGGTTTTTTTTCTTACATTTGCATTAGTAATTTTGATAAATATGAATATATTAATATCATTTTACATATTAAATTGGTTATTCTAACTACACTATACATATACTCCTACCTCAATTTTATTAATTAGTGATTAATTATTTTTTTCCTCCAGATCGTCCGATCTGGAGGTTTTTGTTTTAATAGAAATTGATTTAAGTATTGCAAATCTTTAATTGTTTGATTCATTAATAAGAATTACTTTTGCGCCGCTTAATTCAATAATAACAATGAGCAACAAATAATATTATCAAATGGAATACTTACGACATACTCTTAAGAACGGAATACGATTGGTACATAAGCCTGTGAGTAATGCTGTAGCTCATTGTGCATTGATGGTTAACACTGGCTCGCGCGACGAAAAAGAAAGCGAGCAAGGGATGGCACATTTTATTGAGCATACAATTTTTAAAGGAACTAAAAAACGTAAATCTTTCCACATATTATCAAGCCTTGAGAATGTAGGCGGTGAGATAAATGCTTTTACTACCAAAGAAGAAACTTGTATTTACGCTTCATTTTTACCACAGTATTATGACCGTACATTGGAGCTGTTTTCTGACATTTCACTCCACTCTCAATTCCCTAAAAATGAGATTGATAAAGAAAAGGACATTATAATTGACGAAATAAACTCTTATAGAGATAATCCTGCCGAAGAAATTTTTGACGAAATTGAAGATATAGTTTTCAAAGGTCATTCCATGGGCAGAAACATATTGGGGACTAAAGAGCTTGTAAAATCATATAATAGAGAAGATATACTTAAGTTTGTTTATAATAATTTCCATACCGACGAAACTGTTATTTGCTCTGTAGGCAATTTTGATTTTAAGAAATTTGTTGCTATTTGCGAAAAGCATTTTGGTGATGCCCCTACCCGATTGCGTAATTTTAAACGCGAAGAATTCAGTAATTATATTCCTAGTAATAAAACTGAGAACAAAGCTGTACATCAAGCTCATTGCATAATTGCCAATGTAGCCTATAGCGCTCAGCACGAAAATAGGAATAAACTTATATTCCTTAATAATATACTTGGCGGACCAGGATTAAATACTCGATTAAATATGGGTATTCGCGAAAAATATGGCTTTTGCTATAATATAGAATCAAACTACACTCCATATTCTGATACAGGAATTCTTAGTATATACTTAGGAACAGATTTTGGCTCCTTGGAAAAAACCATAAAGCTTACTCATAAGGAACTTGGCAAGCTAAGAGATAAAAAGTTAGGAAGTTTACAATTACAAAGAGCTAAGCAACAACTTATTGGGCAAATAGCAATTGCACAAGAATCTAACGTAAACGAAATGCTTAGCATGGGAAAAAGCATATTGGTATATGACAAGGTTGACCCTATTGAAACAATGACCAAAGAATTAGAGGAGATTAAATCAAATGAAATATTAGAAATTGCAAATGAGGTTTTCGATCCTAATAAGTTGAGCATGCTTATTTATAAGAGTGAAAAGCAGTAGGCAGTAGGCAGTAGGCAGTAGGTTTAAATATAAAAACTTAAATATTATTTGATAATGGATTTCATAAGCAAAAATATAGAGGACTATTGTATAAGCAATAGTAAGGATTTGAACTCAGTTTTGGATAAACTTGAGCGCGAAACTCAGCTTAAAGTAATGCGACCACGAATGCTTAGCGGAAAACTACAAGGAAAATTTCTTGAGCAAATAGTGAAGATGACTTCTGCCAAAAATATATTAGAAATTGGCACATATACAGGCTATTCTGCTATATGCATGGCATCAGCACTTACAGATGATGGCGTTTTGCACACAATTGATATTAATGCCGAGTTGGAAAGCATGGCCAATAAATACTTTAAACTGGCTAAACTTGAGCATAAAATAGAAATGCATATTGGTGATGCATTACAAATAATTCCCAATTTAAATTTAAGTTTTGATTTAGTATTTATTGATGCCGACAAACACAATTACTCTAACTATTACGATTTACTAATAGATAAATTACCATCAGGGGCTTTAATCTTAGCAGACAATGTATTATGGAGTGGTAAAGTATTAGATATTGAACACAATAATGATAGAGAAACAATAGCTATTGATAAGTTCAATAAGAAAATAACAAACGACCCACGAGTTGACAATATGCTTCTTCCTCTTAGAGATGGCGTAATGATGATTCGTAAAAAATAGATTTTATTATGAAGCTTAAATTTTTTATTATGAAGCTTAAATTTTTTATTATTGTACTTATAACTTCTTCAATACTAAGTATTTTATCATGCAATAATAGTTCAAAACCAACTATTAATAAGAATCCGAAAATAGAAAAACATGTAAATGTTATTCCAAAAATAATTGCACATAGAGGTACCGGAAGTGAGATTAAGATTATTAATGAAGATACTATTTTCGAAAATACTCTTGCTGCTGTAAAATATGGATTTGATAATTTTGATGGAGTAGAATCTGATATTCAAATGAGCAAATCAGGTACAATATGGCTTTTTCATAATGATGACCTTTATTGTTTTGATACTCTTAGCCCAAAGTGCATACCTTCTTCTACTGATAAAGAAATTATAGAACTGAATACAAAACTCCCATATTGGAGACAACTATGCACTCTTGAGGATGTGTATAAATACCAAACCACAGTAGATAACAAATACCTATCGTTAGACGTAAAAGGCTATTTTAAAACCACTTGTATTAAGAATCGTAATATCTCTGATGAATATATGCACAATATAGCTAAGGAAATTATAAGGTTAGCTAAAAAGTATAATCTCGAAAATAATACTCTTGTAGAAACAGATTATAAGGAAGTACTAAATACCATAAAAAATGAAACATCTACCATAGAATGCTACTTATTGGGATATAGTAATTTTACTGACAAATTGAATTATGCAATAGAGAAGAGATATGATGGGCTTTCTTTTAATATGAACGATACAAGTTTAAACATAAAAAACATCGAACTTTTACATAATCATAAACTCAAGATTCAAATTTGGACAGTAAATATAGCAAAGAAAAAGAACCATGCTATCGGATTACAGCCCGATTTTATTCAAAGTGATGTTGTTTTTTAAACTACACAACATTAATATATACTTAAAAAAGAAGAACCTTCCCCCCACTTATTAATTCAGCACATTAATAAATATATTTGCAGTGAATGTAATAATCAGAATTATGCATTACTATTTATTGTATATTTGACACTTAAATTAATCACTAACAATTCTTAAACCTTTTATATAATAAGCACGCTCGCTATATATAAATGTGCAATAAGAGTAAATAATAGATAATGCAAATCCATAATGTAAAAGGTACTGGAGTTATATCCACAAGGACTTATGTTGAAAGCAAGCATAATGATCGGTATAAATCATGGTTAAAATCTTTACCTAAAAAATCTAATGATATATATACTAAAGCTATTAACTCTACTAATTGGTATAATATAGAGGATGCATATTTATCACCAATGGAGCAAATTGCTAAAAGTTTTTTTGATGGGGATGAAAAGACTGCAGCATTGGATGTAGGAAAATACAGTGCTGAATATGCACTAAAAGGAGTCTATAAGGTATTTCTTATGCGAGCATCACCACAGACTCTAATGAAAGCATCAAAGCGAATTGCATCAATATATTATAATAATGTAAAAGTAAGTATTGATAATGTAAAAAAGAAATCTCTTATAATTAATTGCACAAGAATTACTACTAAGAATAAGATTTTTGACTACCGTACTATTGGATGGTGTATAAAAGCACTTGAGTTGACACATTGCAAAAATGTAATATTCGAAGATGTTGATACAGAAAATTCTGAAATGTTTGCATTCAAACTATCGTGGGATTAAACAATTACTTTATATTATTAATAACTCTTCTACCCTCTTCGCCACCAATAATAGATTTCCAACCCATTATTGGTACTTTCACTTTATTACCAATTCGGATATTAGGAATTAATCTACCATTTTGAGGATCTGATTTCTCAAACTTCATCATTAGCCTTTCGCCAATAATATTTTGCAATGTAAAATCATATTCATTTACATAGACATTATCTTTACCGAAAAATAAGCTATCCCCAACCTTATAAGTATAATAAACACTCTCACCCATATTTGAATTAACCCTCACTCGATTAACTGTAGCAACAGTATACATCTTACCACTTTCAATACCATCTTCCTTAAGAAACCCATAAATGGACAAAGAGAGCAACAAAAGCACAAAAAGTATTTTTCCTATAGTGTTTATATGATTTTTAAGATAGTCCATCAGCAACAAAAGTACACAAAAAAAAGGCGAGCTATAATACTCACCTTTTTTGTATAGGTTTTTGTCTGGATTTTTAAAGAATAATTTTATATATCCTAATTCTATTTATAAGTAAACCGTATTCTGTAATCCGTAATTATCAGTAATCCGTATATGTTACAGATTACTGATCACTGATTACATTTCAAACTTCATTAATAAATAAAACCATTCAATCCACAACAAATATAGTTTATCTACTTTACTAATCCAAAGAGTGAATCACTAAACCACTACGTAATTTTGGCTCAAACCAAGTAGTTTTTGGAGGCATAATATTACCAGTATCAGCAATATTAATTAGCTGATCCATAGACACTGCATAAAGCGCAAATGCTACTTCCATATCACCAGAATCAACACGCTTGCTTAGCTCACCTAATCCTCTAATTCCACCAACAAAATCAATGCGGTTAGAAGTTCTTAAGTCTTTAATATCCAACAATTCGTCAAGAACAAGGTTAGAAAGAATAGTTACGTCAAGCACGCCAATAGGGTCGTTATCGTCGTAAGTACCTTCGTTAGCAGTAAGCTTATACCATTTTTTATTTAAGTACATGCTAAACTCATGAAGCTTTGCAGGCTTATAAATATCAGCGCCCATTTCCTCAACAGTGAAGTTAGCATTAAGCTTCTCTAATAATTGCTCAGGAGTTAAACCATTAAGGTCTTTTACTGCACGGTTATAATCAATAATCTTAAGTTGATTATCTGGGAAATGAACAGCCATAAAGAAGTTATATGACTCATCACCAGTATGATTAGGATTTTGAGCTGTTTTTTCAGCACCAATACGAGCAGCAGCAGCAGTACGATGGTGACCATCAGCTACATAAGTAAAAGGAACTTTTTCATCAAATAAACGCTCAAGATCAGCATTCATTTGTTTATCATTAACTACCCAAAAGTGATGACCGAAACCATCTTCAGCAGTAAAATCATAAGCAGCTGGAGTTTTACTAACCACAGTAGCTACAATTTCATCTATTTCAGGAACAGCTTTATACGAGAAGAATACAGGCTCAATATTAGCATTTGTATAGCGAGTAATAATCATACGGTCATCCTCTTTCTCTGGGCGAGTAAGCTCATGCTTTTTGATGATACCATCAACATAATCCTGACAAGCAGCAGCTCCAACAATACCGTACTGAGTACGACCTTCCATTGTTTGAGCATAAATATAATACTTAGCATCAGCATCTTTTACTAACCAGCCTTCATTCTGAAATTTCTTGAAATTTTCAGCAGCTTTATTATAAACTACCTCCGAGTGTACATCAGTACCTTCTGGTAAGTCAATCTCTGAGCGAGTGATATGTAGTAAAGAACAATCTTTTCCTTCTGCCATTTGTGCAGCCTCAGCTGCATTCATAACATCGTAAGGTAGACATGCTAAATTTTGAGCAATGTCCTTTGGAGGTCTAAGACCTTTAAATGGTTTTATCGTTGCCATAGTTTATTTTGTGTTGTGTGTTATGGGGTATGTGTTATGAAAAATCATATAACACACAGCTCACAGCACATATTATTATTTATTAGTTTATTTAGTGTTTTGTGTTGAGTGTTTTGTGTTCTATTTGCACATAACACATAGCTCACAGCACATATCTCATTAATTAACCTTATAAGTTGCGTCGCCATTGTTTATGAAAGCAGCAATTTGCTCTGCACCAGCTACACCAGCATTTACATTTGCCTCAAGAGTTTGAGCTCCCATTTTCTTAGGAGTAAAGAAAAATCTTCCTTCAAACTTCTCAGCAAATACATCTTTATTTACCGGAGCAATATCCGATATATAAGAGAAATCAGCACGTTCTTCCATCAACTTCACCATTTCGGCTTCGTTAATAACCTCTTTACGAGCAGTATTTACCAATACAGCATCTTTTGGCATTTTCGATAGAATATCGTATCCAATAGACCCCTTAGTTTTCTCATTTGCAGGAATATGCAATGATACATACTGACACTTAGAATATAACTCATCAGCAGAATCTACAGCAATAACACCATCCTTTTCGATAGCCTCTTTGCTTAAGAATGGATCGAAAGCATAAACTTTCATTCCAAAACCTTTGGCTATTTGACCAACATAACGGCCAACATTACCATAAGCATGAATTCCGATAGTTCTGTCTTTTAGCTCAGTACCAGCTTTTCCGTTATAAAAACCACGAGCCATCATAACCATAAGTCCGACAGCAAGTTCTGCTACAGCATTAGAGTTTTGACCAGGAGTATTCATTACAGTAACACCAGCAGCAGTAGCAGCAGCCAAATCCACATTATCGTATCCTGCACCAGCACGAACTACAATTTTAAGATTTTTGGCAGCAGCAATAACTTCCTCAGTAACTTTATCGCTACGGATAATCATTGCATCTACATCGGCAACAGCTGTAAGCAATTCGCTTTTATCAGCATATTTTTCCAATAATACCATTTCGAAACCAGCATTCTCAATCACCTCTTTAATTTGAGGAATTGCCTCTGCAGCAAATGGTTTTTCGGTTGCTATTAATACTTTTGTCATAATTATTAAATGTTAAAAGCTAAATTACTAAATGCTAAATTGTTAATTGCTAAATTACTAAATGCTAAATTGTTAATTGCTAAATTACTAAATGCTAAATTATTGAATCTTATAAAAAGACTATTTGATAATTTAACTTTTTAATAATTTGACAATTTAATAATCTGACAATTTAATAATCTGACAATTTAATAATTTGACAATTTAATAATTTAACAATTTATATTACGCTTTCAAATTTTTGAATTCTTGCATGCAAGCTACTAATGCCTCAACGCTTTCCTTAGGAAGTGCGTTATAAGTAGAAGCACGGTAACCACCTACAGAGCGGTGTCCTTTAATTCCAATCATGCCCTTTTCAGTTGCAAACTCAAGGAATTCTTTCTCATACTGCTCATAACCTTCGGCCATAACCCAGCAAATATTCATAAGAGAACGGTCCTCTTTGTCAACAACAGTTCCTTTAAACATTGGGTTGTTATCAATTTCGTTATAAAGTACAGAAGCTTTTTCAATATTCTTTTTATACATAGCCTCAACACCACCTTGAGCTTTCAACCACTTAAGAGTTTGCAAAGCAGCAAAGATTGGCACTACTGGAGGAGTATTGAACATACTACCACCTTTGATATGAGTATTATAATCCAACATTGTTGGGATATGACGTTCTACTTTTCCAAGAATATCTCTACGGATAATTACAAAAGCAATTCCTGAAGGAGCTAAGTTCTTTTGAGCACCACCATAGATAATAGCGTATTTGCTAACATCAACAGGGCGAGAGAAAATATCAGAAGACATATCTGCAACCAATAAAGTATCTACATCTAAATCTTTGTGAAGTTCAGTACCATATATAGTATTGTTTGTAGTTACGTGAAGGTAATCTACATCAGCAGGAATATCATAATTCTTAGGGAAGAAATTATAATTTACATCTTTAGAGCTAGCAACTTCAACAACCTCACCGAAGCCTTTAGCTTCTTTTATAGCTTTATTTGCCCATGCGCCAGTATTTACATAAGCAGCTTTTGATTTCATTATGTTGAAAGGAATCATAGCAAATTGTAAGCTAGCACCTCCACCAAGGAATAAAACATCATGAGTATCAGGAATATTCAATAATTCTTTGAATAAATCTTGAGCTTCATCCATAA
>Ga0256842_1003131_pt1 | contig 11236 bp, 10 predicted proteins | sample 4559240metaG_FD_185973 | JGI IMG/M metagenome (GOLD analysis project Ga0256842, IMG submission 185973) | Hydrothermal vent microbial communities from Guaymas Basin, Mexico - 4559-240 | ecosystem: Environmental > Aquatic > Marine > Hydrothermal vents | place: Mexico: Guaymas Basin | collected...
TATATTTTGCCTTTGAGTCTTCAATATAATTTTGTAAAAACTCTAATTTTTCAACTTCTGTATCAAATGTTATAGTTTTAATACTATCCATAATCCCATCAAACTCATCACCACAAGACTCTATAAAGTCATACGACAAATCAATAGTTTTCATAGTATCAAGTGCCTTAGAAAATGCAAAATGGTTATATAATAAACACCCCACAAAATACTCTATATCTGAACTCTCAAATTCACTATAATGAAGTGCTTCATCTTCAAACCGTTTATGCCAAATTTCTAATACTTTTGTTACTTTTTCTTTCATAATTATCATCTCAAATATTAATTTTTCAGCATTATACACTAAGCACTCAAAATATTTTAAAGAACTTTAACTACAATTACAAAAATATTTCAAAAGTGAGAACTCTTTGCGACTCCCTAAAGGTTTTGGTAAAAACTATTTTACCCTTAATGCTATTACTGCAACTGTTAATCAAGTAAGCATAGAAGCAACTAATACTCGTGTGCAAAATTTTCATATATCTACTTTTGAAAATGATGAGAGTGAAGCAGAGATAGAAGAGGAAGAACTTACCCTCCTCTGCCCTCTACAACTCTCTACAAAAGCGTGTCATTGTAACTGTTATTTTTTAAACTGTACTCGTAAAACTCTTCGTATATTTAACTACCAAAAACTTTTTTTCAACTATTTTAAAACTTTAAATAATGCTATATCTCCTCCACTCTTTTATATTTACCTCATCAAATAAATATAAAATAAATAGGAAACTAATCTATGAAAAAATCAATTAAACTATCACTTATCTCAGTTACTCTTTTGAGTTCACTTCAAGCACAAACTATAATAATGAAACCGATAACAATCACAAGTGCCACAAAAACATCTCAATCTATCAAAGATATAACATCAAATGTTAATGTTATAACAGCAGAAGAGATAGAGGAGAAACAATATACGACGGTTGTTCAAGCTCTTAATAGTATTGCAGGTGTTAATTTTACGAGTAATGGTGGGTTAGGAACATCATCATCTGTATATCTTAGAGGATTAGCATCTAAAAGAGTTCTTGTACTTATTGATGGCATAAGATACAACGATATTACAAGTATAAATGGGGCGCCGTTTGCACATCTGATGATGAGTGATATTAAACAGATAGAGGTGGTAAAAGGCGCTCAATCTGGAATATGGGGAGCTGATGCTTCAGCAGGTGTGATAAATATTATTACAAAATCTGCTAAAAAAGGTACTCATATCTCTGCAAATATGGAGTATGGAACATATAATAGTAAAAAGTATGGTATCTCTCTATCTCATAAAGCAGATAACTACTATATAAAATTAAGTTCTCAAAGAGTTGATAGTGATAGTTTTACTGCACAAGCACCTCGTGGAGAAGATATAAGTAAATTTGAAGATGATGCTTATGAAAATACAACGTCAAATATAAAAGCTGGATTTAATATCACAGATACAAATAAGATAGATATATCTCATACTATTATAGATGCAGATGGGAACTATGATGGTGGTGCTTGGAGTGATACAACTGCAAACAAAGCAAATAACAGTACATATACAAGCTCAACAAATGATCAATTTTCATCTATAAAATTTAATCATATAGATAGTTTTAATGAAATTGATATATATGCAAATAGATCAATTTTTGAAAGAGATTTTAGTGGCGATAAATTTGATGGAGAGACTTATGAGTATGGTTTAAAATCAAATATTTCTTATAGAGAAAAAGATTTTGTAGTTGTAGGTTTTGACTATAAAACTTTTGAACATAAAAATGATTTAAAGAAAAAATATACTAATAAAGCATTTTTTATTACAAATAACAATCATTTTAATGGACTAATTGGTGGTCAAAATATTTTTACTCAATCATTAAGAGTAGATACTTATGATAAATTTGAGGATAAAACTACGGGTAAGTTAGGTTTTAAACATATAGTAGAAAATATTAAAGATTTATCAGCAAGTGGAAATATTGGAACAGCTTATAATGTACCAACACTTTATCAACTCAATGCACCTGGTATGACTTATGGAGATGTTTTCTATCCTATTGGAAATAAAGATTTAACACCTGAAACTACAACATCTTATGATATTTCTATAAACTATAAATCTTTTATAATTACATATTTTAATAATCAAATTGAAGATATGATAGATTATAAAAATGGCTATGAAAATATTGATGGTACATCAACGATAAGAGGAATAGAGATAGAATATAGTGATGAAATTATTGAAGATATATTAATAAGTACAAACTATACTCATCTAAGTGCCAAAGATAAAGATGATATCGAGTTAGCAAGACGTGTAAGAAATAGTTTTTATGTAAGTGTTGATTATTATGGTATACAAGATTTTCATTTTGGAATAAACTCAAAATATACTGGATTAAGATATGATGAAGATGATAAAAAAGGTGAACAAACTGGTAGATATACGGTTACAAATCTTATTGTAAATTATGATATAAATAAAAACTTTCAAACATATATAAAAGCAGATAACATTACAGATAAATATTATCAAGTTGTAGATGGCTATGCAACAGCAGGACGTAGTTTTTATCTTGGTCTAAAAGCACAATACTAAAGGAAATAGATGAGTATCAAAACAATCTTCATACTATCATTTTTTATACTCATACTATCGGCAAATGAGAGAATTATCTCTCTTAGCCCCTCTATAACAGAGATAATCTTTGCACTTGAAAAGGGAGAAAATTTAGTAGCTACAAGTAGTTATTCTAACTATCCTCCTCAAGCAAAAAAACTTCCTATTATAGGAGGCTATACAAATCCTCAGTTAGAAAAAATTCTTTCACTAGCCCCTACTTTAGTCATAGGACAAACTTTTAATCAAAGTACCTTAGAGAAATTAAGAAGATTTAAAATAAAAACACTTAAAGTAAAACTCAAAACGATAGAAGATATTAAAAAATCTATTGCACTTATAGCAAGAAAAATAGACTCCTCAAAAGATGCAAAACTCATTCAAGATATAACAGATGCTACAAATAAAAACTCTAAAACAGATAAACCTCATAGTGTAATGATAGTGTATGGATTAAGAGAAGATTTAAGAAATGCAACATATATAGCAGGGCATAACATCTTTTTTGAAGATATTATTCACTCTTGTGGAAATACAAATGCATATACAGCAACCTCAACAGCTCAACCTGTTTTAAACTATGAAAATATAATAGCTATCAATCCAGACCAGATAATTATTTTACATTCACACGCTACTGAATCTAATGTAGATGTTCAAAAAGCTTTAGAGAGCTGGTATAAGTTGCCTACTAATGCTTCTAGGAGAGGGAATATCTCTATTGTTGATAAAGATTATATTCATATACCTTCGCATAGGATTGCTTTGAGTATTGGGGTTTTGTGTGGGGAGATGGGGTTGTATAAATAATTCTAAATATATATAAATTTATTATATCTTAGTTGGTATAATGCGCTACTAATTAAAAGTGAGTATTAAATGTTAGAAAAAAGTATTTTATTCAAAAGATTAAAAAAACTTGAAAAAAAAGAGTTTGATTCAGATTCAAGCCCAGTAAGTTCTAAAATAACAGAAGAGCTATTAAAACAAACAAGAGATATTTTAAGTCGTATCAGTCAATATTTACCAGACTATACACTTCATGACATTCAACATTCATGTAGAGTTTTAGAAAATATAGAAAGTATTATCCCACCTAGTGAAAAATTAAATATAGTAGAAATCAAAGTTTTAATTTATACTGTATTTTTACATGATATAGGTATGACATCAGATAAAATAGAAGAAGAATTATTTAACGATTATTTCAATGAAAAAGAAGACAAAGAAAAAGAAAAATTATTTAAAGATTATATACAACAAATTAAAAAGAAAAATACACTAGATAGTAATCTTATTGAAGACTTTTCCAAACTTCTCAACGAGGAACTTATAAACTATAAAGGTAGTGATTATTCTGAATATATAAGAGTAAATCATGTTCGTCGTTCAAAAATGAAACTTTTGTTACTCAAAAAAAATATGGATTTTGAATATAAAGGTGTTTGTCTTTTAAATCATATATATGATGTTATTCTATCTCATGGTTTAAACTTTAAAGATTTAGAAGATGAAAATAGATACCCAATAGAAGAGATAATCTCAAACAAAAAAGTAAATATTTTATTTATATCTACGCTACTAAGAGTTGGTGACCTTTTAGATGCAGATATATCAAGAACACCAAAATATGTTTATGACTTTTTTCAGTTTAAAGATAAAAAAAGTGAATTGAAGTGGGAGAAAAATTTATCTCTTGTTGGAAAACAGATTACAAACTACAATGTAAGTTTTAACTATATGAGTACATCCCCAGAGCAAGAGAGAGATATACGACGATATATAGAGTTTGTAGAAAAACAGATACTCAACACAAATAAAGTTTTAAAATACTCTAGTAAAAAACTAAATCTAAGTCCTATCATAAATCTAACAGTTAGAAACAATGGTTCATACAAAAGTGCAGATAAAAAAATAACCATAGAGTATGACAAAGTTAAAAAGATTTTAATGGGTCTTGAACTCTATGACAATGAAACTATGTTTCTTAGAGAGCTTATTCAAAATGCAAGAGACGCTTGTAAGATGAGAGAGTTCTATTGTAAAAAATTAAATATAAAGTACACCCCTAAAATAGTTGTCTCTTATGATGAAGAAAAGAGACAGCTTGTAGTAAAAGATAATGGCATAGGAATGAACGATGAAAAGATAAATAACTTTTTTATCAAAATTGGAAATAGTTCATACTCTGATGAAAACTTTTATGAAAAATATAAGTTCCACCCCATCGGTCACTTTGGTATAGGTATATTCTCAGCGTTTATGGCATCTGATGAAATAGATGTAAACTCCATACGATTTAAAGAAGATGGCTTTTTTGATGAACCTGTAAATATTAAGTTAAAGATAGATGAAAAGTATGTTATTGATTTGGAAACGGATAAAAATGCTCATGAGGGAACTCAAATATCTATGAGACTAAATGATAGTGTTAAGAAACTAGATAAAGAATTTATAGTGAAAAAGATAAAGGATACTGTTTCTGATTTTTTTGATATAAATATTTATTTTAATAACCTGCAAAATCAGATTTATAAGACAAAGAAAAAAATTCCCAATAATTATATTGTATTAGATAAAAAAGATTATACCTTGAAATTTGAATTTGAAAAAAATCTATATTATGATGATTCTCACTATATTAACTTATCTCATAATGGTATTATCATTGACCATCGTTTCAACGATAATAATTTATTTATATTTACAAGTTTTAAAATTAAAAATATTTCTTTAGAAATAAAAGGTTATGTCAAGTTATCATTAAAAGCTTCTCGTGATAATATTATTCAGAATAATATTTCTAATAAGTTATTTAATAAAATTAATGTTGATATATTTAATTATATACTAAAAAATAATAAAGAGAAATATCTATTTAGTGAAGTAAATTTTAGAGGTACATCCGATATTGATTTAGCAAAATCTTTTATTCAGCAAATTAAATTAAAAACTTATACTAAAAATGCTATTAATAAAATATCAATAAGAAAAATTATTAATAGTTATAATGTTATTTATATTTTTGATAAGATAAATATAAAAGATACTTCTCTCGTAATCAATAAGATAAATAATAAAACCCTTATATTAAATGCTAGTGATAAATATGTCACATCTATAACAAATATATTAACAGAATATATTAAAGATATTGAAATAAAACTTTATAATAATTCTATTTTATATGAAAAGATAAGTCTTAATTCTTATAAAGAAGATAGAAAAAAATTGACAATATGGAAAGATAGAATTTTTGTAAAATTTGATAATAAGCAAGTCTTATTTTTAATAGAAGATTTTAATAGTCCAGATTTTCAAATTAATAAAAACCATAATATTGGTAAACTTATCTATAAAAATAAAAAGCTTTTATCTTTTAAAAATAGAAGTTTTTTATACAATGATGAATACAAAAAAAGTTATGAAAGAACTTATAAAAAATATAAAAAAAGCATACCAAAAAAATATAGTTGTAATTTTGTTGAAAGCCTTATTAGTGATAAACAGATAAAATATATGAATAAGAATTTTAAAGTATTAACAGATAAGTTGAAAATTAAAGAATATGAAGTTACAAAAAAAGACTTTTTAAAATCAGTATTTAAGATAAAAAATACCAAATGAAATATATATACAAACAAGTAGATATACAGAGCTATATAAATTCTCTCTATCACGATGGCTTAAATAAATCATTACACTTTGATGAAGAAATTATCATAAAAACAATATCAACAATAGGTCTATTCAAATTTAAAGGTTATGTAAAAGCATTTAGAGATGACCTATCAAACTATTCTATTGACGATATTTTATTTTTATATGACTTAGATAGAGAACTATCTTCAAATACATTTAAATTAACTTCTGCTATTGAAATAAAAATTAAAACTTATCTTATAGAAGTAGTTTATTCACAAACAGATAATCCTTTTTGTTACTTAATAAAAGAGAATTATAAAAATGATTTTAAACTTTCAAACGATTCATTATATGATTGGGAAGTAAAAGAAAGTAGAAGTAAAAAAGAGCTATATCCCCACTATAGAGATTATTATCTTGCTAAATACAACTATAAAAATAATTACCATGAGTATCTAAAAGATAAAAAACTTATCGAATTAAATGAAAAAAAAGATATTAACTATCCACCTTTTCACTATTTCATTGAAAGTGCTACACTGGGGACAGTTATACAACTTCTTTCAAAATTACAGATAGGTGAAAATGATATATTAAAACTAGTAAGTAGAAATTTTGGTATTTTAAAATCCGAAGTATTTATAAGTTATCTACTTCGAGTTAAAGAACTTAGAAATAGATGTGCGCATAACGGCAGAATATTTAATAGAAACTATAGAGGTGTAAAAGCGATAGGTAGATATAAAATTATTAGAAAAGACATTTATGACCATAGACTGTTAGATGTTTACTACACCCTCTATTTTTTACTTAAAAAAGAAAAAGAGTTTGAAAATAGTAATGAATTAGAGAAAAAATTTATAATTGAAAACTTTAAAAGTGAAAATAAAAAAATGCAAGACTTTATTTTGAACTGTATGAGAAAAAGGTAAGTGTGCATGCAGGGACTCACCGTAAGTGCTAGGATTATATTACAGATACAACTATTTGTCAAGTTTTTTTATTTTATTTTTTGTAAAAAGAGTTTCAATGATTAACATAAAAACCCTAACCCAAACCTACAAAAAAAAACAAATTCTAAAAAACATAACCCTAAAAATAAAAACCCACCTAACAATTCTAGGAGCAAACGGAAGCGGAAAAAGCACCTTAGCAAAAGCTATCTGTGGGCTTATAGACTATAAAGGTGAAATATTTTTAGACACTACTAATATAAAAGAGCTATCCCTAATAGAAAGAGCAAAATCTATCTCCTATATACCAGCAAAACTTGAAGTATATGACCCCTATATAAGTGTAGAGGAGTTTGTTCTTTTAGGGCGATTTGCTCATAAAGAGAATTTTTTAGATTACTCTCAAAAAGATAGAGATATTACAAAACAGACCTTAGAATTTTTAAAAATATCATATCTAAAAGAGCATACTATAAACTCTCTAAGCTCTGGAGAACAGCAACTTACACTTATCGCTCAGGCATTAACTCAGCAAAGTAAAATTATTATTTTTGATGAACCAACTGCGAACCTTGACCCTCGTAACTCTAAAATTATTGCACAACATATTAAGGGTTTAAAAGAGTTTCATCAAATTATTTTAATCACTCATGACCTGCATCTTGCGCACTATATAGAAAATTATATAGTATTTATTAAAGATAAAAATGCCCACTATTTTGAAGATAATTTTTTTACTGATGAAAATTTAGAAAAGCTTTATGGTGTAAAATTTAACTCTTTGGCTGTTGTTTATGATTAAAAATATTATATGGTTTACTCTTCTTTCTATACTTCTTATCTCCCCTTTTATGGGTGCAGTAACTCTTACACTTTCGGATATTTTGGATAGTAATTCTTTTAGTTCTACTATATTTTTTGAACTTCGTATTCCACGTGTACTTTTTGCTTTTTTTGCTGGGGTTATTCTCGCACTCAGTGGTTTACTCTTTCAAACTATCTTTAGAAATGCACTGATGACACCCTATACTTTAGGAATATCAAGTGGAGCAGTTTTAGGGGCTGGGATAGCTATTAAACTTGGATTAGGGACTCTTGTTTTTGGGATAAGTGCTATCAGTATTTTTGGTTTTATGGGTGCTATGTTTACTGTTATTTTACTTATATATCTATCACAATTTTTAAAAGGCTCTCAACAACAAGCACTCCTACTTTTAGGGATAGCACTTTCTCTTTTTTACTCCTCAGCATTAATGATAATATTCTATATAGGTTCTCCAATGCAAAATGATATGCTTATACGTTTTACAATGGGTTCACTCTCCGTCATAGGGTGGGAGCATCCTCTCTCTTTAGGGGTTATCTCGTTTATCCTCTTTGGAGCTATCTATATTTATAGATTTGAGTTACAACTTTTAAACCTCTCAGAAAGTCAAGCATCACTCAAAGGAGTAGATACAAAAAAGATTACACTTGTACTCCTAATAATCTCCTCTTTTGCCATAGGAACACTCGTAAGTATAAGTGGACCCATCGGATTTATAGGCTTAATAGTCCCGCATATAGTGGCTAAACTCTATCCCGTAACAGTAAATAAACGTATAGTTAAAACTGCTATATTTGGAGGTTTTTTTCTTGTGTTATGCGATACTATAACAAGAACTCTTCAAACACAAAGTGAATTACCTATTGGGATAGTTACGGCATTTATTGGTGCACCATTTTTTATATATCTTATTATCTCTCGAAGATAAAGATTTGATATGATTCAAGGTTCAACAGATAAACAGTTTCCAATTCTTACAAAAAATCCAAACAAAGTAGAACTCTTGAAATAGATAGATAAACTCTTACTACAAATAGACTATCATCAATTCCTTTTACTTGGGATATGCTAGAGAAGGTATTGTCATATATTCGGTACATTAAATCTTTTGGTATCATACTTTTTTCCTTGTTTTTTAAATGAACTATTATATATAAAAGTAGCTTTATTTAGATTTTTCAATATATAACTACATTATGATATTTAAGTTTAACACAAACTATATTTATTATTAAAAAAAATTTATACAATAAAGTTTGATGAAGACTAATTTATAATTTTAGTTATAAAAAAGCATAAGGTTCAAAGAGTTATTAACCTTTTGAACCTTATGCTTTTAAAATTACATTAGAAGTGACTTAATAACATTACTCACACCTTGATGAAGATTATAAGCTGATATAGGAAAATCTAACTGCTCATTTTCAAGGTTTACATTGTTTTTAGCAAGATAATCTCCTAAAAGTGTTAAATCTATCTCTTGATATTTTTCACAAATATCTTTATCTAGTTTTGTTCTTAAAAGTTTCGAAGCACTATTTGATTTTTGAATAGTAAATGCTAAACTTTTTAAACTCAAAAAATCGCTCCACTCTAAAAGTAGTTCTGGTGTAAGTTCCTCTACTCTTTTACCTTGTGGGTCAAAAAGCATATTTTGTTTTTTCAATTCAACCAATACACTCAAAATAGCTCTTGAAAATGGAGCAACTTTATCTGCCCAAAATGGAGACTCATTGCGTGTTTTTAGCTCTTCTGTTAAAACTGCTACTATCGCCTCTATATCTGCTTCTTTAAATAACTCATAGCTCTCTTGTTTCATTGTAATATTCTCCATATTTTATTGTTTACATAATGATAACGTTTTAGTATAATCTCATTTTTAAATAAAGGATATATATTGCAAATAAATAAAAGTTTAATCACAAATAGTGTCGCGCTCTCTCTTATAGGTTTATCGTTTATAGATACAGATTTTTCAAATCCCCTACTCTATACAGGTCTTTTTGCTCTTTCGGGTGCAGTTACAAATCAGTTGGCTATACATATGCTTTTTGAGAAGATACCATTTATCTATGGTTCTGGGGTTATTCCTGATAGATTTGAAGCTTTTAAATGGGCTATTAAACAACTTATGATGACTCAATTTTTTACAGTTGAGCAGTTAAATAGTTTCTTTGATAAAGAGGAAGAGAAAATAAATCTTGAACCTATCATAGAAAAAACAGATTTTTCTCCTGCATTTGATGCACTAACTAAAACAGTTATGGAGTCATCATTTGGAAATATGTTAGGAATGTTTGGAGGAGAAGCAGCACTTGATGCCCTGCGTAAACCATTTTCACAAAAGATGAAATCAGCAGTTATAAAGATAGTAAACTCAAATACATTTACAAAAACTCTTCACGAACATCTTAAAAAATCTCAGATGGGAGATGATATGTTAAGCTCAATAGAGGGAATGATAGATAAAAGATTAGATGAACTTACACCTCAACTTGTAAAAGAGATGGTACAACAGCTTATTAAAGAGCATCTTGGTTGGTTAGTTGTTTGGGGTGGTGTTTTTGGTGGTATTATAGGGCTTGTTAGTTCATTTATTTTATAAAAATATGTCATAATGCAATAAATTTCATCTAAATATAAATTTATTGCTACAATTATCCTACTATAAAATTAGGATATAAAAGTGACTGGAACAATAATGGTAACATACAAAATATTATGCGAAAGCGATTTAAACAAAATAGTTTTACTTGAGGAACTTTTTCAAAATGAGAAAGTTGCTAAAGTTATAAAAAGTGAATTTGCTAAAGGGTTTAGAAATATAAACCTTGTATCAGAAATTAAAGAGGCATCATTTTTGATAGAAACACAAAAAGAGTTATATCACTTTGAAGTTCAAAAAGATGATTTTGCAGATATTTTGGTATTAGCAGAGGAAGATGCTGTAAATAATAAGTTGTTTAAAAAAGGGTGTAGTCGAATTGAGTTGGTTGATATTGAGACTAGCAAAATTGAGTGATTTATTTGAGGAGTTATCAAAAAAAGTGGTGGGTCCTATGTGACTCGAACACATGACCACTCCGTTATGAGCGGAGGGCTCTAACCAACTGAGCTAAAGACCCACTGTTTTGATGCTGTAATTATAGTAAAGAAAACTTA
>Ga0256842_1003132_pt1 | contig 11233 bp, 14 predicted proteins | sample 4559240metaG_FD_185973 | JGI IMG/M metagenome (GOLD analysis project Ga0256842, IMG submission 185973) | Hydrothermal vent microbial communities from Guaymas Basin, Mexico - 4559-240 | ecosystem: Environmental > Aquatic > Marine > Hydrothermal vents | place: Mexico: Guaymas Basin | collected...
TCTGTTGAGTTACAGCGGGCTGAGAAATGCCAAGAGCTTTACTGGCTTTGGAAAAACTGCTCTCACGGTTTATTACAAGAAACGTATATATTTTATCAAGGTATTTTATTACCATTTCTCTCCTCTTAAATTTAATTAATGGGAATTATAACTAAAAATTATAATAAATCAAATAGGGAGAAGGAGAAGGTTGAAGGGGGAAGGTTTTTTTTGATATAATAAATATAAAAAAGCGGGAAAATGGATTTTTTAAACGAATTAAACGAAGCACAAAGAGAAGCCGCCACACATATTGACGGGGCTTTGTTAATTTTAGCGGGTGCCGGAAGCGGAAAAACCAAAACAATCACAACGAGACTTGCATATTTACTGAGCCTCGGAATAGATCCGGCAAATACATTGACTCTCACTTTTACCAATAAAGCCGCAAGTGAAATGCGCGAACGTGCTTTAAGAATGATTGGCAACAGCACTCCTCATCCGCCTCTTTTAAGCACATTTCACAAATTCGGCCTTATGTTTTTAAAACTGTACATTCATTTAATCGGGAGAAAAAACACATTTGTTATTATTGACAGCGACGACCAGAAAAAAATTTTAAAATCAATATCCACCGACCTTCCCTTATCGTTCGTAAGTAAAGAAATAAGCAAATACAAAAATTCCTTTTTAAACGCCGATGAAGTGTTTAGCTTGGCAAAAGACACTACTTATAAAAAACTGGCCCATATATATGAGAAATATCAAAAATACCTTCTTGAAAACAACCTTGTCGATTTTGACGATTTACTACTTTTGACATATACCATACTGAACGAAAACGACGATTTATGTAAGGAAGTATCTGAAAAATACCAATATATAATGGTTGACGAATATCAGGACACCAATGAAATACAGCTTTTGCTTTTAAAAAAACTCTGCCGTACACATAACAATATATGCGTAGTGGGAGACGACGACCAGTCCATTTACGGATTCAGGGGCGCAAACCACAAAAACATATTAAATTTTGAAAAAGATTTCAATGCCAAAGTTATAAAACTCGAAACAAATTACCGCTCAACCAATCAAATATTAAACGCCGCCAATGTCCTTATCAGTTTTAACAAAATGAGATATGACAAAAAACTGCGCTCAGCCATCGGCGAGGGCAAAGAAATCGAACTTTTAAAAAGTTATAACGAAACGGCCGAAGCCGAGGCTGTTGCCAAAAGAATCAAAAATTTAATCAACAGAGGCGTCAATCCGAAAGAAATAGCCGTGCTTTACAGAATCAACGCCCTTTCACGCTCCATAGAAGACGGCCTGAGGTCATACGGCATTACATACAAACTGGTAGGAGGTATGAGATTCTATGAAAGGGAAGAAATTAAAGATTTGATAAGTTACCTGAGGGTGTTTGTAAATCCTAACGACGATTATTCGTTTAAAAGAATCGTAAACAAACCCAAAAGAGGCATAGGAAAAACTACCATTTTAAAACTTGAAGAGGCAAAAGGCGATAAATCTTTTCTTGAATTTATAAAAGAAAATGATCTCTCGTTTTTAAGCAAAAAGGCGGCCAAAACGCTAAAAGACTTTGAAAAAACACTGGAATTTTTAAGTTCGCTGCCTATAGAGGAACTTCCTGAAGCCATTGAAAAAACACTGGAGCTCAGCACCAGTTACAAAGATGAGGACAAAAGAAGAAACGTAGAAGAGTTTTACGGAATGATGAGAGAAAAAAAAGACCTGACACTGAGGGAATTTTTAAACGAACTCTCGCTTGAGAGCGATCAAGACAAAATAACCGATGAAATGATAAATGTTATGACAATACATGCTAGTAAAGGGCTTGAATTCGAACATCTTTTTGTAATAGGCATGGAAGAGGGATTTTTCCCGTTAAATGAAGCCGATATTGAAGAAGAAAGACGGCTTGCGTATGTTGCAATTACAAGGGCTAAAAAAGAACTTACCCTCTCTTATGTTGAAAGCAGATATATAAGGGGTCAAAGAAGCAGGGTTTCAAAAAGCAGATTTCTAACGGAAGCGGGACTTATAAAAGGTGAAAGGATAAATCTAAAAGAAGCGCCAAGCGGCGGTATGTTTAAAGTCGGAGGGCTTGTAAAGCACAAAGTATTCGGAACCGGCAGAATTTTGGGAATCAACAAAGCCGGAAACAAAACCAAACTCAAAATCGATTTCGGTCATAACGTCAGGGAAATTTTAAGCGATTTTGTGGAAAAAGCTTAAATAAGTAGGTAAGTCGTGAAGCAGATAAGTTGTGAAGGAGAAGAATGGCTACATATAAAAATTTAATTGTCTGGCAAAAATCTATGAATTTAATTAAAGAAATTTATAAATTATGCAATCATTTTCCTGAAAATGAAATTTATGGTTTAACCTCACAAATAAAAAGAAGTGCAATTTCCATTCCAAGTAATATTGCAGAAGGCAGAGGTAGAAATTCTAAAAAAGAATTTATACATTTTTTACAAATTGCTTTAGGGTCTGCATATGAATTGCAAACTCAAATTGAAATTGCAAAAATGTTAAATTTTCAAGGAGAATATACAAAAATAGACAATTTATTGACTGAAATTGAAAAAATGCTTAATTCATTAATATCTAACAGGAAAGATAATGTTTAAAACTTCACAACTTAACAACTACGCGCCTTCACAACTTCACAACTTCACAACTTCACAACTTAATTTATTATTCGTAGCCAATAAACCTATGTATATAAGCTCAAATAAATTTTTAAATCAGTTAAAAAGAAAATACGGCATTAAAAAGATGGGATTTTCCGGGACATTGGATCCGTTTGCGTGCGGATGCCTTATAATTGCAAGCGGACAATATACGAAACTTTTTAGGTTTTTACAAAAAACACCCAAAACCTACATAGCCACTTTGATGCTCGGGGCATATTCCCCTACCCTTGATATAGAAAAAATTGAAACCATACAAACCCTCAAACCTTTTGAAAAAAAACAAATCACGGAAACATTAAACAGCTTTTTAGGAAGACAAAAACAGCTTCCGCCAAAATACAGCGCAAAAAAAATAAACGGACAAAGAGCTTATAAAATAAGGGAGAAGGTTGAAGGGGGAAGGGAGAAGGAATTTTTAAATAAAGAAATTGAAATTGAAATATTTGATATTGAATTAATAAACTATTCCCATCCTTTTATCACTTTTAAAACAAGTGTAAGCGAGGGGACTTATATAAGAACTCTGGGATATGACATCGCGCAAAAATTAGGCGTACAGGGGACTTTAACATATCTTGAGAGAGTAAATGAGGGAAAATTCAGATATGAATGCGAAAAATTTCTAAATCCTTTGGAATATCTGGATTTGGAAGAAAACATATATCTCTCAGATAAAAAAAACCTCTTATTAGGAAAAAAATTAAACATTAATGATTTTAAAATTAAAAAAAACGGTCAATATTATGTAAAATATGATAATTTTTTTGCTATTATAGAAATAAAAGACAATAATGTAACATATATATTAAATAGGATTGAATTATGCTTGTAATATCAAGGAAGATAAACGAAAAAATAAAAATAGGCGACGATATTGAAATCACTATCGTATCAATAGATAAAAATCAGGTCAGAATAGGAATAAACGCCCCTAAAAACATAACCATTTTAAGAAGCGAACTCATAGAACAAATAACGGAGGAAAATAAAAAAGCGGCAAAAGAAGTTGATCTCAATATTTTAAAAGACATTTCAAAAATTTTTAAGGGTAATGAATGAAAATAAAAGCATACGCAAAGGTAAATATTTTTTTAAAAATAACAGGACACGACGGTTTTTATCATTTAATCAAATCAAGATTTATGAAAGTAAAAAATTTATATGATGAAATAGAAATCGTAGAAGCGGACAAATTCAATATTGTAGGAGACATAAACTGTGTATTAAGGGACAACAGCGTTTTTAGGGCATATGTCGAACTTACCAGAGCCTATCCCGAAATAAAAAAATGGTTTATAGGAAAAGAAATCAGAATTCATAAAAACATTCCCGAAATGGCGGGACTAGGTGGCGGAAGCAGTGACGCTGCGGCATTTTTAAGGCTTGTAAATAAAAAAAGCGGCCTCAATTTAGACAATGAAAAACTGTGCGAAATAGGTAAAAAAATCGGCAGCGACGTTCCTTTTTTCATATATGACTATAACAGCGCAAATGTTTACGGCAGAGGCGATATCGTGGAAAAATACGACGAAGAAGCGTTTGATGTAGAAATATTTACACCTCCTGTAGAATGCTCCACGCCTGATGTTTACAGGGAATATAAAGAGAGGTTTTTTAATCCGAAAGATACCGATTTTGATAAACAAAACTCCTTAGAGCTTTTAAATTCTCATTCACCTAACGAACTAAACGATTTACTTCAGCCAGCTTTAAGCCTTTATCCCGATTTATATAAATATATGGATAAAGGGTTTTTCACCGGAAGCGGAAGCAGTTTCTTTAAAGTGATATAATTTTTATTTATATTAAGCATAATTTAAGCTTATATAAATACAATTCAAACGAAATTTTAACGGAGGTTGATTATGCAAAGAAGCTTACAATATTTCCCTGTTCAGCTTTTTGCAGTAATTATGGGTCTTTCCGGACTTACAATTGCTTTTGCAAAAGCCTGGCATTTTTTAAAGCTGGATTCACTTCAGTATATATACGAAACACTGCTGTTTGTTGATACGGTCTTGTTTTTTGTTATTTTTTTCGCTTATATTATCAAATGGATTAAATACCCGGAAGCCGTAAGCAAAGAGTTTGCACATCCGATTAAAAGCTCATTCGGCGCTGCGATATCCATCAGCTTTTTACTTATTTCTATAGCGTATTATGATTTTGCACCGAGTGTTTCCATTACTTTTTGGTACATAGGTGCCCCGCTTCATCTGTTTTTTACATATAAAGTAATGAAATACTGGCTCGAACATAAATTTGAAGTACATCAAATAAACCCTGCGTGGTTTATTCCCGTTGTAGGTAACGTATTAGTCCCGGTAGTGGGATTTGATGCTCAAAACACATTAGTTAGTATATTTTTCTATGCAGTCGGTATCTTTTTTTGGATAGTGCTTTTTACAATTGTAATTTACAGAATGATATTCCACCATCCTGTAGGCCAAAGGCTGGTACCGACATTCTTTATCCTTATAGCACCGCCGGCAGTGGGGTTTATCAGTTATTTCAGACTGACTTTCGGACTTATTGACACAAGCAGTCTGTTTTTGTATTTTATAGCACTGTTTATTTTTGTGCTGCTTTTAACAATGATTAAAAAATTTATAAGTTTAAAATTTTTTATTTCATGGTGGGCATACACATTCCCTATGGCTGCGCTCACTATTTCGACAATATTAATGTATTCTGTGTATCACAATGCATTAACTTATTCATTGTCACTGTTTTTATTGACATTTACAACATTATTAGTAGGCTTTGTGGCATATAAGACATACATAGCCGTAAAAAATCAAAAAATATGTATACCTGAGGAGGAATAAATGAACAAAAGAAGTTTTTTAGGCGGATTAATCATAGGTACGGTTGCGGTATTGTTTTTAGTGCCTTTGTTTTTTAAACTTTCGGCACCGACAATGCTCTTTAAGCAGGTTAAAAGCCCTTACAGTTTTGAAAAAACCGTAAAAATCCTTACACAAAACATATCAAAACAGCCAGGATGGCATATTGTAACCGTAATTAATCAGGAAGAGGAAATTAAAAAATACGGCGGACCAGATGTTGGAAAAGTTGCAATTATTAAATTTTGCAACGCAAAATACGCAGGTGAAATGCTAAGTGACGACGATACTAAATTTATGGCCGTTAAAATGCCTTTAAGCATTGCCGTATATGAAGATTCAAAAGGCGCTGTTAAAATTTCGCTTATGAACGGATATCTTCTTACAAGAATGCTCAGCGGAACCAAAGAAGCGAAAATTATGGAAAAAGTTGTAAGGGACATTCAAAACATTTTAGGATTTGTACATTTCAGATATTCAATTTTTTAAAGCCTTTTTGGGCTTTATGCTTTAAAAATAAACGTTTCTTTATTATCTGATTTTTCATTGTTGAACTTTTGAAGTTTTTTAATTTTCTGCATTTCTGTTGAGAGTTTATTTTTTTCTTTTTGAAGTAATTTTATTGCCTGTTGTAAAAAAGCGATAATTTCCTGAGCTTCTTCGATAGTATCATATTCAGGTGTTTCATTTATTAATTTTTTAAGTTTATCTATATCTTCATTAATTACTGTAATTTTTAATTCATTTAAATAATTTTTCATTTTTTCCTTATCTTTTCCTCATCTTTCACCTGCCGCTTTTCAAGCGCAGGGTTTATTGCGCTCATTTTACCGCTTTAATTTATCCCCGTCTCTTCTTTCCACGCTTCTATTAAACCTTTTAAAACCCTTATTACGTCATCAAGATACTTTGTATCGTTTTCCAAATTAGCTTTTGCAAGCAGTTCTAACTGATAAGCATACAGTCCGTTTAAATAATAAGCAACATCACCGCCTTTGTCAAAATCGAGCGAATTTAAAAGCTCTATAAAAATATTTGAAGTTTTAATGATATATTTCACTTTATCTTCGATATTGTCTTCTTTGATTGCTTTTTTTGCAAAATTTGCAAATCTTAAAGCCCCTTCATACAACATAAGAATCAATTTTTCCGGTCTGTCAATATTAATGTTCATTTGGTTATAACTGTTTAAAGCTTTATTATAGGTCATTTCCTACACCTTTATTTTTTTGCGTTTATTGCCTGTTGAATAGTTTGTTCTAAAACCTGGCTCTGAGCATTAAGTTTATTTATCATTTTGTCATAAGCCGCAAACTGTTTTGCCATTATTTCATATTTTGTTTCGAGGTATTTATTCATAGCGTCAATTCTGTCCTGATATCTGTCTTCTTCCCTTTTTATTTCCTGGTCCAGAAGATTAAGATTTGAATGATCGCCTGTGATAGATGTTTCAAAATCGGTTTTAAGCTTTGTAAACATACTCCCAAAAAGCCTGTTTGTTAAATCGGCATCTTTTTTATAGGCACTTCTGAATTTTTCTTCATCAAAACTTATCATTCCCGTTTTATTCATACTAAACCCTACGTCCGAAGCAGTAAATACTGTATTAACGGTATATTCATTTCCGTTTAAATCCAATGACGTTGTTTTATTTGACATTACGACACCGAATATATCATTACTGAATTTACTGCCAAGCATCGTAAAGTCGCTATCTCCTTGAAAAAGTCCCACATTTCCGCTATCTTTGTCATATGCGGTCAAACTCTGTAAATTTGAAATCATGGCGTTGTAATCGGCTACAAATTTTTTAATAGCATCCACCATCTCATCAACATTTGACGTAATAGAAACGTTTGATTCACCTGTTGTTTCCAAGTTGATTGTTACACCCGCTATTAAATCTTCTATTTTATTGGAAGGTCTGTGTATCTCAACGCCGTTATATGTAAAAACAGAATCCTGTGCTTTTTGAAGTCTGTTGAAATTATTAAAATCCGTATTATCATTAAATTTTGTGGTTAAATTCGCATCATCGATAACAATATCGCCAATCGCCTGAATATCAAAATTAATAGCACCGGTATCGTTATTATATGAAGCGTTTATCTTCAGAGAGTTTCCTTCGCTGTCTTTTAAATCACCGTTGTTTAAGGCATCTATAAAATTACTCACGGTTGTACCGTCAGCCACGTTCATCGTATAATCGGTTCCGTTAACCGTTATTTTAAACGTCTGGTCACTTCCGCTGTTGTTTACTTTATCACTTTCGGATGTATAAGTGGCTGAAGTATAATTAGTTGCGTTGAATCCTAAATCGTCTATCCCTGAATAATTAAACTGTATATAATTATCTTCCCCCGTATCATTGGCTTTAAGAACCAATTTATAAGGATTATCCCCTACTCCCGTATCAATAATTGAAGCGGTTACACCGGCATTTGCATTATTAATAGCTTCTTTCAAATCGTTTAATGTCGCTGCGGCTTTTAACGTAAACGTGGTATTGACACCGTCTATCCCTATTGTCAGGGTAACATCCCCTCCGCTGTTATTAACTACACTATCCATTGATTTAAACCCGTTTGACTGAAACACATCATTTTCAGCCAGATGTGAAACATTTATATCAAACGACTGCGGTTTTACACCGTCTTCAGCTTCAACGCTTACACTGCCGCCGCTGACACTTGTAGTCACTTTGGCAAAAAGGGTCCCGTCCGCCAAATCCAATATATCCGTTTTAACGGTTGAGCCGATAGTAATAAACTGAGAAAGTGCGCTCTCTCTTTTTTTTAACAAATCCATTTTATCTTCTAAAGGTTTAACCATTGCGCTTTTATCAGCATTTTTAAGTTTATCGATTATATCGTAATTTAATACCCCGCTTCCTATACCAAGTGAAGAGAGAGTTCCAAGTTCAGCCATTTTTATCCTTTCTTGTCAAACAAAAGTCCTACAATTTCTCTCATTTTTTCCATAAGTTCCAGTGCTTCTTTAGGCGGATATTCCCTAATTACTTTATTGCTTTTGGTATCCACAACTTTTACCATCAGCTCATCGATTTTATCATTAAAATGAAATTTAAGAGTTGTGTTTAAAGGGTTTAAAGCCTTATTTAATTCTTCTGTGATTTTTTGTAACTCTTTTTTTAATTTGTTTTTATCCTGTTTTTCAATTATATCCTGCTGCTGGTTCGTTAAATCAGTTTTTTCCGTTTTTTCAGGTTTTATGTTGTTTTGATTTGTTATGGTATCCAAATTTTGCATTTTTTGAGCCACGTTTTTGATATTGCTAAAAACGTCCATGTTAAACCCCTTTTTTAATCTGCTTTAATATCGGCATAAATACTAAAAAGTTTAATTTTTTGATAAAATTCCCACAGAAAGTAGTTAAGTTGTGAAGTGGATAAGTTGTAAAGGATATATATGCAATATTGTCTTTTAATCCTTAACTACTTCACAACTTACAAAAAGGTTTTAAATGCAATATAAAGTAATATGTAATTCACCTCTGTTACAATATGCGCTTGAATATTTTTTAAAAGACCATTTAAGCCCTAACGGTGTTATTATAACAGACAATCCTGAAACGGAGGGTATATTAATAGGAAAAGATATCAAAAAACCTTTTACAAAAACAACCTTGTTTATGGAACTGGAAAAAAAACAGCCGGTAAAAGAAACCACTCTTGAAGAAAAACTTGATAAAGCATTCGAAAAGTTCAGAGAAGAACTTCTTGAAATATTAAAGGAGTATGATGGAAAAAAGCAACATTAAAATAATAGGCGGCAAATACCGAGGTAAAAAACTCTATATGGGTAACAAAGAAGTTACAAGAAGCACAAAAAACATTCTAAAAGAGAGTGTTTTTAACACCCTTCAATGGGAGGTTCCCGATTCAACATGGGTGGAAATGTTCAGCGGTGTAGGAAGCATTGGACTTGAAGCAATCAGCAGAGGGGCAAAAAAAGCCTATTTTTTGGAAAAAGACCCCCAGGCTGTTAAAGTTTTGAAAAAAAACATTGATTCGATGGAACCTGAAAAATGCGAAATAATTCTAGGCGACAGTTTTGAAACGGTATGGGATGTAATCGAGAAACTTAAAAGAGACAGGGACAAAGCCTTTTTTTATTTCGATCCGCCGTTTGCAATCAGAGAAGGTTATGAAGACATTTACGAAAAAGTTCAGCATTTAATCAAACAGCTGCCGAAAATAAACGTCGAAAAAATTTTAATCGAACACCAAAGCGATTATAATTTTCCTGAAGAGTTGGGACTTTATAAAAAAATCAAAACCAGAAAATTCGGAAAAAGTTCCGTAACATATTACGAATAGAAGGAAAAACCATGAAAAAATTATTACTTATACCCCTGAGCATCGCCCTGTTTACAGGATGTGCGAGCAATTCAAAACCTCAAAAAACTATGAGCTTTAAAAGTATAAATTTGCTTGATAAATACGGTGTTAATGAAAATGCCTTAATGAAAACCCCAAACGGTTATATTTTTGTAATACCTGATGCAAACGGAGCGGCAATCTACAAACTTGATAAAAATTACAATCTCGTATGGAAAAAAATCACGCCCGTATTATTAGACCCCGTAAAATCAAAAGTTCTTGATAACACACTATATATTTTAGGATACGACCAGAAAAAAAATAAAATCGCATTATTAAAATACGATATTAACGGCAAACTTATAAAGCTTTCGTATTACGGGAAAAAATATGATTTGGCAAGGGATTTTGTAATTATAAACAATAATGTATTCATAGCTGTAACCCAATACACACCAAACAACAATTCGAACATAATAATATACGGAAATAATAAAAAAATCACGCTGGCAACGCCGTATATGGATGACGTCAAATATATAAAGTTATACAAAAACGGCATCTTAATCACCGGAACAACACAAAGCAACAGTGAAAATGTAATTATTGCCTACAAAACATTTGACAATAAAACTGTTTGGGCAAAAACCATAGATTTAGGTATGGATGAAAAACCTCTAAAAGTGGATATTAAAAACAATGAAATCATTATAGATATCCTTTCAACGGACAATATGGGTGCGGAAAAAGAGGTGACATTTATTATTGATGAAAAAGGAAATTTCAAAAGTGTAAAAAAAGGAATAGAATTTAAACAGCTTCCTATGAAATACAGAACATAACGTTAAGGTTGTTAAAACAACCTTAAAATCTTTATTTGAAAAATTTATTTTCTCTTTGAATAAAAATCTCTTTTATACTCTTTAAATTTTCCATCTATAATCGCCTCTCTCACATCCCTTACCAGATTCAGATAATAATGAAGATTATGGATACTTGCCAGTCTGAAATATGTAAGCTCTTTCGCCCTGAATAAATGGTTCAAATAAGCCCTGCTGAAATTTTGACAGGTATAACAGTTACATTCAGGGTCAATAGGATTGTCGTCCAGCTTATATTTTGCATTTTTGATTCTGAGCGTCCCAAACGTTGTAAAAAGGTATCCGTTTCTGGCATTTCGTGTAGGCATTACGCAGTCAAACATATCAACGCCTCTTTCAACCGCTTCTATGATATCTTCAGGCGTTCCGACACCCATTAAGTATCTTGGTTTGTTTTTCGGCATATAAGGGGTGGTTGCTTCTATAGTGTCATACATAAGGGCGTTTTCTTCACCGACACTT
>Ga0256842_1003134_pt1 | contig 11229 bp, 12 predicted proteins | sample 4559240metaG_FD_185973 | JGI IMG/M metagenome (GOLD analysis project Ga0256842, IMG submission 185973) | Hydrothermal vent microbial communities from Guaymas Basin, Mexico - 4559-240 | ecosystem: Environmental > Aquatic > Marine > Hydrothermal vents | place: Mexico: Guaymas Basin | collected...
AAGGGTGTTCTTGTTGCTTTCTCATCGGGAAAAATTAGGAAATCAGACAATCTTATAGAGAAATACAAAGACATTGTACAAGGTTATCTTCATAGTCATATAGATGATAATTGCGTTGAAGTATACATAATTAAGGGACCAAGCGAAGAAATCAGAAAATTAGATTCGGATCTAAGAAAAGAAGGAAAAGAGGTAAGATATATCCCTATCACGCACCAAGTATAAGATATGAGGCTATACAATGCTTAAGTACTATGAGTTTAAACCTGTAAAAGGATACTGGTTCACAAAATATCTCTTAGATCTCTTATGGTCAAAGAGAGGATGTTTTACAACAACACTTGATATAGGTATAACGTGGAAAAATGTTTGTGTTGAAAACAATAGAGTTATAGTTGATGATGAAGAAATATTTCTCGATGAGATCGTCCTGAAGGAGAACGATAGAGTAATATACTATAAGAACAACGACGTATTCTATGAAATAACGAGAAGAACCACTAGTGGATTTTATAAATTAAAAGCAATAGGTCTTGATAAAGCTCCTACTGTTGAGATAAACGGGATACATATGCATAAGATCAAAGGTATAGATCCATGGAGCGATTCGAGGAGGAAAACCATTGCTGCAAAGATAAGAAGAGGAGACATTGTACTAGATACTTGCATGGGTTTAGGCTACACCGCAATCCATTCTGTTCTAAGAGGTGCTTCAAAAGTATATACTGTTGAAGTAGATGAGAACATAATATGGGTTGCTGAGCACAATCCTTGGAGCCACGGTTTATCAGATAACAGAATAACCATTATACATGACGATATATGTAATACCATAAGAGAATTTGAGGACTCGTCCATAGATAGGATAATTCATGATCCTCCTAGATTCTCAAAATCAACCGGGAACTTATACAGTTATGAGCTATACAGGGAGTTTTACAGAGTTCTTAAACCAGGCGGAATAATATATCATTATACTGGAGAGCCCAGAAGACATGGTGCACCAAGTATATTGAAAGGTATAAGTGAAAGACTTAGGAAAGCTGGTTTCTACCCAGTCTATTATAGGGGTGATGTCGAGGGGTTCATAGGAGTAAAGCCAAAGATATAATACACTTAGACTAGTTTTTCTATGTTTTTAGAGAAACCTGGTTTAAGATCCCCAAGCTTCTTCTTGAGCTCTTCTCTGAGGTGCTTAGCTAAGTTATAGCAACCACTACGATATTCTATGAATCCCTCTCTTAGTAGCTTATTTATTGCTTTACCTATTTCTAACTCGATAATAACATCGTCAAACTCGGGAACAAGCTCAGGATCTCTTAGTCGTTTTATTTCTTCCCTAAGTTCAATAATAGCTATGATTTCACCTGCACTAATGTGTTTTAAGAAATAATCCATGACAAGTCTTTCGAGCTTACCTAATCTAAGAATATCTCTCAAGGTAGGCTTGTTATTTTCAACGGACACTATTCAACACCCATAATTTAATAATACCATGTATTATAGTGTTTATGCTCTGCTACCATGAAATTCTTATTCTTCCTAGCAAGACATACTTGTCTAAATAAGCATTCATTACATTTCGGGGGTTCGTCTCTTAAACATATTTTCTTACCCATTAACCAAAAATGATCATCTATTTTGCCAGGGTTTATATGAGATTTTTCTGCAAGCATCCTATATGCTCTCCTAATAATCATGCGTAACAATATATCTTCTTCCCTGCTAACCTCAATACCTCCTCTGATCTTATCCCATAACTTGCCTGAAACCATAACTAGGCCAAGCCTATAAGCAATCCTAGCTAAGTGATTATCAATAGGAACATCAAGGAAATCTCTTGGCTTAAATAATTGTCTAGCAATAAGGAATTTTGCCAATAATATGGATTTTTTCTCTACAGGGTCCTCATATGCTCTAAATACTCTTAAATGATCAAATAAACCTGGTTTCTCTATACTTCCACGGAGCAGTTCATGGCTTTGCTCAATGATGTTTAAGACTTTCCCATCATATAGTTTTAGGAGTTTAAACCCTAAGTCTCTTAATAAATGTGCCCTTATGACAGGATCTGGAGGTTCAGCTTCTCCGATACTTAACCAAGACTTTACTTCGTCAATAGTTATATTTGCCAGTCTTGATGGTGAAAAGAAATCAGGATCTTCTTCATACTTGATCATGCCCAGTCGATAAAGAAGGTCGGCTCCACTATAGCATTCATTATCTATACAAGCATAGTATTTTTTACCTGGCCTACTTAGTCTATGATCCATGGCAACCATTACTATAAAGTATCTGAGAACATTTTCTCGAGGCTCATTTACTGGTGGATAAAATCTTTTATCATAAACATCTAACTCCATGAGCTTATCACTTAGTCTATCCATGATCCTAGCAACTCTCTCAACAACCCTCGTATCAATACCTATGACCTCCATACTGCATGCACCCAGACAAATATATTATAAAACCTAGGTTAGCTATAACATTTAACTAAACAATTAAACAAAGGATTTAATCAAGCATACTGAGGATCAAAGTTGACGTATAAGATCATTAAAGGTGTTTTGACTAAAGAACATGTAGAGGACGAAGAGCTTCTAATTATAGGTGCTCTGAAGAGCGATATCATAAAATGTAGATCTCTAATAGTTTTTGGCTATATTACTGTGAAAAAACTAGTTATGTGTGAAAATGTATTAATAATGGGTAATGGTAGAATATATAGCATGATCTCAAAAAACACAGTGCTAATACCAACAAGTGGACCTTTGTCAATTACAAGCTTGAAAACACTAGAACTCATAATTCATGGAAAACAGTATCCTGTAATCATACATGAAGTTGAAACCATTAAGGGAGTAATTAGTCATGGATTAATAAACGAGATCAGGGCGAAGAAGCTTATTTTAGCCGAAAAAACTCGTATAAGAAACCTTGCTGATTGTATAAAACTAGTTTTTCGTGATCCATATGTTTCTCTCGAGAATATAGCTTGTAAACCAACACATATTCTATTCATGTACGAGCCATTCGATTATTAATAATAATGCGGGAAAAAATTACTTGTGTTTTAATCCCTCCTCATAGCCTCTTCTTAAAACTTTTTTGTTAAGTTCTAATACTTTGCCTCTGAATACTTTTTCTAATGCTTTTTCTAAATGCTCATAACTTATTTTCTCCTGTAACCCTTCATCAACGGCATATGCGTATCCTAGAATAGCCATATTAGCAGATATTATTGTTCCAACTATTTCTTCCGAGATCTTATTAGCATCAACTACGTATAGTTTAATATTCCTAGATCTTATTTCGTTAATTATATTATCGATGTTGGGATAATCTGCTAATGGTGGTGGCCAGAGGAACTTATTCATCACTATTCTTGTAGACTGGTTTGCATATATTATTTGTCTCGCTGTCTCGAGTGCCTCTAATCCTATTAAGAGATCTGCAGCTCCCTTCGGAATCATAGGTGATTCTCCTTTTCCGATCCTTACCTGTACTATTAGGCTTCCACCTCTCTGGGATAATCCATGTGTTTCAGCTATAGTTACATCTTCACCTGCTAAGATAGCTGCATTTCCAAGTACTCTTCCCAGAGTTAATAATCCTTGACCACCTACTCCTGCCAAGACTATATTGTATCTCCTAGCCATACATACTCACCCTGTCTAATACCATGCTTCTAACCAGTTCGGGTCTCCTTTTTCTTTAAGAACAATAGCATTAAATGGACACACTTGTGCACATAGTCCGCAACCTGCGCAGAGGTCATGGATAATTACTGGTTTCTTCGCTCCTTTTGGCACAACTATTGCTGGACACGCCAATAGGTTTACACACACCATACAGCCTGTACATTTGTCTTCATGAATAGTATATACTGGTAACTTAATACCTTTTCTGCGTGCATCTCGTAGCGCTTGTAATGCACATTTCATTCTAGAGACGATGGTCACTGGTTTTCCTTCTTTATACTTCTCGAAGGCTTCTACTACTTTGTTTATAGATTCTTTAACATTCATTGGATTAATCACATATGTTTCGAAGCCCATCGACTTCATTATGTCCTCTATTGGCACACGGTATGTTTCTTCTCCCATAGCCGTTGTTCCTGTTCCGGGGTGTGGTTGGTGACCAGTCATCGCTGTATAGTAGTTGTCTAGGATCAAGACTATGCTTTTGCCCTTGTTATAAACTATGTTTATAGATGGGGGTATCCCTGCATGATAGAATGTTGAGTCACCAATTACTGCCACTACTGGCTCATCTACGACTTTACTTAATCCGTGAGCTACGCCGATACTACCGCCCATCTCGAAGCTAGTCATTTGCGTCTCAAATGGTTTTTGATAACCTAGTGTATAGCATCCTATGTCTCCCGTAAATATCGGGTTCTTAAGCCTTGCTTTGTTAGCAGCAACCTTCACTATATAGAATGAGTTTCTATGAGGACAACCAGGGCACATTACTGGTGGTCTTGGCGGAATAGGTGGTTCAAGTCTTAAAGGTTCGAGTGGTTTCCAAGGTACAGATTCTGTTCCTGTATCAAATTTTGATATACTCCTATAAACTATGTCAAGATCTAATTCACCGTTCTCAGGTACTAAGTCTTTACCGTGAAGTTCTACTGATACTCCATTTTCGAACAATATTTTCTTAACCTGTGTCTCTATTACCGGGTCTAGTTCTTCAACTATTAGCGCCTTTTCAGCATCTTTTAATGCTTCTACAATAGGCTTATAAGGTAATGGGACAGGTAGGTTTATCTTTACTATTGTGTATTCATTTTTCTTATCCATTAGCTCTAGTGCTTCAGCCACGTGAGCATACGCTATTCCGTCAGCAATTATTACCTTTTTGTTTCCAGGATTTATTATTTCGACAAATGGTGGGTGCCCCTCATTCTCCATAATATTTTTCCATACACTCATCATTCGCTTCTTTAGCTTTCTTCCATGAGCTGGTATTAATACCCATCTTTCAATAGTTCTCTCGAATTCTCCCTTACAAGTCTTTTCAACAGGAATGTCTTCTTCAAGAAGTATTGATTGTCTTGTGTGACTAATTCTCGTTGTTGATCTGAATATCACTGGTTGTTTATATTTTTCGCTTAACTTATATGCTTCCTTAATTAATATATAAGCTTCTCTTGGACTACTAGGCTCTACTACTGGAATATGAGACAGCAATCCATACCATCGATTATCCTGTTCATTCTGACTACTATGTTGTCCAGGATCATCTGCTGAGACTATTACAAAGCCAGCATTCGTACCAGCATAGCCAGCACTCATTAATATATCTGCAGCTACATTGACACCTACATGTTTCATCGCTGTTAGGCTTTTTACATGACTAATAGCTGCTGCATAAGCTGCTTCGAAAGCCACTTTCTCATTAGTACTCCATTCTACATATATTCCTGCATTCTTGGCAACAGCTGCTAGTGTTTCAACTATTTCAGTAGAGGGTGTTCCTGGATATGCTGAGGCAAAGCATATACCAGCTTCTAATGCTCCCCTTGCTATTGCTTCGTTACCCATAAGAAGGACTTTGGAGCCCTTGGGGGCTAGAACGTCTGTTCGTGGAATAATCAATCCCCTCCAAACAGAAAGATTATATACCATTTCTTTAATTTACACATATTTAACATTAATAAAATGCATGTATTTATAGATCGTTCCATATAGATATGGAAACATACTGATCGTTCAATATCTATTCGAGTGGGATTGTTCCAGCATAGAGTTTATATATTATCAATCCCACTATATATATTGAGAAAACTGTTTACCCAAAGGTGAGAAAAAATGCCCAAAACTAGAAAAGTTGTATATGAAGACCAAGAAGTAGTCGTAGCTCTAGCACCCAGAGACGAAGAACTACCAGACATGGTGTTAGAAACAATCAAGGAAAAAGGCCGACCAATGTATTTCGACGAACTAATACGAGAATTCAGTGGGATTGCAGGAGAAGATAGGCTTAGGAAAGCTGTTAACCACTTATTAGCACTAGGAGCACTCGTAGAGTTCCCTGATGGAAGCCTTGGAACCCCTGACATGGAATGGAAGCCTAGGAGAACCAGGAGAAGGCGTAGGAGGAGAACGCCTAGACTTATGAGCGATATTGGTATGCCAAAAACATATTACAGACCACCAGAACAGTAAAGAATCGTTTCAGTAGATAAAATATTTTATTAAATGTTTTTTCTATTATTACTTCTTCTTTCTAGAACGTCTTGATGTTTTGGCTTGAGCATATCCTAATACAGGTTTATATTTAGTACATTTATCGTAATTAAGAAGTATGACACCATAACGTGCTTGTAACTCGCATAAGAAGTCTTCAGGTATAAGTGCTACTGCACCTCTATTTGTCTTCAAACCATATGCACGTGGCAATATTTTTTTAACAAGTCCCTCCTCTACAATCCAATCAGTATATACTGGGAGCCTCGTAGTATTTACGTATCCACGCTGTCTCCTAAACCCATATCGATCATTATAAATTTCTCCAACACTAATTCCATCAGTGCATTTACCAGCAGAATCACATACTACATTGTCCTTGCCCAACCCTTCCCAGAGAATCTTATCAAGTATTTCACCTGTTGGTAGCTCGAGTTTACCAACATCAATTTCTGTAATGCTCTTAGTTAAAAGATCGCTCTTTTCGTCAACTATCTCACTAACGGGAACTTGCTCTGTAGACGAACTTATTGTTTCCACGGGAGGCTTATTAACAGTTTTCCTTTTACCTAGGATGCTTAATAAATCACTTATATCCTCATCGATCGATTCCTTACCAGACCCAGTTTCTTTTTTAAGATTTTCCTCTGGTTTACTAGTACTAATTTTTTCCGATTTCTCTATTTTTTTATTAATATCTTCATTTGAGGCAATTGTTTCTTCTTTTTCCTGGGTCCTGCTAAGATCCCTGTTTTTACTAGAAGATGAAATACTTAAGAAATCAAGAATTGATGCGTGTTTTCCCCTAGTAGTTTTTCTACGTGGCAAATTCCAGAAACACCGCGTAAAAACTATTGTGTTTTCCAGAATAAATATTGTAGGGGTTTATAAAACAGCTTACTTCGCTATATGAACAGTGCTGTTTATTAACTGTCCAGGTATTGGTTTGTAAAATAATGCTCTATATACGCCTCTTTTGCTATGAAGCCTTGTGATCTTACCCCAATACTTGTTACCATACTTATCAATTACCCATACCTTGGCGCCACATAACGAACCTAGGGGATGTTTTTCTTTAACTTTGATAAGAACTTGTCTATTATATTGGCTTCTAGGACCTCTCCTATAACCTATTATCACTCCTTCCAATAGCTTCATCGAGATCACCGTCTAGGACTAATAGTGATCTCTCAGGAGAAATCCTAGCCCGCCCACGGAGCCAGTGGCCCAGGCAACTCCACCACTGGCTCCACCCCCTCCCATCGGAGAGGGCGCCCCCAGGTGGAGTATCCCCGGGCTCTCTGTTTGGCTAAGCACAACTTAGCCAAAACATCATTTTGCCCGGGGGCCCGGGACCTGGGGGCGTGGGCGGTTAGCCTATAATATATTTATTTTTTCATCCTTAAATATTTTAGTAAGTATACACTTTCTCAAAATTTAAAAGTTGTTCAAAAATAAAGAACTCTTTATAAAATATTTAATTATGTTCGAATTTTATGGAATCAAATATTGCCTCGTATTTTGAGAGAATTATTTTGACAATATTTATATAATATACGTGATTTATTCTAGCGTAATAGATAATGCCAACTAGTTTTCGGGGTATGGCGTTTTGAGAATATGCGGATGGATTATCAGGAAAAAAGTGGTTGGTAAAGTAGTAATTATTGAAATAAGTGGTGATACCAGTGTTAAGCCAAGCGTTATAGTGTTGAAGAAAGATCGCGAACCAGAATTATATGAAAAAGCACGAAGACTCGATATTGGAACTGCTCTTTGTTTCGAAGGAGAAGTTTCCCCCATTCAGAAGAGTAAGAGGGGAGTAGAGTATATTGTTAAATCAATAACTATTTATAGTGAACCACTAGAGCCTCTCCCAGTAGACACTGTTGGAAAAGTGCCGACACTACTCGATACCAGGATCAAGTATAGGTACTTATTACTGAGAAACCCAGTAGAAAAAGCTATTTTTAAAATAAGAGCCGGAATAATTGAAGCCGCTAGGAAATATTTCATTAGTAAAGGATTCATTGAAGTACATACTCCAAAAATTGTTGCTGCAGGAGCCGAAGGAGGAGCAACACTGTTTCCAGTAAAGTATTTTGAGCAAGAAGCTTATCTCAGCCAAAGCCCTCAGCTATACAAACAGATCTTAATGACTGGTTTGCCTAGAGTTTTCGAGATAACGCCCTATTTCAGAGCAGAGAAATTTAATACTACGAGACATTTGAATGAGTCATGGGGAATAGATGCTGAACAAGGCTTTATAAATGGAGTAGAAGATGTTATGAAAACCCTTGAAGAACTAGTATGTTACATAACAGATTACCTAAGAGAAAACTATGTAGAGGAACAAGAAGTCTTAGGAATAGAAATAGAGAAGCTAACACCTCCATTCAAGAAAATAAAATTTGAAGAAGCAGTAGACATCCTCAGATCTGAGGGAATAGAAATACCTGAAGGAGAAGACTTAACAGACGCTGCAGAGAAAAAACTTGGAGAAATCATGGCCGAAAAAGGTCATAAGATCTACTTCATCATAGGTTTTCCATGGAAAGCAACAGGATTCTACTATATGAGAGAAGAAGACGGTTACCATACCAGGAAATTTGACCTAGACTATAAAGGCTTAGAAATAGCAAGCGGTGGACAGAGAGAACATAGATACGATAAACTAATTGAAGCTATGAAAAACAAAGGACTAAACCCCGAGAACTTCGAATTCTATCTCGAAGCCTTCAAATACGGTATGCCACCACATGGAGGATTCGGCCTAGGTATAGAGAGATTAATGATGAAATTGCTGAACTTGGAGAATATTAGGGAAGCAATAATATTTGTAAGAGATAGGACAAGAATTGTTCCATAAAATCCATGTTATTGTTTCAATATTTTTTGCGAAAAATATTTTTTATCAAAAATATATTTTATGAAAAATAAGGATTGGTAAGCCGGGTTGGGGGATAAAGAACCTAAAGCTCTAACTAGGCTAAAAAGAAAACTTACAATAGAAAACCTATGGATATATATAATAAAAATACTGATCGAACACAAGGAAATCAAAGCCTATGATGCAAGAAAACTACTAAGAACAAAGTTCGGGATAAAAGCACCCTCAATAACCGTCTATGGAGTAATATATAGAATGGCTAGAGAGGGATTGATAGAAAAAATCACACGAGACAATGAAACACTATACAGGCTCACTGAGAAAGGATTAGAAGCATATCGTGAAGGAATAAAATTATTAGAAAACATTTTACAAAATCTCAAATAATAAATCACGCATCATTACAACCTACATTGGTTTTCCAGTTATCTTAGTTAATAGTATAGATCCCCCGCCCGGCTTCTCATCATAGGACATTATACAACGAGTCTAAGAGGTGATGTTAGATGGTAAAAATCATTATATTTGGACAAGGTCTAGTCGCAACACATTTCGCTGTAGGACTTGAAAGACTAAAAAATGGAGAAATACCAGACTATGGAGTACCATTAAGCAATAAGATCCCCATAAAATATGATGAATTAGAAATAATTGGATCTTACGATGTTGATACTAAGAAAATAGGCAGAACACTATATGACATAGCAAAAGAAGTATTTGGAGATGCGAACATACCGAGGCAACTTAAAGACATAATTGTTAAGAGAGGTATTCATCTCGGCAGCATGAAGGGATTACCCTTTAAAGTTGAGGGACTTGAAGAAGAGAAAGGATTATTGAACGCAATAAACGAGCTAATAGATGAATGGAAAGCTATCAAACCAGATGTATTCATAAACGTGATAACAACGGAACCTGCTAACGAACTATATACTGTAGAAAACATAGAGAAAGCCCTTATGAACAAGAAATTATCAGCAAGCCAAGCATATGCATATGCTGTAGCAAAATATTCTAGGGAAACAAAGTCCTCGGTATTCATTAATGCTATTCCTACACCAATAGCTAATGACCCAGGCTTCGTAGAGCTCTATAAAGAGAGTAAAGCAATAATATTCGGTGATGACGGAGCAACGGGAGCAACGCCTTTAACAGCTGATCTACTAGAACACTTAAGGGAAAGAAACCGGAGAGTACTAGAAATAGCACAATTCAATATAGGCGGCAATACTGATTTCTTAGCACTAGATATACCCGAGAGAAACATCATGAAGAAAAAGACTAAGAGCAGTATAGTGGAAGATATTCTAGGATACGATGTACCTAACTATATTAAACCAACAGGCTATCTACCACCACTTGGAGACAAGAAATTCGTAGCAATGATCATAGAGTATATCAGCTTTAATAATTTCAAAGACGAATTATATGTAATAGCGAGAATAAATGATAGTCCAGCACTAGCAGGATTGCTAGTAGACCTTGCAAGACTCGCAAAAATAGCTCTAGAGAAGAAAGAATACGGCACAATATATCCTATTAACGCATTTTACATGAAAAACCCGGGACCCAAAGAAGGAAAGTCAATAGCAAAGACAAAAGCATATGATAAATTACTTGAATGGCTCGGGATAAGGGATGAGAGATACATGTAATCCCAGAGATGCTTATAGAGCTCTTGTCAAAGAGACAGATGGTATTATCTCGCGATACATTAATAGAAAGATATCGATAAGAATAACATGTTTTTTAATAAATAGGAACATATCTATATCACCAAATTCAATTACATTAATAAGCACAATAATTGGAATACTATCCTCTATAGTAGCCTACTACTCTCCCATAATAGGCGGATTTTTGATACAATTAACAAGCATAATAGACGGAGTCGATGGTGAGTATGCAAGAATAACCAATAGAACAAGCAAAGAAGGTACATTCCTAGACTCAGTAATGGATAGAATAGTTGATGCATCAATTATAATTTCCTACACAATACTAGTATTCAAGAATGATTACTTCTTAGAACCGCTATATATCATAATACTTACAGAACTATTACTGTTTTCCTCTCTAATGGTAAGTTATATTCATGCAAGAGGAGAAGCGAGCCTAGGCATAAAAATACAATTACTTAAACCG
>Ga0256842_1003135_pt1 | contig 11227 bp, 11 predicted proteins | sample 4559240metaG_FD_185973 | JGI IMG/M metagenome (GOLD analysis project Ga0256842, IMG submission 185973) | Hydrothermal vent microbial communities from Guaymas Basin, Mexico - 4559-240 | ecosystem: Environmental > Aquatic > Marine > Hydrothermal vents | place: Mexico: Guaymas Basin | collected...
ACCCAACGATAGGGAGATATTCTCCATGGAAGAAATGATAGAGGCTTTCTCGCTTGATAGGCTTTCTAAAAGCCCTGCGGTTTTCGATGCGGGTAAGCTTAGGTGGATGAACGGATACTACATGAGAAACCTTCCGCTTGAAAAGGTCTTTCTATACGCTAAGCCTTTTTTCCGGGATGCTGGCTTCCCTGATGATGATGTCTGGCTCAAGAAGATCGTTTCGGTTTACAGGGAGCATACTTCCACTCTGAAAGAGATGGTTAATGAAGCACTTCCTCTTATCAGCTATTCACTTTCTGAGGGAAGTGAGCTTATGGAGAACCTCAGGAAGGAGCATGTTCCTCGCGTTCTTAGGAGTTTTATCGATACCTTTTCCCCGCATATTGGGCGTGATCTAAATGCTTCTGATGTCTGGGAGCTCCTTAAAGACCTTGTCAAAAGCCTTGGACTTAAAACGGGTAAGGTTCTTTTTCCGCTGAGGATCGCCTTGACGGGAAGAAGATCCGGTCCGGAGCTTTATCACTTTATAGAGCTTATCGGCGTGGAGGAAGCGATAAGAAGGGCAAGGAAAACTTTGGATCTATTGGAAGGAAAATGAGCGGGGGAGAGTTTTGGTATTATTTAGCTCTTGTCGTTCAGGTCCTGGTTGCTCTCCTGGGCGGATACTATGTTTTCGTGTATACGGTGGGTCTTCTTCCGTGGCGCAGGGAGAAAAAAGCGGAGGAAGATCGGTTTTTGAGGTTTGCTATTTTGATTCCAGCCCATAATGAACAGGATGTCATAGATAAGCTTATAACCAACTTGAAAAAGTTAGATTACCCTGATGATTTCTATAAGATCATAGTTATAGCTGATAACTGTACCGATAGCACGGCTCAGGTGGCTCGCGAAAGCGGAGCTATAGTGTGGGAAAGAAGAGATCCTTTAAAGAGAGGGAAGCAGTATGCCCTTGATTGGGCTTTCAGAAAGGTTCTAAAGGAAGGGAATTTTGATGCGGTCTGCGTTTTCGATGCCGATAACCTGGTTTCTCTTAATTTTCTTAGGAAGGTTAACGAAAAGCTTCTTTCGGGTGAAAAGGTGGTTCAGTGCTATCTCGATACCAAGAATCCCCTTGATACTTGGATAACAAAGGCTTACGCTCTCGGGTATTGGATATCCAATAGAGTTTTCCAGCTCGCGAGGTGGAGGCTTGGCTTCTCCGCGGTTCTCGGAGGAACGGGGTTTTCCCTCAGGCGGGATCTCGTGGAAAAGTATGCCTTAGGATTAACCTCTCTGACTGAAGATCTCGAGCTTACTGTGAAGCTTAATCTTAAGGGCATAAAGGTTGGCTGGATACACGATGCGAAGGTATATGACGAGAAGCCATTAACGCTTAAGGATTCTTGGTATCAAAGGTTGAGATGGATGAGGGGACATTGGGATGTCGCGCTGAGGTATGGCTTTGCCCTTCTTAAAAAAGCGATTTTGGAGGGGAAGCTTCACATGTTTGACATGTTCTTTTACGCTATATCGCCCCTAAGAATACTATTAGGAGGGACGATAATATTTTTTCTCGTTCTTTCTTCCGTTTCTGATATAAGCGTGGGGGGAGTTCAGATTAAAGGTTTTCTACCGTTTTGGCTCTGGCTATCTATTTCTGTATGGATATGGTTCTATCCTCTCGTGGCTTTGATACAGGAGAAAGTGCCCTTAAGGCTTTTTTCGCATCTTTTTTATCTTGTGATATGGAGTCTTACATGGATTCCGGTTGTCATCCAGGCTCTTATAAGTGTGAGGGTCAGAAGCTGGTCTCACACGAGGCACACACGTTCCCTGACCCTTGAGGAGCTTAGCCAGCTTAAACTTTAAAAGGAGTTGGTGAATATGTCAAACGTTAAGGTTGGGGAAAAGGTTATAAAAGTAGATAAGGGAGCGACGCTCCTTGATATAGCGGTCTTACTTGGTGTGAAGGGGGCCCTAATGGCTGAGGTCAACGGAAAGGTTGTGGAGCTTTCTTTTGAGATCAGTGAGGATTGCGAGGTTAGCTTCCTTGATTTTTCTCATCCTGAAGCTCAAAAGGCGTTTTGGCACACCGCTTCCCATGTTATGGCACAGGCTGTAAAGCGCTTGTTTCCTCAGGCTAAGCTGGGCATAGGTCCTGCCATAGAAAAGGGGTTTTACTATGATTTCGATTATCCCGATGGATTTTCTCCGGAAGATCTTGAAAAAATAGAGAACGAGATGAGAAAAATCGTTGAGGAGGATTATCCAGTGGTTAGGGAGCTAAAGACGAGAGCTGAGGCTGAGGAGATCCTTAAAGATGAGCCTTATAAGCTTGAGCTTCTTAAAGGTATACCTGGTGAGATGATCAGCTTTTATAGGCAGGGCGAGTTTATAGACCTGTGTGCCGGACCTCACGTTCCTTCAACGGGTCTTATAAAGCACTTCAAGCTTTTAAGCGTTGCGGGAGCTTACTGGAGAGGAGATGAGAGAAACCCCATGCTTCAAAGAATATATGGGACTGCTTTTCCGACTAAGGAGATGCTTGAGGAGCACTTGAAGAGGCTGGAGGAGGCGAAAAAAAGGGATCATAGACGGCTCGGTAGGGAGCTCGATCTTTTCAGCCTTCATTCTGAAGGTCCCGGTTTTCCGTTCTTCCATCCTAAAGGTATGATTATCTTAAACGAGCTTATAGATTTCTGGAGGAAAGAGCATAAGAAAGCGGGTTATAAGGAGATAAGGACGCCTCTTATACTTAATAGGGAGCTATGGGAACGCTCAGGGCATTGGGATCACTATAAAGAGAACATGTACTTTACCAAGATAGACGAGGTGGACTACGCGATAAAGCCCATGAACTGCCCCGGCGCGATACTTGTTTTTAAAGAAGGTATAAAAAGTTACAGGGATCTTCCTCTGCGTCTCGCTGAGCTTGGCATAGTCCATAGACATGAGAGATCCGGCGTTCTGCATGGGCTAATGAGGGTCAGGGCGTTTACTCAGGACGACGCGCATATCTTTTGCACGCCTGAGCAGATAAGGAGTGAGATAGAGGGAATAATAAGGCTTGCAGACCATTTTTACAGAGACATATTTGGATTTGAGTATTCCGTTGAGCTCAGCACAAAGCCGGAAAAGGCGATGGGTTCAGATGAGATATGGGAGAGGGCAACGAGCGCCCTTAAAGATACGCTTGATGACCTTTCCATTCCCTATGAGATTAAGGAGGGAGAAGGAGCTTTTTATGGCCCGAAGATAGACTTTCACCTTAAGGATTGCATAGGAAGAACCTGGCAGTGCGGAACGATTCAGCTTGACTTTTTAATGCCGGAAAAATTTGATATTACCTATATTGGACCTGATGGTGAGAGGCATAGGCCTGTCATGCTCCACAGGGTGATATATGGTAGCCTGGAGAGGTTCTTCGGGATATTGATAGAACACTACGCTGGCGCTTTTCCGCTCTGGCTTGCTCCGGTTCAAGTAAGGATTCTAACGATAGGGGAATCTCATGTTCCCTATGCGCGGGAGATTTATGAAGCGCTTTTGAGGGAGGACTATAGGGTTGAGCTTGACGATAGAAATGAAAAACTCGGTTATAAGATAAGGGGAGCGCAGCTTGAGAAGATACCCTACATGGTCATAATAGGCGATAGAGAGGTTAACGAGAGAAAACTCTCCGTGAGGGAAAGAAGAGAAGGGGATATTGGGAGTTTTAGCTTGGATGAGTTTATCAAGATGCTTGAGGAGAGGAAGAGAAGTTTTAGATAGTTCGGGGTCGAGTTTTTTAAGTTTTCAATGTAAGGAAGATTGCATTACGCTTCGCGAGTTCCTCGCGGGAGAGCTTTCGATATCGCGGAGAGCGGTCAAGAGATTCATTGATAGGGGCTGGGTTTTTGTAAATGAGGTGCGAATATTTAAGGCTAATTATCGTTTGAATGTTGGAGATAAGGTTGAGGTTATAGCTTATGAGCCTGATTTAAGTTATGAGGTTCTATACGAGGATGAATACGTGCTTGCGGTTAATAAACCTCCTTTTATTTTAACGAATGAGTCGTCTCAGAGCCTTGAAAGCTTGTTAAACAGGGACGGATATAAAGTTAGGGCAATTCACAGGTTGGATCTTGAAACAAGTGGGGTTCTTCTCTTCGCTAAGGAGGAGCGTGTTTTCGAAACATTCAAGGAGCTTTTTAGGAAGAGGGAAATAGGAAAGCTTTATAGGGTTATGGTGGAGGGGAGGGTCAGCAGGGATTCTCTTGAGGTGAACTCTCCCGTAGATGGGAAAGAAGCGCGATCTTTCTTCAGGGTGCTTGAGCGCGGGAAGATCGCGACCCTTCTTCAGGCGAGGATAATAACCGGGAGAAAACATCAGATAAGGATTCACCTTTCGAAGCTGGGCTATCCCGTGGTTGGTGAGAAAGTTTACAGGAGGGGAAGGATTCGAGAAGAAGCTATCCGCAGAGTACCAAGATGCATGCTACATTGTGAGGAGCTTTCCTTCAAACATCCTTTAAGGGGGAGCTTTGTTAAGATTCGTGCTTCTATTCCTGAGGATTTCAAAGAAGCTATGAGGGAACTTCTTTACTTATAAGGTTTTTCATGATATACTTCAATTGATTCTTTTTGCTAAGAAGGGGCATCTATCTGCCTCTCACCCTGCGGCAAGAGCGCTTGCAGGGTTCTCGTAGAAAGGAACAAACATCCGTGATAAAAGGGCAGATAGGTGTATCCTGTCTGCCCTTTTATAATATCTTGCTTGAAAAAATCGGAGGTGATATGTTATTAAGGAACATCGAATTAACGAGCAGATAAGGGCGAGGAAGGTTAGGCTTATCGACGAGGATGGCAAGCAAATAGGTATCTGCAATATTGAAGAAGCTCTTCGAATCGCTTCTGAGAAGCAGCTTGACCTCGTGGAGGTGGCCCCGGAGGCGAATCCACCTGTATGTAGGCTCATGGATTACGGTAAATATCGCTACGAAATGAAGAAGAGGATGAAGCAAACGAAGAGCAAGACCAAGGGAGCGGTCGTTAAGGAGATAAGAATGAGGCCAAAGATAGAAGAGCATGATTATAGGTTTAAGCTCAGGAGCATTAGAGAGTTTCTTCAGGACGGATGTAAAGTTAAAGTTACCATGTTTTTCAGAGGAAGGGAGTTGAGTTATGCTGATAACGGTAGGGAGATTTTAAACAGGGTTGTTGAGGAGACTAAGGATATTGGTAGGGTTGAGTGGGGACCCAAGGCTGAGGGCTGGTCTATGAGCCTTATGCTTGCTCCAAAATAGAGGAGGGATGAAACCATGATGAAAACTCGCAGGAGCGTGGCAAAGAGATTTAAGATAACCGCAACAGGTAAAGTTAAGTATATGAAAACCGGAAGAAGCCATCTTTTAAGGAGAAAAAGCCCTAAAAGAAAAAGGCAGTTAAGAAGAGACGCTTTCTTGAAAGGAAGCGACGCTTACAACGTTAAGGAAATGTTACCCTATGCTTAAACCGCGATATTGGAGAGAGGTGAAACGGTATGAGAGTTAAGAACGCGAGTTCTGGAAAGGGAAGGAGAAAGAAGCTTTTTAGGCTTACCAAGGGGTATTATGGTCAGAAGAAAAACGTGTTTAGAAGGGCTAACGAGGCTATGTTAAAAGCCCTTAGCTATTCCTATAGAGACAGAAAGGCGAGGAAAAGGGAGTTTAGAAGGCTGTGGATAGCGAGGATAAACGCGGCTGCGAGGGAAGAAGGGCTAACTTATAGTCGCTTTATAAACGGCTTGAAGAAAGCTGGGGTAGCCATAAACCGTAAGATGTTGGCTGAGATGGCGATACATGATAGGGACTCCTTCGTGAAGCTGGTTGAAGTTGCTAAGGAAAACCTTGGGTTGACGGGTTGAGGTTTTAGTTCCGGAGGGGAGGAAATCCATCAATGGATATAGATGAGATAAAGAGGAGTTTTATAAAGGAAATCGGGGAGGTGTCGACCCTCCCCGCTCTATATGAAGTGAAATCCAGATATATAGGCAGGAAAGGAAAGGTAAACGCCCTGTTTAAGGATCTTAAGGAGCTATCCCCGGAGCAGAGGAGGGAAAAGGGAAAGCTTCTTAATGAGCTAAAGGGATGGATAGAGGAAAAAATAAGGGAGAAGGAGAAGGAAATACGCGAGACGGAGGCTCTTAGAAAGGAACTCGAGGGGAGGATAGACTTTACCCTTCCCGGGAGACGTATCAAGATAGGCAATATTCATCCCTTGAACATCGTCCTGAAGGAGATAATAGATATTTTCTCGTCCATGGGATTTTCCCTCGAGGAGGGACCCGAGGTAGAGCTTGATTATTATAATTTTGAAGCTCTCAATATCCCCAAGGATCATCCTGCAAGGGATATGCATGATACTTTCTACATAACGGAGGGAACGCTTCTTAGAACCCATACCTCTCCCGTTCAAGTAAGAGTGATGAAGAAGAAAAAACCGCCGTTGAGGATTATTTCTGCCGGTAAGGTTTACAGGAGAGATTCAGATCCTACCCATTCTCCGATGTTTCATCAGGTTGAAGGACTGCTTGTGGATGAGGATGTTAAGCTTGCGGATCTTAAGGGAGTTTTGTCGGAGTTTGCGAACAGGATATTTGGTGGAAGGCGCAGAACTCGCTTCAGACCCAGCTATTTTCCCTTTACAGAGCCGAGTTTAGAAGTTGATGTGGAGTGCGTTAGATGTGGCGGTAAGGGTTGCTCCGTCTGTAAGGGAACGGGATGGCTTGAGATACTTGGTGCAGGAATGGTTCATCCCGAGGTTTTTAAGGCGGTAGGATACGATAGTGGTAAGTATGTGGGGTTTGCTTTTGGGCTTGGCGTTGAGAGGATAACGATGCTTAAATATGGCATAGATGATTTAAGGCTCTTCTTCGAAAACGATCTACGCTTTTTGAGGCAGTTTTAAGGAGGGATAAGGATGAGGCTTTCGTTTAAGTGGCTCAATGAGTTTATAGATGTTGGCTTTTCGCCGGAAGCGCTTGCTGATCGGCTTCTCATGGTCGGACTCGAAGTTGAAGAGGTTGAGAGACTTAATCCCGGTATCGAGGGGTTGGTAGCTGCAAGGGTAATGAGTGTAGAACCGTTTGAAGGAGGCTATAGCGTAAGGCTTTCTACCGGTAATAGGGAATATCTCGCTTTCTATAAAGGAGAAGTTTCCCCTCGACCAGGGGAAAATGTGGTTCTCGCCCCGGTGGGGGCTTCCATGCCAGCGGAGGGAATCGTCAAGGAATATGCGGTTTCAGGACGTAATTTTAACGCTATTCTTCCCTCAGAGGCGAACCTTGGCATAGGAGAGGAAGAGGGCTTTATACGTCTTCCTGAGGAAGTGCCAGAGGGCGAGGATTTCGTGAAGCTTTATGAACTTGATGATGTTATTCTCGATATAAGCATAACTCCGAATAGGGGTGATTGCTTAAGCGTGCTTGGTGTGGCGAGAGAAGTCGCTGCTATAAAGGGGGTAGGTCCGGGGAACCTTCTGCCTGAGTTCGAGCTTAAGGAAGAAGGGAAGGATATAAGGGAGCTCGTTAGCGTGGAGGTTCTGGATTATGATCTCTGCCCGAGGTATGCGGGGAGGGTTATAGAGGGCGTCAGGATTGGGGATAGCCCTCTCTGGCTTAAGAGAAGGCTGATTCACTGTGGATTAAGGCCTGTGAATAACGTTGTTGACATAACGAACTACGTTATGCTTGAGCTGGGACAACCGCTTCACGCCTTTGATCTCGATCTTATAAAGGGCAGAAAGATCGTCGTAAGGAGAGCGCGTGAGGGCGAGAGGCTTATCTGTATAGACGGAGTGGAGAGAAAGTTTACCCCTGAGAATCTCTTAATTGCTGATGTGGAGAGGCCCATAGCTATAGCCGGTATTATCGGTGGTGAGGAAACTGAGATATGGAGCGGAACCAAAAACGTTTACCTTGAATCGGCTTTCTTCAATCCTTCATCTGTGAGGATGACGGCGCGTTATCTTGGCGTGACAACCGAGGCGTCGTATAGGTTTGAGAGGAGGGTTGATCCTGGGAACGCGCTTTTTGCTGCTAATAGGGCTGCTTACTTGATTTCCAAGATAGCTTCTGGTAAGGTTTCGCGAGGCGTCTTTGATCTCTCTAAGGAGACTTTCAAGCCTTGGTATGTTATGCTAAGGCCTGACAGGGTTAACAGAATACTGGGAACTCAGCTTAGAAATGAGGAGATAATAACCATACTTTCGTCCCTTGGCTTTGCGTCGAGATACAGGGAAGACGTTCTTGAGGTTGAGATCCCAACCTATAGAGGAGATATTCAGAGGGAGATAGATCTCATAGAGGAAGTCGCAAGAATATACGGGTATGTGAAGATTCCCGTTAGAATGCCATGGGGAGAGACTCAGATAGGGGGCATGAGCGAGGCTCAGAAGCTGGAATGGAAGGTTAGGGAAATTCTAACGGGAAGCGGTTTGAATGAGGTGATAACTTATAGCTTTATAGATCCCTCTATATTCGATGAGCTTATCCTCCCTGAAGGGCATCCCTTAAGGGATGCCGTGAAACTCAGGAACCCCCTGCGTGAAAATCAGTCTGTTATGAGGACATTTATGATTCCTGGGCTTTTAAACGCGCTTCTTACTAACTACAGGCGTGGTTTGAGGGATATATCTCTTTTTGAGATAGGCAAGATATTTCTCACTGAGCTTACGCCTGAGGGACTTCCAACTGAGAGGACGAAAATAGGCTTTATGATGCTCGGTGGATTGGACAAAGATCTGATATCGGGATGTAAGATTCCCAGAGATCTCCTTAACCTTAAGGGAGCGATTGAGAACCTCTTTGATGCTCTTAAGATCGAGGGCTATAAGTTTGTTGATCTTGAGGAAGATCTTCCTTTCCTGTCCCGCTATAATTCATCATCGATAGTTGTGGGGGAGGGAAGACTCGGCTGGATTGGAGAGTTAAGCCCGAAGATAAGGATAAAGTACGATATTGAGGAAGCGATATACGCGGCAGAGATTGATTTTGATATGCTCCTTTCCGTTCTTCCTAAGGAGATAAGGTATAGGGAATTACCCAAATTCCCTGCGGTAAGGAGGGATATATCCGTTATCGTTCCCTTGGAAAAGAAGGCGGCGGAGGTAGAGGAAATCGTGAGAAGGGTGGGTGGGGAAATCATCGAGGAGGTTAAAGTTTTCGACTTTTATCAAGGTCCGCAGATCCCCCGGGGATTTAGGAGCCTTGCTTTCTCGATAATCTATAGGCTTAAGGATAGGACTCTCAAGGATGAGGAAGTAGAGCTTGTTCACTCCAAGATTAGAGAAAGCCTTCGTGAGGCCGGTTTTGAGGTTAGATAAGGAGGGATTTCGGAATTGATGGAGGAACTGAAAGCTCTTGAGGAGAAGGTGGATGCCTTAATATCTCTTGTTGGGAAGCTGAGGGATGAAAATAAGAAACTTAGAGAGGAACTTTCGAAGGCAAATGAAAGGCTGAGGGAGCTTGAGGAGCTGGAAGAGCAGAGGGAACGGTTCTTAAAGGAGAAAAAGGATATGGAGGATAGAATAAGGAGGATTTTTGCCAAGCTGGTTGATGTCGTTAATAAGGAAGGCGAGTAATGGCTAAGGTTAGGCTTGAGATTCTGGGGGAAACGTATTGGATAAAGGGGGACGAGCCTGAGGATAAGCTCAGGGAGGTTGCGTCTATAGTAAGTGATACGTTAAGGTACATAGAGGAAGCGTTTCCCCATCTCGATTCGCGTGAAAAGCTTATAATGCTTTCGCTGAATCTTGCCGAAAAGCTGGTTAACTTGAGAATAAACCTTCTTAGAATCGGGAAGAAGGTGGAGGAGTGCCTCATGAAGGAATAAGCTTGAACTTTTTGGATATTTTTGCGTTGGCTCTTATGCTGTTTCTTCTCGTTAGAGGATGGTTTAGGGGAATATCGCGGGAGCTGACCTCTCTTGCAGGGTTGATAGTGGGGCTGGGGCTTGCATTTAGGTATTATCCTAAGTTAGCCCCAGAGCTAAAATTAAGGTTTCCCTCTATTTCTTCTTTCTCCACAGTGATAGCTTTTGCCTTGATATTTTTCCTTGTGATTGTGTTTTTCTCAATTGTAGGGGGGTTGCTTAATAAGCTTTTGAGGGCTGTTTGGCTTAGTTGGCTTGATAGATGGGGTGGGGCGGTTTTTGGCCTGGTAGAAGCTGTATTGATCTTGAGTGTGCTGTTTTTCGCTATTTCCAAGCTTCCTGATGTTCCCCTCATAAAGTTTATTAAAAGGAATTCTCTGTCTTATGAAATTTTCAAAACATATGCGTTTCCTTACATAAGGAGGGTGATAAGTAATATAAAATGGATGTAGACGAAAGAACCGCGAAGCTTCTTGAGCTCAGCGGGTTTAGGGAGTTAGTATCGAAGAAAGCTTTTACGGCTATGGGCAGGGATAGGATACTTAGAAAAACCGTTTTAAAAAGGGAGGAACTAAAAAGCGATCTTGCTCTGTTGGAGGAATTCTATCGACTTCTCTCCTCAGGGGAGTTTCCCCCTTTTACGGGAGCCTTAGATGACATAACGCCCTTGCTGGAAAATTTAAAAACATCGTTGAAGCTCCTTCCGGAAGAGCTTTTGAAGATAAGGGATTTCTGCAAAAGCGTTGAGAAATTAAGGGATTTCTTTCACACCCTGCGAGGGGAGTATCCCTCACTTTACTCTCTCGCACGAAATCTTGAACCGCTTAGAGGGCTTTCTTCTTCGATCTCGAGTGCTATAAATGAGAGAGGCGAGGTGGACTCTGAAGCTACTCCTCTCCTTTCTTCTCTGAGGAAGCGTATAAGGATCCTCGAAGAGAGGATAAAAGCTGAGCTAAGTAAGATAATATACTCTCCGGAGTTTTCCGATGTGGTTCAGGAACCAATATATACCCTCAGAGAGGGAAGGTATGTTATTCCGATTAAGCGGGACAGAAAAAGCTCTTTTCCAGGGATTGTCCATGATCTCTCCGGAAGCGGCATGACCGTTTTCATGGAGCCCCTTTCTACTCTTGAGCTTCAAAATAAGCTGAGAGAGCTTAAGTCTGAGGAGGAGAATGAGGTAAATAGGATACTTTATCGCCTCGGCGAGCTGACAATGAACGCTTCCGGGGAGCTTAGAAGAAACATTGAAATAGTTGCTCGTCTGGATGATTTGTGCGCTCGTGCCCTTTACATGATAGATGAAAAATGCATAGTGCCCAGAATAGAGGAAAAGCCCGTTCTTAAGCTTGTGGATG
>Ga0256842_1003136_pt1 | contig 11225 bp, 11 predicted proteins | sample 4559240metaG_FD_185973 | JGI IMG/M metagenome (GOLD analysis project Ga0256842, IMG submission 185973) | Hydrothermal vent microbial communities from Guaymas Basin, Mexico - 4559-240 | ecosystem: Environmental > Aquatic > Marine > Hydrothermal vents | place: Mexico: Guaymas Basin | collected...
ATAGATTGTATTGTAATTTATCATCATCGGGCAAGATGCCTGAGATACACCAAATTTGCCAATGCTTTTATAATATTGGATGTTTTACGGTGTAACACGGACATCCTGTCCGTAGTTTGTTATAAATAGATTGGATTGTAATTTATCATCATCGGGCAGGATGCCCGAGATACACCAATAATGCTTATTATCTTAATGTTATAACACGGACAAAGCTGTCCGTAGTTTATTTCAAGTAAACAGTATTAAGAAAATCATCGGGCAAGATGCCCGAGATACACCAAATTTGCCAATGCTTTTATAATATTGGATGTTTTACGGTGTAACACGGACAAAGCTGTCCGTAGTTTGTTATAAATAGATTGTATTGTAATTTATTATCATCGGGCAAGATGCCCGAGATACACCAAGACTTCGTAATCTATATCCAAGAATAATTTTATTTTAATATAATCAGGCAAGATGCCCGAGATACAATACTATATCCTTTTCCAAATTAATGTCTTCCAGAAGAAGAATTTAGATCCAACAACTTCGATTTCATTCTGGCGGTATTTTGTAATTTCTAAATCAAAAACCAAACCTTTTTCTGCTCCATACATGCTGCCATTTACCCATTGTTTTTCATCAGAATCATATTCCAGGTTTTTTATGATTTCCATCCCTAAAATAGGGTTTTTCCTTTTTGTTTTATCAGGATTATGAATATCTAGAGTTTGCCCATCTTCAAAATCTCGGAGGTTAATAATTTTCCCAAAATACTTATCTCCACGCTTATATATTTCTACATCAATTTTGTTTGGTAGACTATATTTTCCAATTATATCCTCTGCTTTCTGGGCAAGTGCTACTAATGATAAAAATATTGGAATTATTATTAAAATTATATTTTTATTCATTAGAAGTTATACTTTATTTTTGTGTATATCATTGAGTTATCTTTGTATTGTCCGAACTGACCAGCCTCGTCTCCTACGAATATATTAGCTCCTAAAAGTATATTGAAACTATCATCAAAATCGTAACTAATTTTTGGACGGATAAGAGCATCTCCATTTGTTAATCCAATATATGAGAAAAGCTCAAGGTGCAATGTCTCACGCATCATATCATAATGAATAAGACCAGTAGCCATATTATTTATTTCGTCATCCATCATCATATTATCATAATCGAGAATATATTTCTGAATAAACTGAGCACTTAGTTTTACCGAGCCAATATTAAAGTCCAATCCTACAACATAGTTCAAATAGTCCTTTTGTATTACTGCGTCTATAGCATTCATATCCTCAGTTTGAAAGTATTTGCCATTATAATAGGCTGCCTCACCACGAAGAATAATACCTTTTATCTCAGAACTAAAGGATCCACCAGCAACGGTAAGTCTATGATGTTCTGGAGTTATTATTAGGTCTTTTAGATATGGCTTTGGAGGCATAGTAGTGGTGTCTTTTCCAAATACTTTCTGTACATGCATGGTAGGGCTGTCGTCCCATGTATAACCGCCCATAAGTTCAAAATCTATTTTGGAAGTCATTTGCGAATATTTTAAGAAAAACTCACTATTGGCCAATGATGGATTGATTTGGCTTTTGCTCCAGTCGAAAGTAGGTGTTACGGGGAAATCAGGTTGTATATACCATATCGAATTTGATGCAGGACGAACTGTAGGAGTGAATTGTGGGATGAAAATTGCCTCAATAGTTCCATTTCCAATATAGTAGTCAACTTTTGTGGCTATTACACCTGTTCTAATCTCGTCAAAATCAGGCAGTAAAAACTCTGTAAGGTTAAGTGGTGATACAATATCGGTAATAAATACTCCATCAGCTTTGCCCCAAACTACTTGTTGCTGTCCAATACGAATATCAAAATTATCGAAATATAAATCCATATATATTTCTCTCATTCGGAAGTTAAGGCTGTCTGAATTATAAAGAAATATCATAGGGTTTGCTTTAAAAGAAACTTTCTCTCCTCTTTTCTCAAAGTTAAGATTCAAGGTTTGCTGCGTGATAAGGAAATTTCCTTCCTTAAAATCAACTCCTTCATAGGTTCTTGCAAATCCTGATAAATCAATGTTTTGTGCTTTTGCTATATTAATAGTAAAGGTGCTCATTACTATTAATACCCAAATCTTTGCATATATTTTCATTGTCAATTATTTTATATTAGAATCTTAATTTTTCTGTCATTATTCCAAATCGCAATATCGATATTTGGTGGTTGAAATAGATGTTATAATAATCCATACCATGGTATACTTGAGCAAAAAAGCCAATATCCTCCATGAATTTTGGGTGATAGTATAATGTCAATTTCAGATTTAATCTGTTTGCAGAATATGCCTCCCAATCATTCACCGCACCAAACATCCACATAAACTCTCCTTTTAAGGATATAGTTGCTTTATTGCTATTATCGGGTAACTTAAAGAACGATATTATGTTTTTCCACCTATATTTACTATAAATTCCGTCAAGTTCTTCAATGGAAAACCCCTTAGGGTGTACTTCAAATGAAGTAGAAAAGAACTGTACTGCATTGAATCGTTTATTATACTTGGTTCTAATTACTCCTAATTCGTAATAATTTGTTGCAAAGCTACCATTTTTGGTGTTTATTTCGCCATTATCTAAATAAAAAGGACCATCTTGTCCATTAGAGTGATGTGCAATTTTTCCGTATGCGCTAAAACTCTTTGCTTTGTTTGTTGAGCTTAATGAATAATAGACAGTCAGTTGTGGAATATAACTAGGAGTTTGTACCGGAAACGATTCATACTGATACATCCTGATAATTATTTGTGGTGTAATAACACCCATTAACCTAGAGTCTTTACTCACTCTTACATTAAAGTTTGGAATTATATTTCCCTCAAACCAGAGAGGTTCTATATTGCCAATATCTGTAGGGAAAGTAATATAACTATTGCCACTATTTTCCCTAGCAATGCTTGCCAAATTAATTTTTGCGATGGTCTTAGTAGTATCCTGACTATAAGTTTGGATGCTAATAGAGACTATTATTAATATGGCAAGCAGTTTTTTCATAATTCGTAATTTAATGTTTATCTATAATTAGAACTATAGTTATCAAACTAAAAACTATATTCCCCTAGTCATCATTCTCTCTGAGAATTTAGAACTAGGAACTCCAGTATTTACTTTAATATTAGATAATTCAATTGTAGTTGTATGGTTTTTTTGAACACTTTTCATCTCAGAATGTGTTACTACCCAATAGCCAGATATTTCTTTTACCTCTTTGATATATAATGTCTTTAGCAATTCGCTATCCTCATCATAAAAATCCTTTTTTACTCCAACAAAATTATCCTTACGAATCCAAGTTACAGTTTTAGAGTATATATAATCTTCGTCTTTAGAAATGCTTTCAACAACATAGCAGTCGTGTCCGTCAATACTTTCTTCTTTAAGAAACTTATGTACATCGGCATCGAGTTTTCTATCTCCTAAATCATCATAAGTAAAGTCTGATCCCATAAAATAGTCGCTTTTGCTATCGCTAGATATTCTTTTGGTTTTCTTTAAAGCTGGCAAGTAAATCCACTGATCGTCAGACTTATCACCAGTATAGCTCCAATTCATAAACGAAGTATTCTTAACGTCTGCTGGCGACATAAAAAACATTATGCTTTTATCCACATCTCCAATTGTTTTTGTGTATTGTTTTATCTTACGAATACGTGTTTGACCACTCTTATTTGTCAATGTCATTGTCAAAATTGATGTTTGATCATCTCCCGCAGGACGATTATAAGCTTTGTCAACTATATCTCTACCAGTCATTTGCGCATTTGCTGCGAAACTCGCTATTAGCATTATTGCTATTAATTTTATTACCTTCATAACTAATTATTTTATGTTTGTTATTTTATATTTATTGTGTTTAACTTACTGAGGACTGCCCACTGAAGTCTGCCTACTTTTTCTTTTTAAAATAAACCCCTGATATATTCAACAATACCAACATTATAGTAAGTGTACCAGCAAAGCTAGTGAACATATTTAGCGAAACTAAAGCTCCAAGCTCTCTGTTTGGAGGAAATACTGAGAATAAAAGTACAAGGAATCCTGCTATTACAACTATTGCGTTATAAATAATTGCTCTTCCAGAGTGTGCCATTGTTCTTTGTGCTGCTACCATTTTATTGTCAGTAGTTGCCGCATTTGTTCTGTATTGCTCAAGGAAATGAACTGCATAATCAATTCCAATTCCTATTGCTATACTCGAGAGCAGGGCAGTGGTAGTACTAAGTGGTATACCTAAGAATCCCATTATTCCAAAGCTTATTGCTGCGGTAACAATGATAGGTACAGAAGCGATTAGGCCTATTTTTATATTCTTAAACATTGCTGAAATAAGAACAATAATTATCAATAACGATAGTATCAAACTCTTAATTTGCCCTTCTAGAATAAGGTCTGTAAAAACAAGTCCTTTATATCCGCTTCCGGCATAGTTTAGAGATATTCCCATGTCATTAAATTCATCTTCGTAAGTATGAATAATATCCAATGCAGAGTTCATAGCTTTTGAGTTATCACTTTTCAATTGGAAAGTAATATTTGCTCTTTCGTAATTATAATCCACAACTTTATTTAAATTTTCAGGGTCACCCGACATTTCGTATAATAGTAAGTATTGAGCAATCATATCCTGACTATCAGGTATAGTATTGAACTCTTCCTTATCGGCATTCATAACCTTATTCATACGGTTGATATAGTCGGAAAGAGAGAAAGTGTTTCCAACAACAGCTAATTGATTATCAACATCTTTTTGCATTTTATCCACAAGTTTTAATACTTCTGGCTGCTTAAATACATCTTTCTTTCCGTCAGAATCAAGTATCAGATTTAAGCTGCTTGTTCCCCCAAAATTCTCATTTATGAATTTATCGGTAAGTACAATTTCGCTGTCTTTTTCAAACTTCTCCAAGAAACTTGAGTTTATCCACATCTCTTGCATGCCTACTAATGATGCAACAACAATAAATGCTGTTCCTATTATTGAAACATATTTATTCTTTATAATCCATGCTGCAAAATTATTTGCAAGTTTGGAATGTGAGTGTCCTTCTTTATCTTCTTCATGATCAACTTTGTTTGCCTTTGGCAGTCCAAATATCATGATTGCGGCTGGTAGAAATACTAAAGAGAAAACCATTGCCATCATTACTCCAAATGCAGTGAATAATCCGAAGTATTTCACTGGATAAACTTCTGATGTTAGTAGTGATACAAATCCAACAGCTGTAGTTACTGATGTCATTACAACGGGCTTCCACATATGCTTTATCATATCAATAGTAGCTTCTTTTTTGCTAGCTTTGGGATTATGGTTTATAAATACCTGAAGGTGACTATAGAGGTGTATGCCGTCGGCAACCCCTATGGCTATAAGCATTACGGGTATCATTGTAGATACTGCATATATCGGAATATTTACGGTTGCCATTAATCCAAATGCCCATATTACTGAAAGGAATACTACACCTAAAGTAATTAATGTTCCTTTGAAACTCCTCAAAGTAATTAGTAGAACTAGAAATATTACCAATATAACTATTGGAACCATTTTCTTCATATCAGCAGGGCCTAATAAAGCCATTGTACCTTCTACAATTGGTCGGCCAGCTACATGAATTTTTATATCATCGGTTTGAGAAGCATGAGCAGTTTCTAAAATTCTATTATAAAAATCTTGAGTAAATACATCGTCTTTTATCTCAGCAACAATTATGGTTACTTTCTCATTTTCAGAAACCAATCGCCCAAATATCATCTCATTACTCTTTACTTTTTCTTGTAAAGCTTTAAGTTTCTCTTCGGTTTTAGGAACTCTTTTAAAGAATCTCTTTACATCCATTCCTTCATCAGAACCTACAATATTGTCGGCTGTATATAATGATGTTACATCCGCTTTGTCTATTTCATCAAATTTCTGAAAACGCTTAGTCAGTTTCTTTAAAGTGTCTAAAGTGGCAGTATTATAAATACCATTTTGGTTTTCAATGGCAATGATAATTCCATCCTGTATATTAAACCAACTTTCGGCTTTGTTGCTATAAACAAACGCAGGATGATCTTGAGGCATATATTTGTCAAGATTAGTTTCCATGCTTGTATTCTCTTTCATCTCTAATATAAAGAATGCCGAGAATGAAAGGATGACTAGCATACTTATCCATTTGTAAGCTAATAATTTGTTGAGTAAGTTTCCCATAATAGAATTTAATACATTATTAATAATTACTTTATTACTATTCTGCAAAGTTAGTTAGTATTTACTAACCTACGATATTTATTTTTAATTTTATGACTTATATAAGATTTTTTAACAGTTTGAGATTATACTGTGTAAAGATTAAAGTATATAAATAAATGGTTGTGATTAAGTTAGAATGCAAGTCTCATTTCCAAACGAGCCATATAAAATTCGTTAGGTAATAATAATGTTTGTACTCGGCTACCTATAAGGGTAAGCTTAAGGTGCTTTTTGAAAGCTAAAAGACCAAATTCAATATCTTGTTCGTTAGTTTTAGTATCTTCTATTTGCGCAACAGCTTTTACAGCAATATGCATTTTTAGTTTTCCTGGAAAACGATGTTTTATCATAGCTTGCCATAAAGGAAATTCTGTTGCATCCATACGCATAACTTCTCCTATGAATAGATTACTAAATAGTGGTTGAAAAATCGCATTATTGTCAATGTTGTATTTACCAATATATGCTCCACTAATTTTTGTGAGTGATGCATTATTCCAAGTTTTACTTTTAGCAACTTTGGCAATATAGACAACATTATTATTGTCTTTCATATTTTGATAAATACCACCTGTTTGCAAGATAAAGCCATATGGCAGCGAGAAGTCAACTAATGCACCAGTATAGAATTTGTTATCTGGTATATAATCTTCAGAGCCAAATTCGTCGTAAAAAACTAAAGCTATATTATTTACAGAGAATTTTAGCTTACTATTTGATTTTTTATTGGGGGTATTTTCACCAAATTCGTTAAAATCGTGGTTCTCGTGAAACTCATCAGCACTATTGGAGAACTCGTCATCAGATGAAAACTCATCGTCTGAAGAAAACTCATCATCACTATTACTGCTATCTTCAGCTTTAGTATAATTAGGGTTCCAATTAATTACAAAGCCAGCAAGATTTGTTTCACCCATTTTCTCACCAATTTTCTCAGTAAAGTTGGGTTTAATAATACTATATAAATGTCTATTTGCACAAAACTTGCCCATGCGTGCAAAGCTTTTATTAACAGTACCAAGTCTAGCATTAAACGTAAAAGCGCCTAACTCTTGATCAATACTTGCACCCATTATTCTTTCGTCAACTAAGAAAAAATCTCCCAAGCGAGTTTCATGAAGCCCCACTTTTAGCTTTGTACCATTATTGGTGTAACTATAGAATGCTTGTCGCATCCCAAAGTGCTTACTATCGGTTAATGTGCTTTCATCAACAAATTCCGAATTTTTCCAATTTTTATAACCTCCTTCAAGATATATATGATGTTTTTGCCCACCAAATCCAAAATCCAATGCTGCCAATATCATTCCTCCATTAAGCTGTGTTTTATCTAAACTATCATAGGGTGATGTCATCATGCCAGGAGCCATAGTAGCCTCTATTCCCCAAAGAATTGGGACGTCTTTTTTGAAAGGAGTAAGATGTGCTCCTAACATACTTCTACAATCCATTTGTGCATTTGCATTTGAATATATAAATGCTATAAATATTATCAAAAGTAATTTTGTTTTCATGGCTTATATCTTTTAGTTCTTAATTTTTTTAATTCCTTTTAAAACTATGCTACCTTTATGTTCTGCTCCTTTTCGAAATGGCTGTATACTTTTAATTTTGCAGTCACTCATGCATTCTCCACACATAATACATTCTTGATTATCCAATTTTGAAGTATTATCCTCTCTTGTAATAGCATTTATATTACATGATGTATTACAGGTTTTGCACCCTGCACATGAGTTTGTAATGCCTAATACTGCGGCTCCGGGTAATTTGGTTATCCAGCCAAAAATAAGTCCTGCCGGACATACAGCCTTACAGAATGGACGATGAATAAATAGCGAGCTTAAAAGCAAAACAGCAAGTAGCACATAGCCAGTAATATTGGGAGAGAATAAATTGAAAATTACTTTAAATGGACCAATTCTACTCCATTCAATAGACTGAGTTATTAATAACTGTACCAATATAGCTGCTAATAACACATAACGAATAATACGCATTACTTTCTGAGCTTTTTCGGTTTGGAACACTTTAATTTTCCCTATATACAAAAATTCTTGAATGGCTCCTAGATAGCAAATCCATCCGCAAAACACTTTTCCTTGCAAATATGTAAGGATTAGGACTCCTACAAATAGTACTATTGCTGTCCATTTCCATGATGCGCCAATTATGTATAGAAAGGTGTTTTGAAAACTTGATATAATTCCTGGTCCTCCTCTGTAAAATCCTAATATAACAACTGCTGCCAATAAAAATATAGGACGTAGCTTGCGGAGTTTATTATTTCTGACAAATAAGCCAGCAACGAATGTGGCAAATAATATTCCAATTGCCCAATTAAACCTATTCCAATTTGTGTTTTTTACTGGTTCTTCGCTTACTTCTGCATCATCGAATTCCGAAAACTCATCTCCTTCAGTTAAATCATTTTCTGATTCTCCAAATTCGCTTCCATTATCCCCATAATCATCGCCTTTAGAACCAAAATCATCAGTTAAGTCTTTAGTGTCACTATCATCAGAAAATGTATCATCATCTGATTCCTCAAATCCACTATCGAAACTGTCATTGTTCTGAAACGTGTTGTTTGCTATTGCATTTGAATACAGAATACTATTAGTGCTTAATATCAATAATAGTGATAAAAATATATAGTAATATTTTTTCATAGGCTATAGTTTTGTTATTCTACTTCAAGTTTAAGAGTCCCAAATCCACCATCTTTTTCACATTCACGAATTGCTGTTAGGTTTACCTTTTTAGCGTCCTTTTCAGTGATTACAATTAGAAGTTTTCTTTTCCAATCATTAGCTGATTTTTGTTTCCAAGGTGTAGACTTTATTACTTTCATACCTTTTAGCTTGAATTTAGTCTTTTTCATAGCAACGGGGCATGAGCGATGTGTAAGGGCAACTTCCACTAATACTACTATTGTGTCACCAGCTTTATATTTATTCTTTTCACCTTTCAAAATTTTGAATTCTATTTCACAAGCTTTACTTTCTTTCACAGGGAGAGCCGCTAGCATTAGTCCCAAAATCATTAGTAATACTATTCTCATATATTTACGTTTTGCGTTAGTTGATGATAACTAATTCTGGTTGCGTTTTTTTACCCCGATTATTTTTGGAGGTAGATTATTTATTTTAATACTATTATCTGTTATGTAGTTAATAGTAACTAACTTTTTGTTTATTTTTTTATCCCCAAGTATATTTTGAGGATAATTTTACTTATTTAGCAATAACTAATTTTATGGAATTAAGAATACTATTTCCATCTTTTATTATATCACCATGATAATCATTTAAATCCCATTGCTTAATTTTGAATCTTAATGTTCCCATTACAATTAGAGCAAGGTTTTTATAGTTAATATCGGTTCTTACTTCATCATTTTCTTGACCCTTTTTAAGGATCTTTTCTACAGTATTTTCGTTTTTTGTTAGAATAGCTACTATTTTATTCTTCAAAACTTCTTCATTCTTAAATACTTCTTCCGAAAATATTACAGAAATATATGATGGTGTTTCTTTAAATATATCAATAATGCGAGAAAACATAAACTCAATTTTATTCGCTGCAGTATCAGTATTTGAATCCATTACATCGTTTAAAAAGAATGCCATTTCCGAGAAATTATTTAATATTGCGAGTAAAATCTCAGTTTTACTATCAAAATGACGGTAAATAGCAGGTTCAGAAATACCAATTTTTTTTGATAAATTCTTTATTGTAAGTCCTTGGATTCCTTGCTCAGCAATGATTCCTATGGATATGTCTATAATTTCCTCTTGTCGTTTTGTCAAAACAAATTAATTGGTTAGTATTTACTAACAAAGAAAATACTTTTTTTATTACTTTCGACAATGAATATTTTTTATTATTTTTACAATATACAATTCTATTATAATGAGGATATTGCTTAGTTTAATTTTGTTTATTTATTTTTCTTTTTGTATTAAAGCGCAAAATGTATTTGATGCTGCCGACACTTTAAATTTTCAGTATAGTCAATGGACAAATAAGGAAAAGCTACAAGCAATTACAACTAATAATGCTGACTATCTTTCTGAAGTTGAAAAGGAAGTTATTATATTCGCTAATTTGTCACGAATAAATCCTAAGCTGTTTTCTAAAACATTTCTTCTACAATATATCACTAGCAATCAATTATCAAGTAATAGCTATGTAAAATCATTGCAGCGAACACTTAAAAGGATGAAACCATTAGCTGTTTTTGTTCCTGATGAAAAGCTGTTCGAATTAGCAAAGTCTCATGCAATTTGGAGCGGGGAGAAGGGTAGAGTTGGGCATCAGAGTTTTAGTCGCAGGTCTAAAAATTCTGGATTTGATTATTTTGCGGAGAATTGCCAATATGGCTATAATACCTCCATTGAAATATTTATGGATTTGCTAATTGACGAAGGTATTCCCGATTTAGGACATAGAGATAATTTCATGTCAAAGGATACTAAATTTATTGGAGTTTCTATTCAGCCGCATAAAAAATATGATTATAATTGCGTAATAGATTTTGGTGGAAATTAAATAACTAATATGTCTGAACAACAAAACAATCCGCTTCATGGAATTACTTTAAAAGCAATGCTGGAGCAACTAATCGATAATTATGAGTGGGAAGATCTTGCCGATGAAATCGATATTAACTGCTTTAAAAGTAATCCTACTTTAAAATCTTGCCTAAATTTTTTACGCAAAACCCCTTGGGCTCGACAAAAAGTTGAGGATTTTTATCTTAGCGTTATGAAATACCTTTAAAAGGTTTAAGTGTGTTATACCAAATTAATACCAAAACACGCCATATAAATCGTTTATATTTCCCTATTACTTCGTTAAAAATTATTTCCATAGCTATACTTCGACATGCTCAGTACAGGCTTTTATGCAAATAATTTTTGTCT
>Ga0256842_1003137_pt1 | contig 11224 bp, 7 predicted proteins | sample 4559240metaG_FD_185973 | JGI IMG/M metagenome (GOLD analysis project Ga0256842, IMG submission 185973) | Hydrothermal vent microbial communities from Guaymas Basin, Mexico - 4559-240 | ecosystem: Environmental > Aquatic > Marine > Hydrothermal vents | place: Mexico: Guaymas Basin | collected...
CCTTTTTAGCTACCTCAGGATCTAATATTACTCCTTCTATTGATTTTGTTAGCTCATAGGGTAAATGAACTCCCATTTACAAACTCCTTATGTTATAAAGGTATGTATGCGTTATTGGGTTAATGTGTAAATGCGAATATGAGTTAATGCGTCCATGGCTTAATGAGTTTTTGAGTTAATGGGTTAATGAGTATATGAGTAAATGTGTAATTAAGTCAATGGGTTTTTCGTCTTAAAATCTCAATTTGAGAAAATATTCTATTAATTTGAAGAAATATATCCTGATTTAGAACATATTACCATCTGCGTTTCCAGTTCAGCTAGTGACCCCAGCCCGATATATAAAAATTGAATAAATTCCAGATATCCAAACCCTTATGAGTCACCCACTCACCCATCTACGCATTAACGCATCCACCCATTTACTCATCCACCCATCCACATGTCATAACAGATTAAATTGTTTTAATACTGTTCTGAGTTCTGGTTTTTGCTCTGCGAGTTCTCTTAAGGCATTTATGAGATCTCTTAATTTCCCTTGTCTTTCAATTGCCTCTATTGCTTCATCCCTTGATTTTTTTATTATGGTCCTCCTGTCCCAATAAGCAAATCCTATTACTGTGGCTGTGAGGGTTGTGAATATAGCAGTTAATATCCACAAAAAATTTATTATCTCATCAAATCTCTTGTTCACATCTTCAAATCTTTTATCCATGTCTTCAAATCTTTTATCCACCTGTTCAAATCGCTTGTCTGTCTGTTCCATAAACACCTTTAAAGTTGCCTTTATCTCTGAGATGTCTTGAAAAAGTTTCTTTTCCTCTGACGGCGTCATGCCAAATACAGAGGAACTCCCAAATAAAATGAATAGTAAAAATATAATTGCCTTTTTTAGCTTTGATTTTTCTCTTAATAAATAGAACATTATTTTATCCTGGAATTTTTAATAAAATTTTTTAATAAAATTTAACTTCCCCATCCCTGAGAATATTAAAAAACAGTAATTTATACAAAAATAAAAACTTATCTTTATTTTAGATAAGCCTTTTTTTAACTAAGGAATCTAAATTAAAAATCAATCAAAATCAATCTCCCAAAAGAGGGAATTTTTATTTCAACATCAATTTTATAATGGCCGTCAACGCAGCTATTTGACCTATCTAGAAGATAAACATCCATTTAATTGTATTTGCTCTCTACTAATGGATCTTTCTCATAAAACGCTCTTCCGTGGCTTTTATCTCTCCTCTAACCTCTTTTATTTTGCCCATTAATCTCTCTATGGGTATAAGTGTTTATGTGTTAATGGGTCAATGAGTTAATGTGTTATATTGCAGTATTTCTTTAACCAGCAAAACAAATGATTGGTTGGATGCTTTAAACAAAGCTATAAATAATGAATTTTTAAGTGGAGTTAGGGAAAAAATGTCTGTTGCTTGTTAGTGACAATGGCTCACAACCTATTTTCAAATCTTTTATGCAATATACAAAACAATTGAATATAAAATAGATTTATACAACATATAATAATCCTAAAGGAAATGCAGATACTTAAAAAAGTAATAAGAACAATTAAAGAAGAAGCAATCTGGATAAATGAATTTACTTCATTAACTTAAAGCATCTGAGACTATATCAAAAGTGGATTGAAAAAGACTAGAATAAACTATATGTCCATTCAACACTTGGATATAAAAGCCCTGAGGAATTTGAACAAGAATATTAAAAATGACATTATAAGAAAGTAGCTTAAAAATAAAAAGTTACTTTTTCTTCAGTGTAGCCTCAAGAGCCATGATTTCCTGGTCACCAGATCAGAAAAAGATTGTCAAGGCCCGAAGCGAAAAAAAGTAAATTATATAAAATTAACTCTATCTTAATTTCTTAAAAAATTTGTCTTGACTTTTGGGGTATTACAACCCAGTGGTAACATCTTCGGATAGTTCCTCCCTTTTTAATCCTTGATTTCATCTAACTTAGTGATTATATTTTTTTACTTTCTTAAAGTAATACTAAATTTTTTTAGGAGTATAAAGTTATGTTATATAGAAAAAGTCCCCATATCTCAATACCTAATGTGAAATTAATAAATAGGGTTTTGGGGATTGATGAACAAGAGATAGAAAAATGGCCTGAATATACTCGAGAGAGTGTTGAGAATCTCTGTGCAGAGATGTTTTTAATAAGGTATAATCCTTATATCCCACCTAAGGTGGTGTATAAAAGCGTTTTTAAACAACTTGAGGATGAAAGGGGAGTTTTAGACGAAGAAGTGTATCATCTTGTTGTTAAGGGATTAAATAAGTTTTGGCAGGAATATCTGGAAGATATAGAATTTCGAAAGAAATTAATATCTCGTCTTAAAAGATATATATCACCTAATCATATTTATTCTAGCGAGAATCATTTAGTTGAATGTGCCACAGATGCAACAGATCTGCGAGGGGAGTTGCCTTTATTAGTAGTAGCCCCTGGATCCACTGAAGAAGTAAAAAAGATTGTGGAACTTGCCAATGAGATGAAGTTTCACATTGTTCCCAGAGGAGGAGGTTCAGGTTTAACAGGAGGTGCAATACCAGCAAGGCGCAGGACCGTTGTAGTTAGTCTTAGCAGGATGAAAAAGATCTTAGAGATCAATAAAAAAGATATGTACTTTTGCACTCAAGCAGGTGTTATAACACTTAATGCTGCCAAGGAGTTGGAAAAACATGGTCTTCTGTTTACAGTTGATCCAGCATCAAAGGCTTCTTCATCTGTTGGGGGAAATATTTCTGAAAATGCAGGAGGGCCCTTTGCCTTTGAATATGGAACAACATTGGACAATATACTAAGTTATAAAATGGTGTTGCCCACAGGAAAATGCATTGAAGTTAGAAGAAAAAACCATCCAAGACACAAGATCTTGTCTGATGAGGTTGTGGTTTTTGAGATATATTCTGAAGATGGAGCCCTATTTGATACAGTGAAGCTTAAAGGAGATGAAATTAGAGGTGCTGGACTTGGAAAGGATGTTACCAATAAATATTTAGGTGGTCTTCCTGGTGTACAGAAAGAGGGGGTTGATGGCATTATTACTGAGGCCTGTTTTGTAGTATATAAGAAACTTCCATATTCTGCTACCCTGTGTCTGGAATTTTTTGGCCGCACCATGGAAAATGCAATGCATGTGATAAAGGATCTTGTGAAACTTAGAGATAAGATTCGAGAAAGTGGTGATAAAGTAAAGATGTCTGCCTTAGAAGAATTTGGTTCAAAATATGTGCTGGCAATAGAATATCAAAAAAAATCTCAAAAATTTGAAGGGGATCCAATTTCTGTCCTTCTTATACAACTTGATTCTGAAGATAAAGATGCACTTGAAGAAATTACAAAAGAAGTGGTTGAAATTGTAAATAGATATGAAAATGTAGATGTTTTTATTGCAAAAGATAAAAAAGAGGCAGAGATTTTTTGGGAAGATAGACACAAGCTAAGTGCAATTGCAAGGCGGACAAGTGGCTTTAAAATAAATGAAGACATTGTAATTCCCATTGATGTAATTCCTGAATTTGCAAAGTTTTTAGAAGATTTAAATATTTATTATACGGCACTTGCATATAAACAGGCCTTGCAGGATGTATTGAAGATACAGGGGGTGGATCCTGGAGATGAGTTCATTGATATGGAACTAAATTTTGCATCAAAGATATTAAAGGGAAAGATCAAATCTGATGAGCTTCCAGAACAGGAATTTTTACTCCAGATACACTTTTTCTTTAGAGATTTAAAAAGTAGATATCCATATCTAAATGAGAAGATACGAGAAGTTGAAGAAAAAATGTTAAATACTAGAATTACCATAGCAAATCATATGCATGCAGGAGATGGGAATTGTCATGTAAATATCCCTGTTAATTCCAATGATGCAAATATGTTGAAGTTAGCAGAAGAGGCAGCTGAAAGGGTCTTTGAAAAGGTACTTTCTTTGGGTGGTGCAATATCTGGAGAACATGGCATTGGAATTACAAAGATAAAATTTTTGGATAAAAAGAGGATTGAGGAATTAAAAAGATATAAGACATTAGTGGATCCTAATAATATTTTTAATCCTGATAAATTAACTAGAAGATCATTAGACTTTGTTCCATATACCTTTTCCTTTAATAAATTAATATTGGATTTGAAAAAAACCTCTATCCCATATAAAGACCATTTGATATCTATTTTGAGAAATGTCCAGACCTGTTCCAGGTGTGGAAAGTGCAAACAGGTATGTCCAATGTACTATCCTGAAGAGGGGTATCTGTTCCATCCAAGGAACAAAATTATATCCATAGGGGCAATCTTAGAAGCATATTATTATGTGAAGATAGTGGAAAATGGGCCAAATAAAAAACTGCTGAAGATGCTTAAACAAATGGCAGATACTTGCACTTTATGTGGAAAATGTATGGAGATGTGTCCAGTAAAGATAAATAGTGCGGAACAGATCCTTAGCTTGCGTAACTTTTTGGAAAAAGGAGATTTTGCTGGAACTCATCCTATAAAAAATACAATACTTCATTATTTAGTGGAGAAAAATGAATTGATCCCTGGGACAGCCAAGGTTGCGGCTTTGGCTCAAAGGGTCCAGAATGCATTGGTTCAGCTAATGCCTGAAAAGGTGAAAACAAAGATTGACCATCCCATTATGACTAAAGGACCATCACTAGGGATAATAGATATTTATTCTAGATTAAAATTGGCTAAAAAAAATTATTTTCAGCTGTTATGCAAAAAGGAAACAGTGTTTTATTTTCCTGGCTGTGGTGCTGCCCTTTTCTTTCCCCAAATTGGTATGGCCTCGTTATATCTGCTCCTTAAATTTGGATATAGTGTAATAATGCCTAAGTCCCATATGTGTTGTGGTTATCCTATTCTTGCTGCAGGCTTAGAAGAAGACTATGAAAAAAATAGAATAAGAAATCAAAAAAGGATTGCGGCATTTATTAAAGAACATAATGTGCAAAAAAGTAAGGAACTAAAAATCCTTACTTCATGTGGTACATGTAGGGAGTCACTCAGTTATTATGGATTAGACCATTTTTTGGATAGAAGGACCTCACTTAAGGATGTTACACAATTAATTTTGGAAGATTTGATTGAACAAAATGAAAGATTCCCTTTAAAACAGGGTTTAGGTCATGATTTTTTGTTATATCATCAGGCATGTCATGTAGAGTGGGCTGGGGTAAGTAGACTCAAAGCTCCAGATGTGTATAAACGTGCCATTGAAAAGGTATTGGGTATTAGATTAGAGATAAGTCCAGGCTGTTGTGGTGAAAGTGGTCTTGGAGCTCTAACATCTCCTAATATTTATAATAAATTGAGACAGAGAAAAGAAATTCAATTAAAAAAAGATTTGGAAGGATATCCACAAAACCTTCCTATATTGGTTGGGTGTCCATCGTGTAAGGTTGGGTTAACCCGCATTACAAAAAAGATGGAAACTTCCTATGAAGTCTTACACATTGTGGAGTTTTTGGCGTATCTGGTTGGTGGACCAAAGTGGAAAAAGGAATTAAGATCTTTGATAAGAGAAAAAAAAGAGATTTTTTATTAAATAGGATTATGAAGTATCTGGGCATAGATTATGGGGAAAAAAGGGTTGGACTTGCTATAACGTCAAGAAATGGCAAGATTGTTTTGCCATATAAGACACTTTGTAGGATTTCTAAGAAACAGATAACAGATGAGATAAAAAAGATCGTAGATGAGCTTCAAATAGATGTCATTGTTGTTGGTATGCCTGGACAAGAAGATACATTAGTTGTAAGGCAGATTAAAAACTTTATATTGCTTTTAAAAAAAAAGACTAATAAGCCAATTTATACTGTAGATGAGACACTTACATCCTTTGAGGCAAAATATAAATTAAAAAATAGTGGAATAAATCTTAAAAAGAAAAAATATATAATAGATCAGATTGCTGCACAGGAGATTTTACATACCTTTTTAAAACAACAAAAAGATGAAATATAAAAGTGGATTATTTTTTATTTTGGCATTTTTTCTATTTGTGACTCTTATAGTATCCACCACTGGTCTTTATTATTTCAGATATAAGTGGACCTCGCCAATAAAAAACAAAGAAGAACATATTTTAATAGAGATATCTAAAGGTGATACATTCAATGATGTTCTCAACAAATTAAAACAAAAGAACATATTAAAGGATACAATCCTGCTATATATAATGGGTAAATTAACTGGTGCTGCAACTAAAATAAAATCAGGAGAATTTTTGATAAATACCAGGTGGAGTCAAAAGGAACTTTTGCGATATTTAGTTGAAGGGCCCCCATACTTACATAAAGTAAGAATTTTAGAAGGATCTACATGGTGGGAAGTAGGGGAAGCCTTAGAGAAAAAAGGGATTCTAAAATTTTCCCATTTTAAGATCATTATTTTTGATAAGGATTTCTTAAGAGCGAATAATATTCCGGGCCCTAATGCTGAAGGGTATCTATATCCAGATACCTATTATTTTGAAAAGGGTGATAGTTTAAGGCATGCAAAAGATGTAGTTGAGAAAATGATAGATGAGTTCTGGAAAAATGTAAAAATATATGTGTGGAAAGATAAGTTGCCACCTTTAGATGAAATATACAAGATAGTAATTCTTGCCTCAATGGTTGAAAAAGAGGCATTATATGACTTTGAAAAACCTATAATTGCAGGAGTATTTTGGAATAGATTGAGAAAAGATATGTTACTGCAATGTGATCCCACAGTAATTTATGGTTTAGGAAGAAATTTTGATGGAAACTTGAAGAGACGACATTTGATAGACAAAACAAACAGATATAACACATATGTATATAAAGGACTTCCTCCAACCCCAATATGTTCTCCCTCAATAAAATCTATTATTGCAGCTGTGCATCCTGCTAGACACTCGTATCTATATTTTGTGGCAAAGGGAGATGGAACCCACTATTTTAGTTCTTCCTTAAAAGAGCACAATATTGCAGTATATAGGTATCAAATAAGACCTCATAGAAGACGCAATGCAAATTAGTAAAAAATCAAAATTCCTTTTTATACAACTCCCTGTTATATCCCATGATCTACAATATAATTTAGACCATTGTCCATATGCATCCTATGTATTGGTAGCATATTTAAAAAAATATGCCACTAATATAGATGTAGTTAGATTGCCGTATCACATAGAGACATTTGGATCTGATAGTTTGATTGTGGAAAATATACTTAAAATACAACCTGATATTGTTTGTTTTTCTGTATATCTATGGAATGTAGAGAGAAGTTTATATATTGCAAAGATGATAAAACAAAGATTACCTTATATATTTATCATCTTTGGTGGGCCTGAGATTAGTGTGGATAATGATTTCATTATTCAGAATTGTGATTTCTTTGATTATGGAATTGTTGGACCTGGTGAAAACACTTTATTAAATATTGCAAATATATTAAGTGAAGGTAGTGATAAAAATGTTTTAGACAAATTAGATGATATAAAGATATCTGACAAACAAAGTTGTATTTTTTTAAAAGGTATTGATGTTGATTTATCAAAAACTTCATCACCATATCTAAATAAAATAGGTAGGCCATCCTATAATAACTCTATTTTAATTGAAACAATGAGAGGATGTAGCTACTTATGTGCCTATTGTTATTATCACAAAAATTTTAAAACATTATCTTATAGAGATTTAGATGATGTAGCTTGCGAGCTTAAATGGGCAGCTATATCTCAAGTTAAAGATATCAGTATTGTTGATCCTTCTTTTTTAAAAAGAAGAGATATCATTACTTTTTTAAGGAAGATTTTTGAGATAGCAAATAAAAGTGATTATCATATATTTTGTGAGTTGAATGCAGAAGATGTCACATTGGAGATAGCAGAACTACTTAAAAGATGCAGAGTAAAAGGGGCAGAGATAGGCCTTCAATCCATAAATAGGGATACATTAAAGCTTATAAATAGAAAGTGGAATAAGGAAAAATTTATTAAAGGAATAAAACTGTTGCGCAATAGAGATATTGAGGTGCTCTTGGATTTTATTGTGGGTTTGCCAGGAGATAAAATAGAAGACGTGGTAGCAGGGTGCAAATTTGCTCTTGAAAATGATCTTTTTGATGATCTTGGTGTGTATCCATTGAGTGTTTTGCCTGGAACTGAGCTAAGAGAGAGAAAAAAAGATTATAAGATTGATCATTTAGATGAGCCTCCTTATCTGGTTGTAAAAACTGAACAGATGTGTTTTGAGGATATAAAAAATTGTTTTTTATACATTGAACAAGAGACAGACATTGACTTTTTCCCAAGAGAATTTCCCTTAATTTTGGGGGATTATAATGGTGGGGATGAATTGATGGTGTATGAAATAGAACTTGGAGATAGGGGTATAACCTTCGATGATTTTAAAAATTCATTAGATATTCCTTTTTGTTGTGTTATTTTATTTAATTTTGCAGATAAGAGATGGTTTGAAAACTTTGACTATTTTATCACCCTTTATAAAGAGATTTTAGATAATAATCCTTATACCCTTATTGATATAATAATTGATGAAGAGATTTTAAAAAGTTATAGCTTTTCAAAAATTTTAGATAATCTTAAAACAATTATCACCAAAAGGGCTTATTACATTGACAGGATATATTGTGATACAGTCGATACAATTCGCTCCAGTCAAATATTCTTGTTATTAAGATCATTCGCACAAGAAAAATGTATGGTTTCTATTCCATTAGAGTATGTGCACAAACAAAAAAAGGATCCTATTTTTTGGTTTAAGATATATGGAAATGAAGATATTTCTCTAGAGGAATATTTTTTAGATAAATTTTCTTATTTAACTAAAATTGAAAATTTTTCTTATAGAATATCATATAGTAATATTTGTAATAATGTTAAAATACCATTGAAAAAAATATCTTTTAAATAGTTATCATAGATATGGTGTAAAAAGCCAGCAAAAAGAATCCCTTATCTTTTCTAAAATGGGTCTTGAATCCATCTCTTGAAGAGTAATCTCCCTTGAGACCTCAAGGGTATTTAAAATATGGTCAGTAATCTTTGTGGCTACCTTTTTAGAAAATATTTCAACAACAAGTTCAAAATTTAATCTTAAGCTCCTTGTGTCTATGTTTGCTGACCCAATTATTGAGTAGTAATTATCCATTACAAATAATTTTGAATGGCAAAATGGTGGTGGTTGATAATATATTTTCACATTGTGCATGAGAAGCTCCCACAACATATTTCTAGTGGCCCAGTGCACGTAGGGAAGATTATTTTTTATTGGAAGTATAATCTTTACATCTACTCCCCTTAGGGCTGCTGACTGGAGTGCACCAATAATTTCTCTACTTGGAATAAAATATGGGGTCATTATATAGAGATATTCCTTAGCTACGGATATTGCCCCTACAAGTAAAATATTTAATGAATTTAGATCATCATCTGGTCCAACAGTTATGCTCCTACAAATTGCCTTTCCCTTAGGCTCTGGTGGCAATCTCATTTTTTTTATTTTCTCACCTGTGCAAAAAAACCAATCTTCAAAAAATATCTGCTCAAGTTGTTCTACAATAGGACCTCTCAATTTAAAATGAACATCTTTTATGCTATTTTTCTTGTATTTTGAGATAACATGTCTATCTCTTATATTAATCCCTCCTGTATATGCTACTTTTCCATCTACCACCAATATCTTTCTGTGATTTCTCAAATTGATCAATGGAGAAAAGGGATAGAGTTTTGGAGGAAGAAATTTGGTATAAGGGATATTGTATTTTTTGAGTTGTGTGCCAATCAAAGGAAAAGAATACCACTCACCAATTCCATCAACAATAACTTTGACATCCACTCCCCTGTCTATGGCTTTTTTAAGTGTCTCTAAAATCTTTGCACCTATTTCGCCCTTTTCAAATATATATGTCTCAAGAAGTATGCTCTCTTTTGCCTTTTTCATGGACTCAATCATGGCAGGATAGACTTCATCTCCATTGATTAACATCTCAACATAGTTGTCAGTAACAAGGGGAAATCTAGAGATGGCTTCTGAAATCCTTGCAATCTGGTTAAAATCAGGTGGAATAACAAAATATCTAAATGGAGAATTTAAACACCAAGATTTATCCTTTAATGAAACACGCCAATTATACACTACATCTGGCCAAACCCACCTTATTTTTCTAGCTTTTAGTTTGACCCTATTTATTCCAAAGAGAAAGTATAAAATAGGGCCTATGGGTAGGGTCAAACAAACTATAATCCACACCCATGCTGACCTTGGATCCTTTTTGTATAATAGGGCATGGAGCGCAGTTGCTATTTGAATCACAAATAGCAAGGTGAGAAAGATTACAAATATGATGTGCATATTAATTGGCACATTGAGAAAAAATTAGCACCACATAGGCCTTTTTTATATCCTCATTGATTGAAAAGCACCTGTATGAGATTGAAAATATTTGTTTTAATCTGTAAAATTGCTTTTTAAGTATTAGGTTTTAAATTTGCTGTCAAGGTTACAAACTAGTTTTTGACTCTATTTTGAACATTTATATCATCAAATTGACTTTTTCAGATAAAATTTATGTATTACGTTTTATTAGTTGGTGAAGACTTTGATAATAAAGATTTTTCTGAAAGGGATAAGTTGAGAAATCAACTGGTTGATAAATTGATAAAAAATGGCATTAAGTTTTTAGAATATCATTGGATATGGGATGAAACGAATAGGGTACAGCTTCTTGTTGGCTCATATCATGATTTGTTGGACGCCAAGGACTGGATAGAATTTTTAAAAAAATGTGGTTTTACTATAAGGATTGTGGAGAAAATTCCATAAATGAAGGAGGAGGAGTTAATATGTATTCCTTGGATGAAAAGATTGAAAAGACTTTCTCATATTTTCGATTTATAGTTGATAAAGTATCAGATTTAGATAGGGTTTTTGTGAGTTGGAGTGGAGGAAAAGATTCAACAGCACTCCTCTGGTTATGGAAAAAATTTTTAAGACAAAATCATATAAAACACAAAATAAGTGCCATAACAATTGATACTGGGTTTATATTTCCTGAGATAAAAGAATTCATTGAGGAATTTAAAAAAAATAAAAATATTGATCTATATACCATAAAACCTGATGTGGATTTAAGTAAGTATCCTAAAGATAATGTTGTCTTATGTTGCTCTGACTTAAAGATACGTCCTTTAAAA
>Ga0256842_1003138_pt1 | contig 11212 bp, 8 predicted proteins | sample 4559240metaG_FD_185973 | JGI IMG/M metagenome (GOLD analysis project Ga0256842, IMG submission 185973) | Hydrothermal vent microbial communities from Guaymas Basin, Mexico - 4559-240 | ecosystem: Environmental > Aquatic > Marine > Hydrothermal vents | place: Mexico: Guaymas Basin | collected...
TAAAAGTGAAATTAATCTTTTCACTTTACACTTTTAACTTTTAATTCAAAGGAAACTGATATGGATTGGGGAAAAGTAATTTACGTCTTCTTTCAGCTGATGAGCTTAACAAGTGTGGCGGGTTTTTTATACGATCACAATAAAGTTGCTTTATTTATCGCTCTGAGTTTAAACCTTATTTCTACAATACTTAAAATAGGTGTTAAAAACATACTTGCAGCCGAACTGTTCGCAGCAAGTCTTGTAGCTGATTTGCATTTGATACCGGCGTTTATATATTTGGAAATAAAGAATGATTTAACAGCCGCATATGCAATGGCAATCGGTGCTGTTATAGCAAATATTGTTACCTTGATTTTAAGTTTTATAGAACTTGCAAAAACAAAATCAGATTGGGAGTAGTAAATGAGAGAATACAAATCAAATCAAATAGAAAAAAAATGGCAGGAAATCTGGGATAAAGAAAAAGCATTTGAACCAAAAAACGATTATACACTTCCTAAAAAATATATTTTAAGCATGTTCCCCTATCCTAGCGGAAGAATCCACATGGGGCATGTTAGAAACTATTCTATCGGTGACGCGATTGCCAGATATTACAGAAAAAAAGGCTTTAACGTTCTACACCCCATCGGATGGGACAGTTTTGGTATGCCTGCTGAAAACGCGGCAATTAAACACAAAACCCATCCTAAAAAATGGACTTATGAAAATATAGATTATATGAGAAAAGAGCTTAAAAGCCTAGGCCTTTCATTCAGTAAAGAAAGGGAGTTTGCCACAAGCGACCCCGAATATACAAGATGGGAGCAGGAATTTATCATTAAAATGTATGAAGCGGGACTTCTTGAGAGACGAACCCAAAAAGTAAACTGGTGTGAAACATGCCACACCGTCCTTGCAAACGAGCAGGTAATTGAGGGGTGCTGCTGGAGATGCGACAATCCTATAGAAATCAAAGAACTTCCGGGATGGTATATCAAAATTACAAAATACGCCGACGAGCTTCTTGAAGACATAGACAAAAAACTCAAAGGCAACTGGCCAGAGAGAGTACTTACGATGCAGAAAAACTGGATTGGCAAATCCACGGGACTTAAATTTAAATTTGCCCTTTCGGATGAAAGTAAGAAAAAACTAAACAATAAATTTGAAGGATATGAAGTATTTACAACACGTCCCGATACGATTTACGGAGTAACATACTCAGCCCTTGCCCCCGAACATCCGATAGTCGATTATATGCTTAAAAATTCTCTTTTTGATAAAGAAACGGAAGAAAAAGTAAGGCATATAAGAAGCATTCTTCCCAAAGACAGACAGGCAATGGAAAAAGACGGGGTGTATCTGGGAATAGACGTGGTCCATCCTCTTACAGGCGAAAAAGTTCCCGTATGGCTTGCCAATTTCGTTTTGGTTGAATACGGAAGCGGTGCCGTAATGGCGGTACCCGCCCATGACGAAAGGGACTTTGAATTTGCAAAAAAATTCAATCTGCCTATAAAATGGGTTATAAAACCGCTTGATGGAGAAATTAACGAAAATGAAGCCTACACGGGTGAAGGTATATTAATAAACAGCGATGAATTCACGGGAATGAAAAACACCGAAGCAAAAGAAGCGATCATTAAAAAAATGGAATCTCTCGGAATTGGCAAAAAAGAAGTAAATTACAGACTAAGAGACTGGGGCATCAGCCGCCAGAGATACTGGGGCGCACCTCTTCCGTTTATTAAATGCCCAAACTGCGGCATAGTGCCTGAAAAAATAGAAAATCTGCCCGTAACTCTGCCGGATAATGTAGAAATCACGGGAAGCGGCAATCCTTTGGAACAGCATCCTACATGGAAATACACAAAATGTCCTAAATGCGGTGCGAATGCCCAGCGTGAAACGGACACGATGGATACATTCGTACAGAGCAGCTGGTATCAGTTTAGGTTTACTACCGATTTTCATAAATACAAAGACGTTCCTTTCAGAAAAGAAGACGAAAAGTATTGGATGCCTGTCGATCAGTATATCGGCGGTATAGAACATGCTATATTACATCTTCTGTATGCAAGATTCTTTACAAAGGCTTTAAGGGATTTGGGATATGTAAGCGTCGATGAGCCTTTTAAAAAACTTTTAACACAGGGAATGGTTCTTAAAGACGGCAGCAAAATGAGCAAAAGCAAAGGCAACGTCGTAGACCCGGATGAAATAGTTTCCAAATACGGGGCCGACACGGCAAGACTCTTTATATTATTTGCAGCACCCCCAGAACAAGAACTTGAATGGAGCGATTCAGCCGTCGAAGGCGCTTACAGATTTATCAACAGACTCTATATTAACGCCCAAAAAGCATATAAAACGGACACTATTCCGAATATTGATGCATCCAGCCTTTCAAAAGAAGAAAAAGAAGCCAGAAGAAAAGTTTATGAAACACTTAAAAGAAGTGAAGAAACATTTGAAAAAACTTTTGCTTTCAATACGCTTATAGCAAGCGCTATGGAAGCTTTAAACGCCCTTAATAAATTAAACAACAAAGATGTCTTTACAGAAGGTTACTGGATTATTCTAAACGTGCTTGAACCGATAATACCCCACGTAACAAGCGAACTTAGTGAAGAACTTTTTAACAGAAACAATTTTAAACCTGTTAAAATAGACCAAAACGCACTTAAAAAAGATGAAATAAATTACCCCGTAAGCGTAAACGGGAAAAAAAGGGCAGAAATAAGCGTAAATGCGGATGCTTCCAAAGAGGAAGTATTAGCACAGGCTAAAAAAGCCGTTTCAAAATATATTGAGGGTAAAGAAATAATAAAAGAGATTTTCGTTCCGGGGAGAATTGTAAATATTGTCGTAAAAGGATAATTTTGAAAAAAATTTTTTTAAATAATCTTTTTTATCTTTTTATTTTTAACTTTTTATTTTTTACTTTAACGGGCTGCGGTTATAAACCGAGTTCGCTGTATCAAAATAAAATAATCGGTAAAGATATTCAGGCTGTGGTTGAAATTTCACCTAAAACTCCAAAAAAAAGCGCTTTTTTAAAAGACGCCTTAAACGATGCGGTTTATACTGTTTTTGGAGCAAATTTGGTAAATAAAAAAGCAAACACCAAAATAATACTTTCAATAAATTCCTCATCTTTAAACGCTTTGGACTATGACGAAAACGGATTTCCGATTCTTTACAGAAGTGAGGTAACGCTAAAAGCAAAAATTATTGACAAACATTCAAAAGTCCGCAATTATACTGTAAGCGGTAATTATGATTTCGCTATTTCTCCCAACAGTATTATAAACGATCAGTTAAAATTCAATTCTTTTAAACAGGCCTGTGTAAATGCTATTAATAAACTGCTGGCGGAAATAACGAAAGACGGAGTCAAATATGAAGATTAAAGACATTGCAAAAAAAGCACTGGCACATTTTAAACAAAACGGTTATGTATTTACCCCTGACGAATACAAAAAAGTGTTTTGCAAAGAGGCACAAAAGGCAAAAGTAATAATAAAAGACTGTAACAAAGTTGCTGAATATATAACAAAACTTGATAAAAAATATCAGCTTATTGCCAAAAATTACAATATTAAAAATCTGGATGAACTGGTAATTTTTTTAATTAACTATTTAAACAGGGAGGATACAAGCAAAGAAAAAGAAAACCTTGAAAACCTTTTTATATATACAAAAAGAGCACTTAATGTCATAGCCGCTTTACCTATAATAAAATCAAAAACAATTGCGATAAAACATCTTGATTTTTTAAAACCACATATGGAAAAAGAAGAATTTAACAAATTAAGAACCGAATGGTTTGAATTTTTAAGCGAGTTTGACTCATCGGTTGTTAAAAAAGGTGCAATGGTAGCCGGAATTAAAAGTGAAGACGCATTAGAAGTAATAGATGCCTTAATTAAAAAATTTGAAGAAAACCCTGATTTGGAATTTTTAGTCGATGCTTTGATATATACTTTGACACCAAGCTATGCACCATTTATGAGCAATGATATTGCAATACTTAAAAAACAGATAAAAGAAAACAATTCTTTTATTTTAAGCAAAGCTTTCGCCGAGGATTTAAAAATTTTAACACAAAAAAGAATTAAACTAGATAAAGAGGAGTTAAAAAGAAAATTAAAAGACATTGACCAGATAGCTGAAAGACTCTCTATTAAAATTTTGCAAATACTTGAAAAAACGGACGGTTCGTCTCAGGAAATAAAAAACATAACCGTAGAGCTTCAAAACTGGCGTAAAGACGACGGTGATTTTGAAACCATAAAAGAGAAACTTTTAACCATAGCAACTTCAATTGATAAAGAATTAAATACTTTTTCTCAGGAAATGAGAAAAGAAGACGAAAAAATTGAAAAATTAAGACAAAAAGTACGTTTTCTTGAAGGAAAATTAAAACAATTAAGCAAGGAAGTCAAAACGGACTTTTTAACCGATATTGCAAACAAAAAAGCCATAATGGACGAACTTAAAAAACAGGAATATACATTCAAAAGATACGGTACAAATTATTCCGTGGTCTTTTTCGACATAGACCATTTCAAAAACATAAACGACACATTCGGACATGATGCGGGGGATGTTATACTCAAATCTTTAGGACTTTTGTTTAAAAGATATGCCAGGGATATTGATTTAATAGGCAGATTCGGCGGTGAAGAGTTTGTGGCAATCCTTCCCAACACTGATAAAAAAGGCGCTTATAATTTTGCAGAAAAATTAAGACAGATAATTGAAAAAACAAAATTTATGTATAAAAACACAAGAATAAATGTAACCGTATCAGGCGGAGTTTCAGACAGAAACGAAACAAATTCAAGTGAAGAAACATTAAAACTTGCAGACAAAAGATTATATCTGGCAAAGAAAAACGGAAGAAACAGAATATGTGCAGAGGATAAATGCGAATAACAATGGAGAAATGAGAATTGAAAATTGAAAATAAGAAATATGATGTTTTCGAATTTCTAAACCGAAAACCTCTTTTTTATAAAAAAATTGACTTACAAAGAATGCCGAAAACATATAACCTTATTAAAGACAAAATCAATATCCCTCCGGTAATTCATATAATAGGTACAAACGGAAAAGGCTCGACAGGCAGGTTTTTAGCCCATACCCTTTTAAAAAGAGGCTTCAGTGTGGGACATTATACATCACCTCATATAATGAAATTCAATGAAAGAATATGGATAAACGGTGAAAACATCAGTAATGAAAAACTTGAAAAAGTCCATCAAAAACTACAATCCATCCTGCCAAACGAAATATTGGAATCTTTAAGCTATTTCGAATACACCACCCTACTTGCCGCTTTGGCGTTTAAAGGGCTTGATTTTGTAATTATGGAAGCGGGACTCGGAGGTGAATTTGACGCCACAAACGTATTTTCCAAAAAAATTTCGCTCATTACCACAATAGACTACGACCATCAGGCATTTTTGGGAAACACCATTGAGAAAATCGCCGCAACAAAGCTCAATTCTATAGAAAAAGAAGCGGTAATAGGAAGACAAATCCATCCTGAAATTGAAAATATAAAATGTAAGATGGAAAATGAAGATAAAAAAATTTATAATTACTTAGATTTTTTCACTGAAGATGAAACTGAAAGACTAAAAGAAGAGTTTGAATTTGCCGAATTTTTATTTGACAATTATCTGCTTGCCATGAGTTTTTTAAAAAAAGAAAACATTCCTTTTAGCATACAAGACATAAAAGATTTGACGCTTCCCGGAAGAATGCAGGAAATTGAAGAAAACCTCTGGCTAGATGTCGGACATAATCCTTTAGCGGCAAGGGCTATTGTAAATTCGCTGCCTGAAAAAGTAAATTTAGTATATAACACATACTGCGATAAAGACTATAAAGAAATTCTAAAAATTTTAAAACCAAAAATCAATAAACTATACCTAATAAAAGTAGATAATGAAAGAATAGAAAAACCTAAAAACATAAAAAAAACGGCGCTTGAACTTGGAATTGAAGTGGAAGAATTTAAATATATAAAAAAACCGATGCTGGTATTTGGAAGTTTCAGCGTGGCGGAGGAATTTTTAAGGAGATACAGTGCAGGCAAAAGTATATGAATTTTTACAAAATCAAAAAACAAACATTATCACCTCCAGTGAAAAAGAAGCTTCTTTAGCAGGAGAAGTTTATAAATATCTCAATATCCCTTATGTAGTATTTCCCGATTTCAGAGCGGCTTTGGGAGATGATTTAAGAAGTTTCAGAAATGAAATATTTGCCCTTAACAATGCGCTTTTTAAAGTCTATAATGAAAATGCCTTTTTTGTTTCCCCCTACACTACGATACTGAAAAAACTTCCTCATAAAAAATACTATAAATCCATCGAAATAGAATTTGGAGATGAAATAAATCTCAACGAATTAAAAGAAAAAATGATTTTGTGGGGATATGAGCATGTAGATATCGTAAGTGAAAAAGGGGAAGTGAGTTTCCGAGGCGATATATTTGATATTTGGCCGATTAATCAAGAAAAACCGATAAGAGTTTCACTTTTTGACACAGATGTTGAAAGTATAAGAATATTTGAAGAAACCACTCAAAAAAGTATTGAAGAAATAGAAAGTTTTAAGATAATCCCTGCAATCGCCGCACTTGAAAAAAAAGAATACGATGAAATACTTGATAAAATCAATAAAAGCGAATATTCGGCGTTTTATAAAGACTTTTATTCATTGGGGTTTTGGTATTTAGATAGGGATTTTTTAAGCGGTTTTGCGCTTTTAAACGATTTAACGCAGGAAATTGCCGAATACAAGGAGTTTCATAAAGAATTCAATCCCGAAATAGAAAAAGCATCCGTTATTCCAAACGGGAAATGCAAAGATTTAAAAATTAAAAACTTTAAAGAATTTTTAGACTTTCACAAAAATTCAAAAATAGAAATTATCGCTAAAAACGAGGTGTTATTAAAAGAAGCCGGAATTTTTGAAGAAGTCAAACTAAGGGCACCTCTTGTTAAATGGATACAAAGCGACGCTCATATAAACATTCAATGCCCCGATAAATATATCATTTCATTAAATCCTCCCGAATTCGAAAAAAGAAAAAAAACAAACCTTGTATTAGACGAGCTTAAAAAAGGCGATTTCGTAGTGCATGAAGCACACGGTATCGGAAAATTCAACGGGCTTAAAAAAGTTGAAATTCTTGGTAAGATCGGAGAATATGCCGAAATTCTTTATGCAAACGAAGACAAGCTTCTTTTGCCTGTCGAAAATCTTGATTTGATTGAAAAATACATAGCCCCGGGCGGTGTGATTCCTACCTTGGATAAACTCGGAAAAGGCTCTTTTGCAAAAAAACGGGAGAAAATAAAAGAAAAAATCCTCTCAATGGCGGCTGACATCATAAAACTTCAGGCACAGCGTCAGCTAATCGAGCCTATTCCTCTGAATTTTGAAGGTGTTAGGGAATTTATAAAAAAAGCTCCTTTTATCCATACACCGGATCAGAAAAAAGCGATAAATGAAATACTTGAAGATTTCAAAACCAAAATAATGGACAGACTCTTAAGCGGTGATGTGGGATTCGGTAAAACGGAAGTTGCGATGGTTTCAAGTTTTGTAGTGGCAAATTCAGGCTATCAGGCGGCGGTAATAGCCCCTACCACAATACTAGTCAATCAGCATTTTGAAAGTTTTAAAGAAAGGTTTAAAAACACGGGTATAAAAATTGCAAAACTTGACAGATTTATTTCAAGTAAAGAAAAAAAAGAAATCGTAGAAAAAGTAAAAAGCGGTGAAATAGATATAATAATATCAACCCATGCCGGACTGAATCTCGAATATCATAACTTAGGTCTTGTAATTATAGATGAAGAACATAAATTCGGCGTTAAACAGAAAGAAAAATTAAAAGAAATATCCAAAAACGTCCATACGCTTTATATGTCCGCAACACCGATTCCAAGGACGCTGAATATGGCGCTCTCACAGGTTAAATCAATTTCCACCCTTGAGAGCGCCCCGAAAAACAAACAATCAACCAAAACGTTTGTCAAAGAATGGAGTGAAAATCTTATAAAAGAGGTTATTTTAAGGGAAATCAGAAGAGGAGGACAAATATTTTATATTTATAATAACATCGCCTACATCGAACAAAAGAAAAAAGAAATCCAAAACATCCTTCCGAATCTCAGAATTTTAGTGCTTCATGCAAAACTGACCCCCGCACAGATAGAAAAAGGTCTTGTGGATTTTATAGCTGGCAAATACGATATGGCTCTTACCACCACAATAGTTGAAAGCGGAATTCATATTCCGAATGTAAATACCGTTATCGTGGAAAACGCGGATAAATTCGGAATTGCAGATCTTCACCAGATAAGAGGAAGGGTGGGACGCGGCAAACATGAAGGATATGCATACTTTTTAGTCAAAAACAAAGACGAATTAAGCGAAGATGCAAAAAAAAGACTTTTGGCGCTTGAAGAAAATTCATTTCTAGGAAGCGGCCAGGTTCTTGCCATGAGAGATTTAGAAATCAGAGGCGGCGGAAATATTTTAGGTGCTGAGCAATCAGGACAGATAAAAGGTGTGGGATATTCGATGTATGTAAAAATGCTTGAGGATACCTTAAGAGAGCTTAGCGGAAAAAAAATAAATAAAGATGAAATCGAAGTAAAACTGAATATTAATGCTTACATTTCAGATGAAATTGTAAAAGAAGACAGACTCAGGCTTGATCTTTACAAAAGACTTTCAATGTGTAAAACGCTTGAAGAGGTATATGAAATAGAAAAAGAATTAATCGACAGATTCGGCAAACTCGATAAACCTACCCAAAACTTTATAGAAAAAATAAAAATAAAAGTCCTAGCCGCCCAAAAAGGTTTAAAATCAGTTTCCAATTACGGGGAAAATATTACTTTTATCTACAATGACGATAAAAAAGAATTTTTCAAAGCCCAAGCCAAAGATGATGAAATAATACTTGAAACTATTGTAAAAAAATTAAAAGAATGACAAAACTTTGGTATAATTTCATTCGTAAGGAGAGTTGGCCGAGTGGTTGAAGGCGCACGCCTGGAACGCGTGTGTGGGTCAACGCCCACCGAGGGTTCGAATCCCTCACTCTCCGCCATCTTTAAGCTAAGTGTCTGTCACTATAATTAATCACTAATTATATTCAACTTAAAATCTTAATTTGCCTTTTTTCTATTTCTTTACCCCAGCACAAATATCAGACTTGTTTTGAAAACACTATTGTCTGTGTATTATTTTTTCAATTTTTACATCACTTCCGAATATTTCCCTGACTTTATTAATCACTTCTTCGGATTTGTCCTGAAGTATGGAAGATTCTCTTTTCTCAGTTTTTTTTACTGTTGGTGTTTCATTTTTTTTTTCACATCTTATAGGTTCAATCTTCGTGCCTATTCCAAATATTTCATTTATAAGAGGTCTTATTACCGGCGAAAAAAACCTTTTAAATTGATTTTTACACATTTCATCGGGACAACTCTCCCATGTTAAAACCCCGTTTTTAAATGAGATGAATTTCACGCTTGTTTCAAAACATACACCAAGTTCAATATCTTTTTCTTTAATTTTAACGATAAGCTCTTTAAATAAATCCTCAGAAGATTTTTTTATTATTTGTGGCTCTTTTTTGGGAATGTATGCGTCAATATTTATTTTTTGTTCAAAACTTTTAATCAAATCATCAATTTTATGCGGTTTGATTGCTTCACTCATTCTAAAAAACATCAATGTTAATACAAATTCATTATCCGTGTTATACTTAATTAATTCTTTGACATCAGCTACAATATTAAAAAATCTCTGAACCGTTATTAACGGCAGACTGCCCTCAAACAAAGCATCTTTTAAATAAATAATCACTTCATCAATTATAGACTCAATATCATAATCTTTTATTGTGGTAATTATTTCTTTTATTCTTTTTTTATCACTCTTTTTTACAGCTTCAAATATTTCATTAATTATTTCGGGATTAATAACACCCAGCATCTCAACAACACTGTCTAAATCTATTTTTCCTTTTGAAAAAGCAATGGCCTGGTCTAAAAGTGTTAATGAATCCCTTACACTTCCTTTTGCCGCTTTAATTATAAGTCTTAAAGCCTCTTCGTCAAATTCTACATTTTCAATTGCAAGTATTTTAATTAAGTAATTTTCAATAATAGAATTTTTGATTTTATTAAACCTGAAATGCTGAACCCTACTTAAAATTGTAGCAGGCAGCTTTAAGGGATCGGTTGTCGCCATTATGAATTTAACATATTCGGGTGGTTCTTCGAGGGTTTTAAGAAGCGCATTAAATGCCTCATTTGTCAGCATATGCACCTCATCAATAATAAATATTTTATATTTACCCACACTCGGTTTATATTTTGTATGTTCTATCAGTTCTCTTATATCTTCAATTTTGCGGTTGCTTGCGGCATCCATTTCTATAATATCAATATGGCGGTTTTCATTAGCCATAATACAGTTTTCACACTCCTCACACGGATTGGATGTGGGACCTTTTTCACATTGAAGGGCTTTTGCAAAAATTCTGGCGGTAGTGGTTTTACCTGCTCCCCTGAGCCCTGAAAAAAGATACGCATGAGCAATTCTGTTTTTATCAAGGGAATTTGTCAGTGTCTTTACAATAGCGTCCTGTCCGATGATTTCTTCAAAACGTTTAGGTCTGTATTTTAATGCTAAAACCAACAACAGTTCCTTAATTATTTTTGAGTCAAGATAGCTTCTGTAATTGCATAAGCAACACTATCTTTATTTTTCAAAAAATCATTAGCCAACATACCATCTGTAAAATCATACTCAAAAAAAGACTGTTTTTTTACAAATTCTCGAAGTTCTAAATTATTATTTATCAAAAAAAATTTATTTACTAAATTTCTTATATTTTCTCCCACTTCTTCTCTTTCAATTAAATTTTTTAAATACCTGATTTCTTTATCAACATTTCTTTTCAACATTTTACTTATAAAGTTATATTTATTTTTATTACCCCAGATCATACCGTTTTTTGAAGTCCTATAAATACAGATTAAGAATTTTTAATATTATATCCCGATATTAAAACAAAGTCAATCAAATTAAACTGTCCCCCTTTGTCAAGACCAATTAGCAAAAATTTTTATGTCCATTGGTTATGCTACCTTTTGTAACTTGTTTTGTGCAATTTTGACAT
>Ga0256842_1003139_pt1 | contig 11202 bp, 10 predicted proteins | sample 4559240metaG_FD_185973 | JGI IMG/M metagenome (GOLD analysis project Ga0256842, IMG submission 185973) | Hydrothermal vent microbial communities from Guaymas Basin, Mexico - 4559-240 | ecosystem: Environmental > Aquatic > Marine > Hydrothermal vents | place: Mexico: Guaymas Basin | collected...
GTTTTCTCCAGGAAGGCCTCCTAACATGTGTTTCCCTATTCTTATCTTTACTTGCCCAGTCCATGTATCGTACATAGTACGTATTCACCCAAGAGAATAATAATGGTTTGTTTCAACATATTATGTGAATAGGAGAAAATATCTTATACCACAAATTTTCTCATCAGCATTCGTTCCCCCAAGCATCGCCCCATTTAAAGGGGCCTCCACAAAGACTATTCAATAGGTGAAGAGATTATAGCTTCTTCGGTTATTAGAGGTACTTAATGGTTTTTCAGCTACTCCTAGGTATTTATTTCAAATTTTTGTAAATAAATTTACGATCACATATTAAGAATTTAATTATATTAATATATAGCTGAGATCATGAAGTCATAGGTAACATTTATTCCGAACGATGTGCTGATTATGTTCACATAAATATGTCTGGGATTTGAGAAAAGACTCTGATTCACTATTATATTGTGTTCCTATAGTTTTCTGTTTCTGTTATACCATTTTGTCCTAGAATAAGTACTATGGGTTAGAAGCGCCTAGTATCGGATATATAAAATTAATAAGAGAATATTAGTATCAAGTCATTTTTTAAATTAAAAATGTTCATATTTCTAGGAACAAAGAATTCTGGACGTTATTCTTATATATTTTATATATTGAGTTTTATATGTTTTGCCTCAAGACTTGGAATTAGGAAAATAATAGAAATAATTATAAAACTTTCATATTTTATTTATAACCAGTGGATTGTGATGACCTCACAACCTTCTTCGCTGGCTCCTTCGTCGTTAAATAATTTGAAAATTGGAACAATTGGTTCCCCAAACACGACAACAGTATTCCATGGAGATATCCTTGAAACTAATATAAATCAATCAATTTTAGGACAGATTGTATTTTTCTTTCATTGCGAAAAAGAAGGAACCGATATAAAGGTAAAGATTGTTTTAGGACAAGTTACAAAGTTAGAAAGTAAAAACTTATGGCACGAAGACTATGCTTTGAGGAGCGTCATTAAGAGACGTGGTAGATTAGATTATTTAAGTGGAGAGACAGATATAAAAGGTATGGTTATAAAATTACTCGGCGTGTATCAGATCGATGCAGATACTATTAAGGGATGTCCCAGCGATGAACAAGTTTATAACACTATTATTTCTGGTCAAGCTAATGTAAACATCACAATGAGTACTATCTCGACACCTCCAGTGTCTGGAACCTATGTTTATCTTCTTAATGAAGATTTGCTCAGAGTACTACTATCGTACGAACGTGGAAACATAATATTTCTAGGTTATATTTATGGAAGCACCACCCCCGCCCCATTTAGGCTAAGACATTTTGGAAGAGAGGTGGCACCATAATGAGTGAGTTACCAGGTTTTGGAGAAGCGCGAATGGTAGGAATATTTGGTAAAACAGGATCAGGCAAATCAATATTAGCCGCTTACCTGATTGCAGGTTTTTCGAGAAACCCTCAACTGGGCATATTAGTTATTGATCCTCAAGGAGAATTTGCAAGAAACTTCCCAGGAAGTAAAATGCCGGAAGGTAAGTTCGATTTCCATGGACTATTAAAGGCTATGCGTGGACCATTCAAAATATATACCTTAGAAAACGTTGGGCTTGACAACAATGATTATGAGACGTTTGTTCGTTTACTAAAGAAGTCGGGTATATTAAGTGATTTTGGCATTAGAGATGAATTAAAACAAGATGATGCGGGATTATCACTAATTTACGATCTAAAACAAAGTAATAAAAATGTAACAGATATTAGCTTTGATGATCTGCAGAATAATATACGTGAAATCTTACAGCATCTTTATCGGCGATCATATTTAGAAAGAAATGTTTTACCTACATTCAATATTGCTGTCAAATATAATAAAGACCGGATCGAGAGCAAATTAAATATTATTAAATCCTTGTTTGGGAGGCCTATAAAAATAGATGATATAATTAAAGATGTTGTGAATAATCATGAAGTAATTATTTTAGATATATCTAAAGCAGGTTCTATAGCAAGACATTTTGGTTTGGAAGAAATCGAGATCAAGGCTCTTATTTTAGATAAAATAATAGATAAATTAAGACAGAGTGGAGAAGAATTATTCTACAGAGGTCTTTCTGCTAATGTACTGGTGGTTTTAGACGAAGCTCATAGATATGTGCCAAATACTCTACCTAAAAACGAGGAATTAGCAAGATTATTGAGAAGAATTCGCGATAGTGTAAGAACAACTAGAAAATATGGAATAGGATGGATGTTCATTACACAAAGCATAGCGGATTTTGATAAAGAAGTCTATAGACAGTTACATGATTACTTCTTCGGTTATGGTCTTAGTGTGGGGGCAGATTATCAGCATATTAAGGAAGTAACTCCAAAAGAAAGCCTAGAAGTTTATAGAAGTCTTCCAGACCCCAAGAGAACAGGTCAATATGTGTTCATGCACACGGGTTCGTTTTCTATGTTAAGTACTGTGGCTTCAGCCACATTCGTTAAAGTGTTTAGCATAAAAGAGTTTATCAAATATAATCTCAATATGGACTATGATGAGTTCTTACAAAAATATGGTGAAGAAGCAATAAAAAGACGGTTAGAGAAAAGGGTAGATTAAATTGTCTATGAATATTGTTATGTGTAAAGAACCGGTCGAAAAATTAAAAGCGCTTAGTCTAGTAGATATTTTAAAGAAAAATATAATTAATGAAATCGAAAGAATGAAATCAGCTAAGAATAAGAACGAACTAAGACAGATATACATTAAATACGTCTATAGAAACTATATCAAAGTAAGATATAAGCTAGAGTTATATGAAGATGAATTATTTTCTTATGTTGCACAACCTGATGAGATAAACGTCAGAAATATTTCTCCTAAAATTGTAAGAGTTGATGGCAATAGAAAATTAAGACTGTTATTTCGTTATTTAACATTTTATTGGTCTTTTCCAGTATCTGAAGGTGTTGGTAGGAGAATTAAATTCATTATATTTGACGAATATAATAACAAAGTTATAGGCTTAATAGGATTGAGGGATCCTGTAATAGGATTAAAAGCCAGAGATAAATGGATCGGATGGAACTTAAAAGAAAAGAAAAAGTACTTATGGCATGTAATGGATGCAGGAGTATTAGGTGCTATACCTCCCTACTCACAATTGTTAGGCGGTAAATTAATTTCCTCGATTTTAATATCTAAAGAGATAAGAAAAGAAATCGAACGACGTTATGGATTAAGACATGGATTCTCAGTAGTATTATATACTACAATAACAGTATATGGAAAATCAAGTATGCTTTCGCGTCTTAAATATTGGCACTTCATAGGATATACTACAGGTAAAACTACTGTCCACATAGATTTTGATTTGTTGAAACAATTGCTAATTTCAAATAATGATCCTGAGGTAAAAAAGTATAAATTTGGTGACGGGCCCAATTGGAAATTACGACTTGCAAGAAAGGCCTCGAAAATTTTAGGCTTTGATATCACAGACGTAGGGATAAGAAGAGGTATATATGCAGCACCTTTAGCAAATAATTTTAGGGAGGCACTAAGAGGGATAGAAAAGCCGAACTACTATGATTTTAGCATAACTGATATTAGTGAATATGTTAAAGAAAGGTATATGATTCCTAGATCCAAAAGAATTAAGCTCTATCCTCCACTTAGGGTATCTACAATAATGAAGATGGTGAGATCCTATGAATCGTGAGAAAAAAACTTTACCTGCTGACGTTGTGGAATGTATCTTATCAGAAAGAAATATTCGAGGAACAATCGATTTTGTTAATTCAGCACTTAGTTACCGCGATCAAATTAGGGTTAAAGTGACAGATCTATTGATGAGACAAGGTGAAATACATACACTTCCTAATAGGTCTAGTTCCTTAAATATAGTAGAAGCTATTGATGGAAGCTATGCGACTCATAGAACAATAGCTTTTATTTTGTTGGTGTTTGGTGCGGCAGCGTATTCCCCCGACAACCCTGTTCCTAAGCAAAAGCTACGTTATGATGTAAACGCGATTCCTATACTCTTTTCTGATCTTGTCGGTAGGGTAGCACAAGGACTAATGACTTTTGAAGAATTTTACTTAGCTGCTACATCCCAAGCCGACCTCATTATAATGGATGGTTCATTTATATCTTTCCTTACGCGATTAAACTCAATTATGTCAGCTATAAATGAATACCCTTATGACCCTGCTGTTACTACAATAAAGCCTCTTATAGACCCAAATGATCCGGGAAGTTTCTATGCCAAAGCAGGACAAAAATTCATAAGTAAAGTACTGACATACAACTTAAGATCGTCCGGTCCAAAAATAATAGCTATACCAAAATCGAGCCAAAGCAGAATTATTTTGAGGAAAATAATACATACAGGGGATCAAGCATTCGATGAGGCGGTAATGAAATATTATACTGATAGAGCACTATTCACTATAATTTTGGACAAGAATGAATATTATTATAAATATTTCTCCCAAAGAGATATGACTGGAAGAACTCATAGAGCTAATTTAGGACGTAGGAGCCCAGTTAGACCGGTAGACGCCGATGAAATAGAAGATTTCTATGATGATGAAGGAAATTATCAAGGCAGGGGTGGTTTTACATTGGTATATTATAGGCCGAAAAAATGGGCACCGGCGTATAAAATTGAGATTCCTGGTAAAGTATCTAAACAAGTAATTGAAGATATATTATTGAAAATACGGGATTTGATTGTAGACCCATCTATACAAGAACCTTACCCTCAATACATGGTCGATAAGATTATAAAGCAGATTGCGAGATCTAGTAAAGCCGTACTAGATGCAGCATATGCCAACCTTACTTCTTATGATCCTTCCCTTATAAGACTTTTATTAACATCATATAGGTCAAGTATTTCAAAAGGGTCAAGATGATCTTTTACTACTGTTAGAGTATTTTATCTTAAAACATCTTATTTAATAACGAATCCAAAATAATACTTAAAACTTAATGTTAGCTACGAGTAATAAGCATAAATTAAAGTAACAGTATTTTGTTAACTTAAACCAAAGGATTCTTCATACATAATATTAACGATAGATGGAATATCTCTTTCTAATTTTGTTAAATCTTTAATAAAATTTAAAGTATAAGTAAATATAAAAAGATATTTTTGATATCAATAATTGATGAAATATTTATACAGATCCATAGTCAAGACCCTTTAGGGCTATTAAATAGGCCGACGCCATATGTTTGTCTAATCTGTATTTTTTCATTATATTATCGTGCTCTTTCGAATGTGTTGTTCCCTTGGGGTTTACATATTTTGTTCTTATATTATATAATGGTGCTTTCATAGTTATTATTTTTGTAACTGAGCTTCTAAAGGTCATCACTTTCCAGTTATAGTTCTTAGACAATCTCATGCCATTTTTTATCCATAGAAGCTTGAGTTTTCCTAGTATCACTGGATTCTCTAGGAATAATATTTTGACACCGTGGTGATAAGCGTATTTTAGCATTTCATGTATCTTCATACCTATAATGGTTCTAGCTTTTTTCCTTGGGAAACCTCTAGATGTGATTTCTCGGAACCAAAATGTATAGGCGTCTCTCAAACTACCTTTTTTATCAACTATTACTAGGTTAATTCTATCTGTATTAACATCCACGCCACCATAGAACTTTCCATAGTTTTTCCTATACCTAGTCATGTACTTGTAATAGAAATTTAGTGGAACAATTAATTGGATTTCTCCATGAATCCATACTTTTTCCCTTCTAGCACCGTAGTCTTTAACAACTATTCTAGCTGTATGTTTTTGTTTTTCTTCGAGTATCTTATCTAGTATTAATCTATAATTATTTGATATTGTGGGTTTCACTGTTATTTTTTCTGTATTATATTTATAGTCTATCGTTATAATACGAAATCCATAGTTTTGTTTTAGTGTTATGTTCCTTACTGGGTATTCTTTCTCAACTTGTTGGAACATGAGCCAGTCTCCAAGTTCTACTTCTTTGAAGTCTATTCCCAGCTGTCTACAGGACTCGTAGATACTTCTAACTAGTACTATTACTCCGTCAGTATATCTACGGTTTGGTATGATTTCATAAATTATTTTTCTAAACGCGTTCTTCCAACCAATATCAGTAGTTGGTAGGATGGGAAACTGTTTTGCTAAGCTAAGCATTCTATGAGAAGCTATCTTAAACAACCATGCAGTACTAAGCAATCGTTTAGCCTTGGTACCATCGACATTAAATGGCATAACTAATGTTATATATTTCATACCACTCCTCCGTATGTTTATAGACCTATTTATAAGCTGAAAATTATTTATTAGTGACCTCGGGGTTCCGAGAACCGCTCCCGAAGGGCGGTGAGGGGCTCTGAGGAGACCGTGATGAACCCGAGGGTGAACATAAACAAATATCAAAAATAGTAAAAGTTCACTCTCGGGCGAACGGTTTACGAGTGCGTAACTTCTTCATCTCCTTTTTCAGAATATGCTTATGGAGTCAGAAATAACTTACTATGATTGATTCTGCTTGTCTTACACTATTTTTCTAACTAATTTATCAAAATATTTTGTGTAAACGATTAGGAATATAATTCCTCTTATGTAAACATCTATGAACATTGATAACCAGGGACCAAGTACTCCGAGATAGTTTACTAGTATCATTGATGGTATTATTCGTGTAAAGTAGAGGCACCCGGCATTAATAAATAGTGGTATTCTCGTATTACCTGCTCCTCTAATAGCTCCACCTATGATCATTGCTAGTGCAAGACCTGGTTCACTTAGTCCTGCTAATATGAGGTATAATGTAGCTAATTCATTTACTTGTGGTGTTGGAGAGAATGGTTTCGTTATGTACTTTGCTGTTAATGCTACTATTATTCCTGTTATTGACATAAATAATACTCCGATCTTTATTGCCTCGTATCCTATTTTCTTCCCCTTCTCATTCCTTCCAGCACCTATTTCTTGGCCTACTAGAGTCGATGCTGCCATAGAGAACGCGAATCCTGGCATGTATATTAGGCTCTCAATTCTAATCCCGATGTTATGTGCAGCGAGAGCAGCATCACCACACCTTGAAATAACTGAGATGTATATATTGTTTCCAGCTGAGAATATGAGTCGTTCAATCATAACAGGTGTTCCGAGATCCAGTATTTTCATGATCTTTTCGGGTTTGTAAATCTTTGTAGGGAAAATACTATGTTTTCTCAGATAATATATTTCGGCCGGGATCATTAACGCTATTGATATTATTGTTGCTACAGCTGCTCCTGCAACACCCATTCTCGGGAATCCGAGGTAACCATATATTAAGAGAGGGTCAAGGACGATATTAATTACAACACTATAGAGGTTTACATACATTGATTGTTTAGTAGCACCTATTCCTCTGAGAGCGGCATCCATAGACCATACTAGAAGACTAATTGGTAAACCAAGCATTCTTATTCTAAAATACAAGTAGGCTTGTGCCCATACCTCGGTATATCCTCCAGCTTGTAATGCTAAGATGTAGCCGCCAACACCATATCCTGCAAGAGCGACCAGTGTTACTATCGCGAGTCCGTAAGTCAAAGTTTCTGATAAGCCTTGTCTAGCTTCATCTAGTTTACCTGCACCATATGCTTGAGCTATATAGATTAAAACTCCATTGTAAAACATTGATAAAACTACAAAGAATAGCCATGAAAGATAGCTTCCAAGACCTACTCCTGCAAGAGCAGATGTTCCGAGACCGCTAACAAAATATGTATCGGTTAATGCGTAGATACTGTTACTTAGTTCACTTATAACCATGGGTAAACTTATTTTTACTACTCTAGACGCGAGTGCTCTGTCGAAAAACCTTGTACTAACTGGTAATTGTATGCTCAACTCCTATACCTAATACTGTCTTTTACACGATAACTAGATTAGATCCATTTCTTTTTCTTAAAATATAATAATTCACCCAAAGCTATACCAGCCATAATTATCAATACTAATGGATATGCTAATGGGTGTTGTAATTCTGGCATGTATTTGAAGTTCATGCCATATATTCCAGCAATAAGTGTTAATGGGAGAAATATAGCTGATATAACAGTTAGTTTAGTTACAACCCTATTTGTCTTCTCACTTATAACAGTATAGTAGAGATTGAATGCTTGAGTTATACGGTCAATGCTTGTACTATACATGTTTTCCAGCATTATTGCTTCATTCAATAAGTCTCTCAGACCAGGATATTTATTCTCAAGTAGTTCTAATCCAAATATTGCCCCATGGACTCCTCTGTGTATTTTTGAACACTTATTGTACAGTTTATAGATTTGTTTGTAAGAAGCCTCTCCACGCATGATTTTATGAATAGTATTCTCAATAGTGTTATCTATTTCTGTAAGCTCCATGTGATAATTATTAAGTAGTGTTTTGAAAATAAGTCTTAAAACCTCCTCCACAGAGGGTTTTGTGAGAGTTTTAGTATTCCTAGCAATTTCATGTAGTAATTCCCCTAGTTTTTCTGATGAATAAGTAATTATTTTACTATTAAATAACTCAATACAAAGCCTTCGGAGACTACCAGAATAGTAAACAGGTATTGATAACTTTACTACCTTGTCTCCAAGTACGTGTTGAAACTCTCTCCTACACCATTCGGGATATTTGAACTCATGTCTCCAGATATTCTCGATAAGCTCCCTACTGCCCACATTAATCACCATAAGTAGAACAATTATATTGATTTGCTAGCGAGACTTTTTAACACATTATTTCGGTTTATACATGGATAATGAAAGTTATTGGAGACGTTTAATTTATAAATCCCATCAATATAATCAATGATATGAATAAGCCGCCGTAGCTCAGCCCGGTAGAGCGCCGGCCTTGTAAGCCGTTTTCGCCAAGGAGCACCAGGCCCGTCTATGGCCAGGGGAGCCGGTGGTCGCGGGTTCAAATCCCGCCGGCGGCTTTATTATTTTTCTTTGGTGAATTAACTTGGATCCTCCATTATATACTAAGTATGCTTGGCTATATGATATTATTTATAAAAAATATATCAAAAAGACTGTGCCAAAAATAATAGATTTTGTTGAACATGTTTTCTCTACAGACGCAGAGCGTCAAGTAGAGAAAATACTTGATCTAGCATGCGGGACCGGAGGACCTACATTAGAGCTTGCTAGAAGAGGATACATTGTTGTAGGTGTTGATCTCAGCGAGGAAATGATACAAATAGCTAGAAATAAGGCTGAGAAACAAGGCTTGAGTAATAATGTATCCTTTATTGTCCAGGATATGACGAAAATAGACTATAGAGAGGAGTTCGATGCCGTTACACTATTCTTTACAAGCATAAACTATGTATTATCGGATGATGATATCCAAGAACTATTTAAAAGAGTATATCGTGCACTAAAACCTGGAGGAGTCTTTATAGCAGATACACTCAATATACTAACCAATGCTAATAGGTTAATTGAAGGGATACCTGTTCATTGGAGAATAGATATTGATGATAAAAACATAGTTGTATTAGACACAGTTCTCATGGATAGCATTTCACAAATCATAAACTGGAATAGGACTATAATACTTCAGGATAAAGAGAGTGTAAAGATAATACCGGACAAGCATGTTCTTAGAGGATATACTGGGAATGAATTGAAATTATTGGCAAGAAATGTCGGCTTCAAGAAAATTGTGATTTACGGAGATTATAATACTCGTAAGAAAGACAAGGGCTATTCGAATAAAATAGTACTAGTTGCAGTAAAATAGTCCAGTTCTATATCCTTAGTAGAGGATTTAAACGTATTATAGTGTATTCCCATAAATAAATAGTATAGAAGACGTATTGTGTGTAAAATCATGGTGATTTATTGTGGTAAGATTTCCAATAGATCCCAGCGATCGTAAGCCAATAGGCAATACTGGTGAAACAGTTTCAGCCATCGGCTTAGGAACTTGGGCTATAAGAGATTATAAGAAAGCGCTTGATGTCTATGTTTATGCTTTAACACATGGCATCGATAATATTGATACAGCTGAAATGTATGATAGTGGCAGAGCAGAGGAGTTTGTAGGAGAAGTAATTAAACGTGTTGGAAGAGAAAACGTGTTTATAACAACCAAGATGTTGCCAGACCATCTTGTCTCTAAAGAGAGAGTATTAAAAGCTGCTAGAGCAAGCCTTGAAAGACTCGGCGTAGAATACGTTGATCTATATCTTATACATTGGCCTAACCCATCCATTAGTATCGAGAAACAGGTTAGTAATTTTGAAATAGTCTACTTAGAGGGGTTGGCCAGATATATTGGTGTGAGTAATTTTGACCTGGAAGAACTTGAACAAGCTATTCATGCTACTAAGAAGGCAGAAATAGTTGTCAATCAAGTACATTATAGTGTATTAAACAAGTCTGTTGAAAAAGAACTACTACCATATTGTATCAAACAAGGAATAACAATACAAGCATATACTCCCCTCGAGAAGGGAAAAGTCGCAGAAATACCTGTTCTTAGAGAAATAGGTGAAAAATACGGTAAAACACCTATTCAAGTAGCATTAAATTACTTGATCTCAAGACCTAGAGTTGTAGCTATACCAAAAACCGAGGACCGTGAACACCTTGAAGAAATTCTTGGAAGTATGGGTTGGAGACTGGAAGAAAATGATATAGAAGTATTAGAGGAGATCTAGCATGGTTTATAGAAAACTCCTTACTGAGATCGGTATGGGTATAGATCTAATAGGTGGAGATGTTCATGAAAGTATAAGAAGGGCTATCAATGATATCGTTCACCGCGTATGTATAATGTATTTTAGAGAAAAGGGAATAAGTTTCAGGGAAGTCAAGTTAATTGTCGACATTTTTACACCCTTTCCTAACATAGTTGATAGAGAAAAGGTTGTTGAGATGCTACCAGTTAAACCGGGCAAGCTTGTAATCAATATGTATAAAGGTGGAGCACTAGTTAAAGGCATAGAAGACATTATAGTTTCCATAGTTGCAATAACAATACTGATACCAAACGACGAGGCATAATAAAATTAGTATGAAGTACTAAATAGCCATTCATTTTCAACGTATACGTTTCTTAAACCATTCCGTTTCGCTATTTCTACCGCTTTTTTAGCATGATTAATGCTTGTCCTGGGTAGATCTATAAGTAGGTAGTCTGGGTGGAATCCGA
>Ga0256842_1003140_pt1 | contig 11200 bp, 9 predicted proteins | sample 4559240metaG_FD_185973 | JGI IMG/M metagenome (GOLD analysis project Ga0256842, IMG submission 185973) | Hydrothermal vent microbial communities from Guaymas Basin, Mexico - 4559-240 | ecosystem: Environmental > Aquatic > Marine > Hydrothermal vents | place: Mexico: Guaymas Basin | collected...
AAGGAAATCAACGCTTATAATATTTCCGCCCAACTTTTCTACAAGGTCAATGGCGGCACTCATCGTCCCGCCGGTTGCCAAAACGTCGTCTATTAAAACAACTTTCATCCCTTTTTGAATTGCATCTTCGTGAACTTCTATCTTATCTTCACCGTATTCAAGGGTATAAGTAGCGCTAATCGTTTTGTATGGAAGCTTCCCAGGCTTTCTTATTATTGCCAAGCCGGCACCGATTTTATAGGCAAGAGCAGAAGCAAGGATAAAACCTCTTGACTCAATGCCTGCAACGATATCAACGCCAAGACCGATATACCTGTTACCTATGTAGTCAATCACTTTTTGAAAAGCCCAAGGTTTGTGAAGCAACGGAGTAATATCTTTGAAAACGATACCAGGCTTTGGAAAATCGGGAATGTCCCTTATCAGAGACTTAAGTTCTTCAATTTCTTTATGGACATTAAGGTCTGTTTCTTTAAGGTTTTCCATAGTTACCCTTCCTCCACTTTTAAAAGTTTCTTCACAATTTTAACAGCTTGTTGAGCGTCCCCGCCGTAAATTCCGCCTATTTCTTCTGCAAATTCAGGAGTAACAACGGCGCCGCCAACTATAACAGGAACATCCAAGCCTGCTTCTCTTAAGGCATTTATCGTTTCTTTCATTGATGGCAAAGTGGTTGTCATCAATGCGCTTAAGCCCACAACGTCTGCGTTTTCCTTTTTAACGGCTTCAACTATTTTTTGAGGAGGAACGTTAGTTCCAAGGTCAATAACGTTGAATCCGCTATTTTCAAGCATCGTTATAACGATGTTTTTACCTATTTCGTGAACATCTCCGTGAACGGTAGCCATAACGATTTTACCAGAAAGTTTTAAGTCTCCACCCTTCTTTTTCATCTCCCTCTTTAAGATTTCAAAGGCACTTTGAACAGCCTGGGCAGACTTTAGCATTTGCGGAAGGAATATTTTTCCATCTTCAAATCGTTTTCCAATGACATCAAGAGCTGGAATGAGAGCCCTATCACTAATTTCCATAGGTTCAAAAGAAGAAAGCGCTTTCTCAACTATCGGTTTTATTCCTTCTCTATCGCCTTCAAGAACTTTCCTGAAAATTTCTCCTAAAATACCGGAAGGAGCGTCTTCGTCGGAAGATTCCTTTTTATCTTCCTCTTTCCTTTCAGGCTTCACGCTTATCTCTCTTCCCTGAAGATAGGAACAAGAAAGCTGGCATATTTTTTCCAAAACCTCTCTACATTTATCATCGTGCATTTTAGGTTTGTAGTTTTGGAACTTTTCAACATAGCGAACAGCACCCTTATCTTTACCTACCAAAACATCGGAAGCGTATATGGTTTCAACCATTCGGCTGTCGCCGGGGTTAACGATTCCAGAGTCAAGTCCAAATTCTATAGCCATAGCCATAAATGCCGAGTTTATTAGAGGTCTTGCAGGAAGCCCAAAGGAAACGTTGCTAACGCCTAAAGTAGTAGCAACGCTAAAACGCTCTTTAACAAGCCTTATTGCCTTTAAAGTTTCAACGGTTGCTTCCTGCATTGCGCTTGCCGCAAGGTTCAAAACATCTGCAATGATTGAATTTTTTTCTATTCCTTGCTTCTCACACTCTTTTATTACCTTTTCGACAACGGCAACTCTATCTTCTGCTTTCTCCTTTAAACCTTCATCATCTATTGCCAAAGCTAAAACGTTTGCGCCAAACTTTGCAGCTATGGGTAGAATGTTTTTTATATCTTTTTCTTCCCCAGAACAGGAATTTACTATCGGTCTGCCGTCACACATTTTTAAGCCTTCAAGTAGAGCCTGAGGGTCTTTCGTGTCAATCATTATAGGAACATCAACTGTTTCTATAACAGTTTTTACAGCCTGTTTCATTGCAGCAGCTTCATCTATTCCCGGAACACCGACGTTAACATCTAAAAGGTCTGCACCTTCTTCTACCTGTTTTTTAGCTTCCTCTCTAACAAGGGAAAAGTCACCTTTTTTAAGAGCTTCTTGAAGGCGCTTTTTACCTGTTGGATTTATCCTTTCACCGATAATTCTTGTAGGAAAGTTGCTACCGATAAATACTAACTTTGTTCTACTTGCAACTTTCAAACCTTCAATTGGATGTCTTTCAACAGGTTTAAGGTCTTTAACTGCTTCTTTTATGGCTTTTATGTGAGCAGGTGTTGTTCCGCAACATCCGCCTATGATGTTCGCGCCGGCTTTAACGAATTCAACAGCGTATTTGCCAAACGTTTCAGGAGGTTCAGGGTAGTAGGTTTTTCCATCCTTTAAAACGGGTAAACCGGCGTTTGCGTAAACGATTATCGGCGTATCTGTTACTTTAGCCATCTTTTCTATTAAAGAAACAAAGTTTTCCGGTCCTAAAGAGCAGTTTGCACCAACGGCAGCAACTTTTAAACCTTCAAAAACGGCTGCTGAAACTTCCGGCGGCGTTCCCAAAAGGGTTCTGCCATCTTCCTGGTAGGTCATGCTGACCATAACGGGCAGGTCGCAAACCTCTTCCGCTGCAATAACGGCAGCTTTTGCCTCTTTTATGTCGGACATCGTTTCTATGAGGACAAGGTCTGCTCCCGCATCTGCGCCGGCTTCTATCTGTTCTTTAAACACGTCAACGATTTCATCAAACGTTAAGTCCCCAACAGGTTCAACGAACATTCCGGTAGGACCAACGGAAAGAGCTACCAAAGCTTTTCCTTCTGCTGCTTCTTTTGCAAGACGAACACCTGCAGCGGTAAGTTCTTTTACTTTGTCTTCAAGTCCGTAGTGAGAGAGTTTTATCCTGTTGCTGCCGAAAGTATTTGTTTCTATAATGTCCGCACCGGCGGAGATGTAGGCGGCGTGGATTTTCTTCAAGACTTCAGGTTCTTTTATGTTAAGGAGTTCGGGGGCAAAGTTGACATCTACCCCCGCCTCCATAAGCATCGTTCCCATAGCACCGTCTAAAACCCAAACCTTGCTCCAAAAATCCACTCCACACCCTCCTACATTACGCAGTCAAGGTTGTTGTAATAGTAGGTAACGCCGTATTTTTTCTTCATTTCGCTCAGCACTTTGTTCGCAGTTTCCTCAAACTTCTTACGAAGGAGTGTCCTTTTAATGGAAGAGTAAGCATCCCCGTAAGGAATAGGTTTCGGAGGTATTCTTTTCTTAACGATAACCAGAAGAGTTGTGCCGTTAGGTAATTCAACAATTGCTTTATCTTGCTTCTCTTCAAAAACAAGCGTAGCTACGGGAATTTTACCTACATCTGTAGACATAACTCTCCACATCTTACCAGTTTTAAATATTTCGGGAGGGATGGCTTCTTGGGGGGATTTTCCTTTCTTTATCAAATCCAACGCTTTCTTTGCCTTTTCTTTATCTTTAAACTGGTAAATAATTACATAAGCCTGTGCTGGCGTTTTCATCTCACTTTTATGTTCTTCGTAATACTTTTTAATCTCCTCATCTGAAACCTTAATTTTCGGTGCAAGCTCCCTCTCAAAAGCCCTAACAGCTTCGTTTTCCTTCATACGATTGATAAGACTTGCAAAATCAGGTTCTTTATCCATTCCTTTGTCAAGAGCTTTAAGATAGAGAACGTAATAAGTTACAGCATTTTTCAAGGAATCTTCCGTAACGGAATTTCTCACAAGAGGTTTAACGTCTGAGTAGCGAATTTCTTTACCGTTATAAACTGCCACTGCAGTGTTATCGTTTAAGTTTTTAAGATTCACTTTTCTAAACTGAATCTGCTTCTGAACCTCTTTAAAAGCTTCATCTCTCAATTTTTGGAGTTTCTGGGCTTCAAGATTCATCTTGATAAAACGTTTTTCCATAGGAGTTACTTTCTTACCTTTGTAATACTTCTTTATCGCTTCTTCAACTTCTTTATCGGTAACAGAGTAATCCTTTATTTGGGAGTTTAAATACCTCAAAGCAAGCTGATGTATCTCAAATCGTTCAAAGCGGTTCTTAATTTCAGGCTTATCAAAAAGTCCTTTGTTCTCTTCGTAAAGAACGATGAGCCTTCTATCAACAATTTTCTGCAGAAGCTTTTTCTTACCTTCTTCTCCACTATAAAATTTCTCCAAAGCCCACTTAGGAATGGTTTTTTCAATTCCTTTATAGTAAGCAACTGTAATTGTTTCGTTGCCCACTTTCGCAAGGGGAGTATCGGGGCTACAAACTTTCTGATGCTGTTGAGGAGCTTTAACAGAAGTGTTTTCTACAGTTTTTCCAGATTTATGCTCACAGCCTGCCATAAGTAAAAGTGCCGTTGAGATAGCTATAAACTTCCTCATTTAAAACCTCCAAAAATTTTGCAAGGATTGTATCAAAGTATTTTTTAAAAATTTTCTAAAAATCGCCTTTTTCTGCATTACTCTATCTTTTCCAAAATTTTTTCCGAAAGAAGAAGCAAATAATCGGAACTCTCAAGGCATTCCACCCAATCCTGCGGTATTGCCTCAAGTCCCAGGTAGCCGCCGGAAAGCGCACCCGTCACAAAAGCTATAGCATCCGTATCTCCTCCAAATTCTCCGTAAGAATTTACTGCTGTGAGAACAGCTTTTCTGAAATCACGGGGATATTGAAGAAGTATGTAAAGGGCAAGAGAAAATGCTTCGGGAGCGTAAGAACCGTTCCCGATTAAAAGAATTGCATCATCTATTGTTTCAACATTTTTCTGAAGAACGTTTGTCACAAGGTCAAGATAGGATTTAACCATTTCTGTTTGAGCGTATTCTCTCAAAACGTCCAAAAAACCGAACCTGTCTTCTGGGGTATCAAGTAAGATTCTACCCGAAATAACTTCGGAAACAGCAACAGCTAAAATGCCTGCAGTATCTATTAAGGTTTCATCTCTGTGGGTAACAGAAGCTATAAGGCATCCTTCTTCGTAAGCATCTGAAGGATTATCCCACCTGTAGATTCCACCTGCAACTGCTGGAACTGCACCGTCTATATCGCAGGATTTAACTCTCGCTTCATCTATATCAAGCCCGCCGGCGTAACCTAAAGCGGCGTTAATGTGGGAGCCGGCTGGGTAGCGGTGGGATTTTTCATCCTTTACCCATTCAATCAGTTTTTCAAGGTAGGCAATTTCATCAAAATAGCCTTTTTCGGCGTAAACTTCTAAAACCTTCATAAACATTTGGGTTTCGTGGGAAAATTGACCTTTTTTCAAAAAGGGACATACCGAATTGGGAGAAGGATTAACAAAACCTATTATTGCTGCACCGTAGGATTTTTTAACCGTTTCTCTGTCCATCTCTTCAACTAACGTTCCTAAAGCATCACCTATTGCAGCACCTATTACCGTTCCTTTTACTTTACTCTCAAGCATAGATGCCTCCCGAAAAATTAGCAGATACAAATTTAAATCCTATAATTTACATTACCACCGAAAGCGGAGAGAAAGTTGCTACCGGACAGAAAAGTAGCACTTAAAAATTATAGAGAGCTAAAATTAAGAAAAAAGGCATTTGTCTTTTCTCTCTTTATTCCGGGATTGGGACAGTTTTTAACCGGAAGGAAAATTACAGGTCTGGCATTTTTCACGCTCTTTTTCTTTCCCTTCTATTATCTATATCTCATAGGTCTTTCGTTGAATTATGGAACAATCTCCCTACTGATATCGCAAATCACGCTTTATATTCTGCAAGCCTGGGATGCGTTAAAATCGGCTAAAAGGGAAACGTCGCCGTGTGAGGATTTTTGTCCTGCAAAAGTAAATATTCCAGCGTTTATGGGAAAGTGTGAGGAAGGAAATGTGGAAGGAGCGTGGGGGATTTTTTCTATCTATTCTCCTTTTCCATTCACTTTAGGTGAAATATGCCACGCTCCTTGCGAAGAAAAATGCGGAATTCTTCCAGAAAGACCTCTGAGAATAAGAGAAGTTCACAGAGAATTAGGAAAAACCTTTTTAAACCAATTAGAAATAAAAAGAAGACCTCCTTTTCTCCCATTAACCGATAAAAAAGTAGCAGTAATAGGAGGAGGAATAGCAGGCATAACAGCAGCTTACTATTTAGCTTCAGCAGGTATTCATGTCGACATTTTCGAAAAAGAAAACGAATTGGGAGGAACTTTAAACTATATTCCAAACTTCAAACTCGACAAAGAACTATTCCAAAAAGAGATAGCACTTGCCACTTCCTTTAACTGCATCAGAATTTTCACAGAAAAAGAAATCGAATCAATACCCAAAACATACGATGCAGTAATAGTAGCCGTAGGAAGCCAAAAAGAAAAACAGCTCGAAATTCCTATTCAAGGCACCCCAAACATTATCTACCCTCTCTCTTTCCTCAAAAATCCCCCCCGCCCCCTCACCTCAAAAAAAATCGTAATTATCGGCGCCGGGGACACTGCCTTTGATGTAGCAAGATTATCCGTTCGTTTAGGTGCTGAAACAACAATCTTCTACCGCAGCAGCGAAAGCTCAATGAAAGCCCAAAGAAAAGAAATATCAGCAGCGATAAAAGAAGGTGTAAAAATCCGCACCAACTGCCAGCCGGAAAAAATAAAAGACAACACAATAATCTTCTCCTGCGGTCAAGTAAGTTTCGACTATTTAATTCCCGCTATAGGCTTCGAAAAAGATGAAAAGTTTATCAATCAACTCAGGTCAAACCATCCTAACGTCGTATTGGCTGGTGATGCAGAAAACGGCATGTCAAACGCAGCTTTAGCCTCATACTCGGGTAAACTGGCAGCATATAAAGTTCTTAAAATGCTAAAGTTACAAGACAGAGCTTGGTTTATGGTTGATATAAAAGGAAAAAAACCTCCCAAACCGCAAGGTGAAAACATATTTTTAGTTTCAGAAAGTTCCCTGTGCCAACACTGCGGTGAAAAGGTAAGGAGTTAAACGATGGAAAAGTTAGCCCCAAGGCTTGAAGACTATCTCGAAACAATCTACCTCTTAGAAAAGAAAAACGGCGTAGCGCGAGTAAAAGAAATCGCCGAAAAGCGAAACGTAAAAATGCCAACCGTTACAGAAGTCCTGAGAAGATTATCAGAAAGGGGTTACATAAACTATGAACCTTATGGTTACGTCACGACAACAGAAAAAGGTAAAACTTATGCTCAAAGAATATACAACAAACATGAAGCCATAATAAACTTCATGAAAAAAGTTTTGCTCTTACCAGAAGAGAAAGCCGAAGAAGAAGGCTGCCTCATGGAACATCATCTTTCTTCAGAAACAGTAAAAAGACTTAACCAACTAACAGACTTTTTCATAGAAAAGAAATTGGATGGAGAGTTTAAGAAGTGGTTAAAGAAGAAATAATTAACCCCAAACTGGTTGAAGATAAAAAACTTCTTGAAATAGCCGAAAAAGTCCTGAACGATGAAAGACTCTCTTTTGAAGACGGCATAAAACTTTTCCAAACAAACGATATCCTCACATTAGGTAAATTAGCAGATTACGTAAACAGAAAAAAGAACGGTCGCCTGGTTTACTTCGTCGTTAACAGACACATCAACCTAACAAATCTCTGCATAGGAAACTGCAAATTCTGCGCCTTTAGAAGAGAAAAAGGAGACCCAGACGCCTACGAACTAACCATAGACCAGGTTCTAAAAAAAATAGAGGAATTCAAGGGAATTTCCGAAATCCACATAGTCAGCGGACTTCACCCAGACTGGAACTACGATTACTACGTTCAGCTTCTCAAATCAATAAAAGAATCATTTCCTCACATTCACATTCAAGCATTCACCGCAGAGGAAATAGACCACCTGTCACGTATTTCAGGAAAACCAATAGAAACAGTTCTATCAGAATTAATAGAAGCTGGTCTTGACTCCATTCCCGGCGGTGGAGCAGAAATATTTAACGAATCTCTTAGAAAAAAATTATGTCCCAACAAGCTTTCATCGGAAAAGTATCTAAAAATTCACGAAACCGCACACAAGTTCGGTTTAAAAAGCAACGCCTCCATTCTTTACGGTCACATAGAAACCTATGCAGATAGAATAGACCACCTCCTAAGGCTAAGAGAACTTCAGGACAAAACAGGTGGTTTTCAAGCTTTCATGGCTTTTGCCTACCACCCTAAAAACACACAACTTGGAGGAAACTTTACCACCGGCTTCGACGACCTTAAAATGCTATCCATAGCAAGACTCATGCTTGACAACTTCCAGCATATAAGGGCTTTCTGGATAATGTTAGGTGAAAAATTGGCACAAGTCTCGCTCCATTTCGGCGTTAACGATTTAGACGGAACCGTTGTAGAAGAATCAATAACAAGGTCTGCAGGAGCAGAAACAGGCTCTTTTATGCCAAAAGAAAGACTTATAAAACTGATAAAAGAAGCTGGAAAAATCCCCGTAGAACGCGACACAATTTACAATGTAATCAAAATTTACGAGGAGTAACAATGGAACGAATAATCTCCCTGTTGGATAATGAACTAATACCTATAGCTGAAAAAGTTTTCAACGGCGAAAGATTATCCTTCGAAGATGGTCTAAAACTCTTTGAATCAAACAACTTAACAGCAATAGGAATGCTGGCAAACTACGTTGCAGAAAAGAAAAACGGAAAATTTGCTTACTTCAATGTAAACGTTCACATAACTCCAACAAACATCTGCATAGGCACTTGCAGATTCTGCGCTTTCAGAAAAAGCAAAAACGACCCAGGTGCTTATGAATTAACCCCGGAAGAAATAGTTGAAAAACTAAAAAATTACTACTCTCAAAATCCCAACCTTACAGAAGTTCATATAGTAGGTGGGTTACACCCCGACTGGGACTACAACCGATTTATAGAGATAATAAAACTGGTAAGGAAAAACTTCCCCAACATTCATATAAAAGCCTACACAGCTGAGGAAATCAAATACATAGCCGAAAAAGGCAACAAAAGCGTAGAGGAAACCCTACACGAACTAATAGAAGCAGGACTAAACTCAATTCCGGGCGGCGGTGGGGAAATATTCAATGAAAAAATTCGTCAGAAAATATGTCCCGACAAAATAACTGCTGAAGAATACTTACAGATTCATAAAACTGCACATAGAATGGGACTAAAATCAAATGCAACAATGCTTTTCGGTCACATAGAAACCTATGCAGATAGAATAGACCATCTCATAAGACTAAGAGAAGCCCAAGACGAAACGGGAGGTTTTCAAACCTTCATTCCCCTTGCTTTCCACCCACTTAACACGAAAATCCCCAACGCCAACTACACAACAGGCGTTGACGAACTTAAAACAATAGCTGTTTCAAGGCTCATGCTCGATAATTTTCCTCACATCAAAGCCTACTGGATAATGTTAGGAGAAAAGGTTGCACAGATAGCTCTTCAGTTCGGTGCAGACGACATAGACGGAACAGTAACAGAAGAAGACATTACCCAAGCAGCAGGAGCAAGAGCAGGACAGTCAATTCCTAAGAGCAGACTCATAAAACTAATCAAAGAAGCGGGGAAAATCCCCGTAGAGCGCGACACTGTCTATAACATCCTCCACATATACAACTCGGAGAAACAATGAAAACGCTCTTTGACAAATTAAAAAAAGCGTTAGAAAAAGATGAAAACGTTATATTTGCCTACGTCTTCGGTTCATACGTTAACGGAATCCCGACATCCCAAAGCGACGTTGATGTAGCAGTTTACTTCAAAAACCCGCCAAGAGGAACAGAAATACTTGATTACACAATAAAACTTTCAAATTTCCTCAACAAAGAGGTTGATTTAGTAATTTTTAACCTCGCTTCACCGTTCACCCGCTTCCACATATTAAATACAGGCGAACCGCTAATAGTGAAAGAGCCTGAAGTCCTTGCAGAGTTTAAGAGAAAAACAATGATAGATTACGAAGAATACAAATACCTGGCGGAGGCATTCTTTGCTGAACAAAAATTTAATAGAGAAAAAACTAAGTAAAATCGTAGAATACGTAAACGAAATAAGACAAACAGAAATTAAAGATTTCCACGAATTTCGGAATAACGTAATAGTAAAAAGGTTTATTGAAAGAAACCTTGAATTAGCCATAGAACAGGCAATAGACATCTGCAGACATATAGCCGTTTCAACGCTTAAAAAACTTCCTGAAAGCTATTCTGAATGCTTTGAACTATTAAAAGAAAAAGGGATAATTCCTGAAAAACACGCAGAAACTTATAAAAGAATGGCTAAATTCCGCAACCTTCTCATTCATATGTATGACACTGTTGATGACGAAATAGTTTATGGCATCTACAAAAAACACCTTTCAGATTTTGACCTATTCGTAAGCGATATAAACCAATACTTGCAAAACCGTTCACCGTAAATTCGCAATTTAATATATAATTATCCTTAGCACTAGCACTCTGGGAGGTAGGAATTGAACCAAAACACCATTTTAGGGATAATCTGCACAATCATAGCAATCGCTCTTCCCCTTTCCTTCGCCATTTTAGCCTGGAAACACACCTTAGAAGAAAAGAAAAAGCAGAAAGAAGAAAAAGAGAAATAGTAGAATATTCCTTACAATTAGACCGAAAGAGGGAAAATGTCTTACGTAGCAATACCGAGAAAGTATAGACCTCAAAAGTTCAGCGAAGTTACAGGGCAGGAATTTATAACAGAAACTTTACGTAACGCTATAAAAACAGGCAGAGTTGCCCACGCTTATATCTTTGCAGGACCAAGAGGCGTAGGGAAGACATCGACAGCGAGAATTATAGCTAAAGCCCTAAACTGCGAAAATCCCCAAAACGGTGAACCCTGTAATCAATGCCCTCAGTGCTTAGAAATAACCAAAGGTTCTCACCCAGACGTAATAGAAATAGACGCGGCAACAAACAGGGGTATAGACCAAATAAGAGAATTAAGGGAATCTGTTCACTACGCCCCTTCAAGAGGTAAAAAGAAGATATACATCATCGACGAATTTCACATGCTTACCAAAGAAGCTTTCAATGCCCTCCTCAAAACCCTTGAAGAACCTCCGGAACACGTGGTTTTCATTTTAGCTACAACAGAAATAGACAAAATCCCCCCTACCATCCTCTCCCGTTGCCAAAAATTCGTTTTCCGTAAAATTCCCCGTCCCGTAATGGTAGAAACCTTAAAAAAAATCTGTGAAGCAGAAAACGTAGAATTTGACGAAGAAGCTTTAAACCTCATTGCGGTAGCTTCAGAAGGTTGTATGAGAGATGCAGAAAGCCTCCTTGACCAGGCAATAGCT
>Ga0256842_1003141_pt1 | contig 11200 bp, 8 predicted proteins | sample 4559240metaG_FD_185973 | JGI IMG/M metagenome (GOLD analysis project Ga0256842, IMG submission 185973) | Hydrothermal vent microbial communities from Guaymas Basin, Mexico - 4559-240 | ecosystem: Environmental > Aquatic > Marine > Hydrothermal vents | place: Mexico: Guaymas Basin | collected...
TGTACCGCATACTGAAAGTTACAGCCTAATCGTTTACCATCGCCAAGTAACTTTTCGAAATTAGGTAAGTCGTGAGGTGTTGATATTATTAATATATCTTTAATTCCTGCCATCATTAATGCGGATAAAGGATAATATATCATCGGCTTATCGTAGATAGGCATTAATTGTTTACTAACAGCAAGAGTAAGAGGGTGAAGACGTGTACCTGAACCACCGGCAAGAATAATTCCTTTCATAATAATTTGTTTTTATATTGATAAAGCTAAATTAATGAAATTGTTGATATTATTTGAATATTTTATTTCTTCTGTTTTTTAACCTTTTAGAAAGGGTAAAATCTTCTTCTTTAATATCATTTTCTAATATTTCGAACATTGGCTGTTTAAATGATTTAGTTGTAATCCATTTATCGAAGGTTAAAATCAGAGAAGGCAAAATAAACATATTTGATAATACAGCTACCAATAGTGTAAAAGACACTAAATACCCCATAGCTTGTGTGCCTCCAAAAGAAGATAAGGAGAAGATAGAAAATCCAAAGAATAATATTATTGAAGAATACATCATGCTAAATGCAGTTTCGCGTAAAGCATTTATTACAGAAATTTTGATTTCCCATTTATTATATTTCAATTCAGCTCTGTATCTTGATAAAAAGTGAATGGCATTATCAACAGAAATACCTAATGCAATGCTGAATATTAATATTGTAGATGGTTTTATTGATATTGCCAAATAACCCATTAAAGCAGCTGTAAGAATTTGCGGTAATAAGTTAGGCAATAATGAAATGGCAACCATTTTGCCAGAAGTAAAAAGTATAGCCATTAAAGCACTAATAATTATTAAAGCCAATAGTAAGCTTTGTAAAAGATTTTTTACCATATAAGCTGTGCCCTTTAAATAAACCACTGTGGAACCTGTTAGATTAACAGTGTATTTATTTGGAGGGAATATCTTGTCCACTTTAGGTTGTAAATCTTCTTTAATTCTTTTAATGTCGTGAGTTCCAATATTTTCCATCTGTACGCTGATGCGTGTTTTTTGTAATGATTTATCTACAAAAGAATTTAAGATGGTTTTATTATTATTTGAATCGGATTTAGGTAAATATGATAAGATGAAATTTTTCTCTTGAGAATTAGGTAAGGCATAATATTTAGGATTGCCATTATAAAAAGCTTGTTTGCTAGCCTTAGCTACTTCTACTACAGATAATGGTTTTGAGAATTCGGGATAAGTAGCTAATGTATCTTGAAGACGATCTATTTTTCGTAATGTAGATAATTTCATTACACCATTTTTCTTTTTAGTATCAATAGATATCTCGAAAGGAAGAATGCCGTTTACCTGTTCTTGTAGAAAAATCATATCTTTATATAGCTTATCGCTTTTCGAAATATCATCAACCAAACGTCCTGTTGTTTCCAATTTAGAAACGCCAATAATCCCTATTATTAATGAAATTCCAGTGATAGTATATATCAGGGGTCTTCTTTTAAGAACAGAAAAGATAACTATATCAACTATACGTTGTGTGTTTTTATTATCAAGGTGTTTAATGTGTTTTGCTTGAGGAGGGTCTAAGTAACTAAAGAAAATGGGTATTAAGAATAGTGATAATAAGAATACAGCCATAATATTTATTGATGCAACAACACCAAATTCTACTAACATTTTGTTTCGAGTAATAATAAATGCAGCAAAACCAACAGCAGTAGTTAAATTGGTTAAGAAAATGGCATTACCTACTTTTTGAACTATCCTAGAAAGAGATTTAACCTTATTACCGTGTGATTTATATTCTTGATGATATTTATTTAGTAAGAATATGCAGTTTTCTACTCCAATAATAATTAATAAAGGAGGTAAGATACCTGTAAGTATAGTTATTTTATACTGTAATAGAGCCATTGTTCCCATTACCCATATTACGCTAATGATAACAATAACCATAGGGAATATTACAGCTTTAAAGGAACGGAAGAAAAGGAATAAAGCTATAGATGCAACAATCATAGCAAGAATAACAAATAAGCCTAATTCCTGTTTTATTTTTTCTGATAATATTGTTCTAATATAAGGTAATCCTGATGAATGTAACTCTACATTATTATTGTTTTCAAATTCAGCAACTTTTTTTTCAATAGTTTCAACTAGGTGTACTCTACCAATATTATTGAGAATGTTTTTCTTTAGGGTAATCATCATTAATGATGAATTATTTTCCTTGTTAAAAAGCATGTGATCGAAAAGAGGTTGAGAAAACAATATGTTTTTGAGACTGTCAAGTTCTTTTTGTGTTTCAGGTTTTTCTTTAACAATATTGTTGAAATCAAATTTTCTTATACTATCATTTTTCTGTAAACGATACATTCTGCTTGTAGAAAGAACTTCGTTTACTCCATCAATATGTAAGATGTCATAGGTAAAATCGTACCAATTATTATATTGTTCTAGTTCATATAGATTTTTATTCTGTATGCCGATAAACATTACATTGCCATCATTACCAAATGTTTTCTTGAATTTGTTATAAACAATAAGGGTAGAATCGTTTTGAGGTAACATTTGAGCTAATTCGTACGATAATTGTACATTCATTGCTTGGTAAGCCATAAATGCAGTGATAAGACTTATTAAGATAGTATTAAAAAGTCTTTGACGTAATATAAATCGAATGATGTATTTCCACATAATATTTTTTTCACACAAAGAACAAATTTTCTTTGTAAGCATTAATTTTAGGCGAAAATAAGCTAATATTCGGTATTATAAAAAAATGATGTTTTTTTAGAGGTTTTTTTTATTAAAAATAGTGAGAAATAGATTGTTTTATTTAAATTTGGGCTATATTATCAAATAACATTAACTCTTTGTTGTTGTCATGAAAAAAAATACTTTTTATATTACGTTAGTTGGTGCCTTAATAGCAATTTTTTTAGTATTCTATTTTTGGCCAGAAGTAAAGGAAGGAAATGTTATTACCACAAGAGTAAAGTATGGAGATTTCAGGATTGATATTACAACAACAGGTAATTTAAAAGCGAAGAATTCTGAAGAAATTTATGGTCCGGCAGGAGTGCGTGAATTTCGTATTTGGGAGGTGAAGATAAATGATATGGTAGCTGACGGTACTGTTGTTGATTCGGGTGAATGGGTAGCTGAACTTGATAGATCAGCAATTGAAAATAAAAGGAAGGATTTAGAAACAGATTTAGAGAAATTAGAGTCGCAGTTTATCAAAACACGTTTAGATACTTCTATGACAATGCGTTCGGCGCGTGAAGAATTAATAAATCTTCAATATGCTTTGGAGGGGCAAGAGATTCGTTTTGAGCAATCGGAGTATGAGCCACCTGCAACTATTCGACAGATAAAAATTGATTTAGAAAAAGCGCGAAGACAATTGAGTCATGCAAAAAAGAATTATCAGCTTAAGTTAGAAAAAGCAGAAGCTGAAATGCGTGATGTGTTGGCCTCAAAAAATCAAAAAGAAAGAAAGTATCAGGATATTATTGATATCACCAAATCGTTTACTGTTACAGCTCCAAAAGCTGGTATGGTTGTATATAAGCGTAATTGGAACGGAGAGAAACAAGGGGTAGGGTCGTCGATAAATATGGGGTGGAATAATGTTGTTGCAGAACTGCCTGATTTGTCAAAAATGATATCAAAGACATACGTTAATGAAATTGATATTAGTAAGGTTAAAAAGGACCAGCCTGTTGAGATAGGTATAGATGCTTTTCCTGAGAAAAAATATACTGGTGTTGTAACTAGTGTTGCGAATATTGGGCAACAGATGAAGGGTAGTAGTGCAAAAGTATTTGAGGTTATTGTTGAATTAAATGAGATGGATTCTATTTTGCGACCTGCTATGACAACAAAGAATTGCATTATTACTGATGTATTGCACGATGTTATGTATATTCCTTTAGAATCTTTATTTAATACTGATTCATTAACATATGTTGTAACCACGAATCATCGACGAAAACAAGTGAAGTTAGGTAAAAGTAATGAGACGTCTATTGTTGTTTTGGAGGGGGTTAAGAAGGATGAATCCTTATTTGTTATTCCTCCTGAAGGGTATGAAGATTTCAAATTGATTAAAATTGAAAAGGAATAGCTGTGGAACGATATATTTATATTCTTAATATAGCCCTAGAGGCTGTTTTTTTAAATCGGACACGCTCTATATTAACTGCTTTAGGTATTGTTTTTGGTGTTGCTGCTGTGATTTCTATGCTAGCTATAGGCAATGGAGCAAAAAAGGAAATTCTTGAACAAATGAAACAGGTAGGAGTTAATAATATTGTTATTACTCCTATAACTGATGATGTTATTAATGAAGGTGGTGATGGTGAAACGAATATTGATAAAAAGTATTCACCTGGATTAACACTATTAGATGTGAAGAATATTAAAGAACTAGTGCCTTCTGTTAAACATATTAGTTCTGAAGTTATTTATGAAACCTATATTATACGGAATGATGAGCGCATTAAAGGAAAAGTTACAGGAGTGAATCAATCATTCTTCACTATCTTTCATCATCAAATAGAAAAGGGAGTATGTTTTAATGAGATGCAAGAAGAGAGTGGAAAGCCTGTTTGTATAATTGGTTCGGGTATGAATGCTAAACTATTCAAAGGAGAAAAGCCTATTGGTAAACATATTAAATGTGGTGATGTTTGGTTAAAGGTGATTGGAGTGTTGAAACCTCACTCTATTTCTAATAAGGCATCTGAGAGTTTTTCTATTTCTGGTGTTGATGAGAATATTTTTGTTCCCTTACAGACTGTTTTTTCTCGTTTTAAAGATAGGTCAGTGATAACAGATAATATGCTAGGTTCAGGGGGGGGGAGTCTTGTTATTGTTGGTAACAGTGCAATGTTTTCTTCTGGGGCAGATGTCGCTGGAACAAATAATCAGCTTGATAAGATTGTTGTTCAAATGAATTCTAGTGAGCAATTGTTAGCAACAAAGGCATTGTTAAATAAGATGTTTATTCGTCGTCATAATAATAAAAACGATTTTAAAATTACTGTGCCTGAACTTCTTCTAAAACAAGAACAGCGTACAAAAAGTATTTTTAATATTGTGTTAGGAGCAATAGCAAGTATTTCTCTTATTGTTGGGGGAATAGGGATTATGAATATTATGCTTGCTTCGGTGATGGAGCGAATAAAAGAGATAGGTATTAGACTGGCAATTGGAGCACGTAAACGTGATGTTATTATGCAGTTTTTGTCAGAGGCAACAATAATCAGCGTTATTGGCGGTTTAATTGGGATTGTTTTTGGGGTGTTGATAGCAAAAGGTATTACACGGTTTGCAGATATATTAACAATTGTATCACCTATGTCTATTATGATTTCATTTGTGGTTTCGGCAACAGTAGGGATTGTGTTTGGAATAATGCCTGCAAGAAAAGCTGCTCAACAAAATCCAGTGGAATCGTTAAGGTATCAATAAAAATGTATTATGAAAACATATCATAAAAATATAAGTATTTTTCTTTTTGTAATGGTATTTTCCCCTTCTTTATTGCTGGGGCAAGATGCTGAGAATTATTATACTTTAAAGAGAGTGATTGAGATTGCAAAAAAGCAATCACCTGAAGCGTTATCGGCTCAGCATAGATTTCGTAGTAGTTATTGGCAATACAGAACTTATTTAGCTGCATATAGGCCTCAGTTAAAGATGAGTCTTACTATTCCTAATTATAGTAAGAGTATTTCTAGTATTCAGCAAGATGACGGATCGTTTTCTTTTCGTTCGTCAAATTATACACGATGGTCGGGGGGGCTTTCTTTATCGCAAAAGATTGGGCCTACAGGCGGAGAAGTATTTGTTAACTCTAATATAGATAGAATGGATTTGTATGATAATCCTACTTTAACATCTTATATGACTACGCCTGTTAATATTGGTTTTTCGCAACCATTATTTAGTTATAATTCATATAAATGGGAAAAAAGAATTGAGCCATTAAAATACAAGGAAGCGAAACAAAAGTATTTAGAAGAGATGGAGCAAGTATCTATTACTGCGATAAATTATTTTTTTAATGTATTGCAAGCTCAAATTCGTTACGATATTGATAAGGTTAATCTGGCAAATAACGATACTTTGTATAAAATAGCTCAAGGGAGGTACAATATAGGAACAATTGCTGAGAATGAATTATTACAAATGGAACTAAGATATCTTAATTCAAAGTCTAGTTTGCGTGAATCAGAATTGGAGCTTAATAATAGGGTTTTTTATTTGAAATCATATTTACGTTTGCCAGAATGGGAAGAGATTAAATTAATTCCTCCTATAAATGTTTTAAATATAGAAGTTGATCCCAGAAAAGCCAAAGAGGAAGCTTTAAAGAATCGTTCAGATATACTCTCATTTGATAGAAAATTACTTGAGGCACAAAGTTCTGTGAGTAGAGCAAAAAGTGATGGACGCTTTAGTGCTAGTTTATATGCAGTGTACGGTTTAACACAGAGTGCTGAAGACATTGAAGACGCATATAAAGAACCATCAGAACAACAGCAGGTGATGGTGGGTATTAGTATTCCGATTATCGATTGGGGACTGGCAAAAGGAAAAATTAAGATGGCTGAGTCGCAACAGGAACTTGTAAAAACATCTGTCGAACAAGAACGTATTGATTTTAATCAGGAAGTGTATTTAAAAGTAATGAAATTTAATATACAGAATAGTCAATTACATATTGCTTCGAAAAGTGATACTGTAGCACAAAAACGGTACGAAGTTACAAAGCAGCGTTATATTATAGGAAAGATTGGTATTACCGAATTAAATATTGCTCAAACCGAGAAGGATAATTCTAAGATGGGGTATGTAGCGGCATTGCATAATTTTTGGCAACAGTACTATCAAGTGAGGAAATTGACTTTGTTTGATTTTAAAGATAATAGAGAAATCTTTGTTGATCCTGAGTATTTGTTAGAATAAAAGAATCATAAGTTATTTAAATAAGATTTATTATCTTTGTTACGAAAGATATTTAGTGAACGCATTTTTAATAAGAAATAATTATGTCAGTCTTAGTCGGAAAAAAAGCTCCTTTGTTTGAAGTAGATGCTGTTATTAATGGAAACGAAATTGTAGAGAAATTTTCATTGTCGAAGTTTATTGGAAGAAAGCATGTTGTGTTATTCTTTTATCCAATGGATTTTACTTTTGTGTGTCCTGCTGAAATTATTGCATTTCAGGATAAAATAAAAGAATTTGAAGACAGAAATGTAGCAGTTGTTGGTTGTTCTGTTGATTCGGTACATTCGCATTATGCATGGCTGCATACCGACAGAAATAAAGGAGGGATAAAAGGAGTTACTTATCCTTTATTATCAGACTTTAGTAAATCGGTATCTGCAAATTTTGATGTTTTGGCAGGTGATTTTGAATATGACGAAGATGGTCAGATGGAATTTGAAGGCGAACCAGCAGCTTATCGTGGACTTTTCCTTATTGATATGCAAGGTATTGTTCGTCATCAGGTGGTGAATGATATGTCTTTAGGTTGTAGTGTTGATGAGGTATTACGTATGGTAGATGCTCTTCAGTTTCATGAAGATAATGGAGAGGTTTCTCTAGCTGATTGGCATAAAGGAAATAAAGGTGTTGATCCTAGTCATTAGGGTATATAGAGATATCTTTCTAAGTAATAGAAAACAAAATTGTTGATAATAGGAAGTGTATAATATAATAAGGGTTGGAAAACAATTATTAGTTATACACTTTTTTGTAGAAAAATGTTAGTGAATATTAAGGCTGTTGTTATAAATCTGGTTTTTATAATTTTAGAATTATTCCAATACCGTTATTTGTTACTCCTGCATTTATTTTATCATTATTCATGAAATCGTTGTTGTATATTATTTTTCCAACAAGATATCCTGTTAAAGAACCAAAAAATACATCTGAAGCCCAATGGTCATTGTCATGTATTCGCGACAGAGCAGATAGTGTGGATAAAGAATATGCTGTAATTGTAATCCATTTTTTATAGTGATAGGCTGATGCTATTACTGTAGCCGCTGAGAATACTAGTGCTGAATGTCCCGAAGGAAAAGAACGATACTTAATGTCGGAAAATGGACCATCCCAATTATTGGCATTTGCAATGTTATCTTGATAAGGTCGATGACGATGGAATATTTGTTTTGAAATCTGAACCATTATACCGCTTATGATAATTGCTTTAGTGGCCGATAAACTGGTTTGTCGTTGGCGTTTATTGTGCGATAAAGTACCATTTAAAAACATCATACCTACAAAAGGAATTGTGTAAATGCCGCTGCCTAATGGTTCTAAAAAATATTTGCTAACATTATTTGAAAATGACGTTTGTTTATCGTTAATGAAATTATATATATATTGATCTTGTGTTGTTAGTGCTATTCCTATGCCAGAAACAATAGCTGTATTTATCCATTGTTGTCTTTTAAGATGTAATGGAGCAATAATAATATCACGACTATCAGACAGGTATGATTTAAAATAGTTGCTTTGTGGAAACAAACTGAATTCTTTCTCCTGTGTTTGAGCTTCCGAAAATTGAGGAAGAAGCAATAGTAGTATTATTATCCTTTGTAATGTCATTGTATTTCTGTTTTCTTTGCTTTATTCCATAAGATATCCATCTCATCAAGAGTCATATCTTGAATATATTTGCCTTGTTCTGCAGCTTCTTTTTCGATATATTGAAATCGACGAATAAATTTTCTATTAGTGCGATCTAATGCATCTTCGGGATTAACATTTATATATCTAGCGTAGTTGATAATTGAAAAAATTACATCCCCCATTTCATCCTCAAGAACTTCTTTTGCAGCACCTTGTTCTACAACTTTTTTTAATTCTTCTTGTTCTTCGAGGAATTTATCCCAAGCTTGTTCTTTTTTCTCCCATTCAAAACCTACACCTTTTACCTTGTCTTGTATACGCAAAGCTTTTACCAATGCAGGTAAAGATGATGGCACTCCTTGAAGTACTGATTTGCGTCCTTCGTTTTTGATTTTGATTTTTTCCCAGTTGTCAGCAACTTCTTCGGCGTTCTGTACTTTAGTGTCACCATAAATATGAGGGTGGCGAGATATTAATTTTTTAGAGATGCCATCTAATACATCTTTTATATCAAAAGCATTTTGTTCAGAACCAATTTTTGAATAAAAAACAATATGAAGTAATAAATCACCTAATTCTTGTCTCACTTCGTCTAAGTTATTGTCTAAAATAGCATCAGATAATTCATACGTCTCTTCAATAGTAAGATGACGTAATGACTCAATTGTTTGCTTTTTGTCCCAAGGACACTCTTTGCGTAGAGTATCCATAATCTCTAAGAGATTTTTAAATGCTTCTAATTTTTCTTTCATTGTAATATAATTTATTGCGAAAGTACATTCTTTTGCTTAAAAAAATAAAAATGCTTATGTTTACAATAGAAAAAAGTTCGTGTTGCTGATTAATTTTTAAAGGATGTTTATTGTTTTGATTCTACTATTGTAGTTTTGAATTTTTTATGTGAATTATTCTATTAATATTTTTTATTAGTCAATGCTTTAATAATAAAAGAGAAAGATGTACGCAAAAGATATTATTGATACAACAATACAACCAATAACCTATAAGGATAATTGTTTGACTGTTTTAAGTTGGATGGAAGATCTGAAGTTGATGCATATACCTGTAGTAGATGATGGTGACTTTTGTGGTTTGATTAGTGAAGCAGAAATATATTCTTTAGATAATCCCGACGTATTGGTTTCGGAAGTTAAAGATAAATTGAAGCTAGTGGCTATAAAAGAGACTCATTATATACACAATGTTGTAAAAATGTTTGTTGTTAGAAAGCTATCCTTACTTCCTGTATTAGATGTTGAAGGGAAATATATAGGATCTATTACACAAAATAGTTTGATAAATGCTCTTGGTGATATTATTTCTGCTAAAGTAGCTGGAGCAACAATTATTTTTGAAATGAATAATAATGATTTTGTACTTTCGCAAATAGCAAACATTTGTGAGGAAAATGATGTAAGGATATTGAATGTGTTTACCCTTTTGCATGAAGATTCAACAAAAATGGATGTTATTATTAAAGTTAATACAGATGATGTTGATGCAATAATTAGAACTTTTGAGAGATATGAATACTCTATTAAAGCAACATTCTTAAAAAAAGATAATAGAGATGACGAGATGCGTGATAGGTATGAATACATTATGAATTATTTGAATATTTAATATGAACATAAAGATTGTCTTGTTTTTTTTTCTTAGTATATCTTGGTGTATATCATATTCGCAAATAGATATTAATGATGATATTGAGCGTGATGTTATTGTTGGAGGAATTAATATTGTTGGAAATACTAAAACAAAGAAAGCTATAATTTATCGTGAATTAGAGTTCCAGTTGAATGATATTATTCCTTTTAATGAGATAGATTCTTTAGTTGTAAAAAGTAAAAGTAATCTAATAAATTCCAAATTATTCAATTTTGCAAAAATAGAAACAAGTGTTTCAAAGGATAGTGTGTATTTTGACATTGGTTTAACTGAAAGATGGTATACCTGGGTATTTCCTATTTTTGAGGTGGCTGATGGTGATTTTAATACTTGGTGGAAAACAAAAAACTTTGATAGGGTAGATTATGGATTATTATTTATCCAAGAGAATTTTAGAGGCCGACGCGAGATATTTAACTTAAAAGCAATATCTGGTTTTAATGAGTATTTGAATATCGATTATGAGGTGCCATATATCAATAAGTCAGAACAATTTGGTTTTAGATTTGAAACAGAGGTTTCACGTCGACATGAAACTTCTGTTATGACGCGAAATGATGAGCTAGTATATTATAATGATGATGAAATGCATCCATATAAGAAGATGTCTTTTACTGCTGGACTTTTGTATCGTAGAAGGATTAATGTAAAACATGCTCTTGAATTACATTTCGATGATTATTTTTTTGCAGACACTCTACAGCGTATTAATCCTGATTTTCTTCATTCAAAAAAAACTCATACAAAGTTTTTTTCACTTGAGTATGTTCTTAAAAGAGATTTTCGTGATGTAGCTAATTACCCTTTACATGGATATTATTTTGATTTATTTGTTTCCAAAATAGGTTTGGGTATTGTTAATGAGGATGTGGAT
>Ga0256842_1003142_pt1 | contig 11199 bp, 9 predicted proteins | sample 4559240metaG_FD_185973 | JGI IMG/M metagenome (GOLD analysis project Ga0256842, IMG submission 185973) | Hydrothermal vent microbial communities from Guaymas Basin, Mexico - 4559-240 | ecosystem: Environmental > Aquatic > Marine > Hydrothermal vents | place: Mexico: Guaymas Basin | collected...
TTAGGAATCAAAATTAAATAAAACCGCATTCTATCTCGTTCTTTTGCCCCTAGTCAAACAATTTTAATCGTTGCGTAGCTAAGGCTATGCTCCTCATAAAATGGTTTAACTAGAAACAAAATAACATAGCTATAATCAGCGTATTTATTTAATTTTGATTCCTTACGCAATTATACACCGAGAGATATAAAAACAAAGTTATTATTTAGATTATATTTTCTTATAGTTAAGATAGATTTTTTTTATATGAAGAGTAGAAAAGAAAAAGAAGAAAACTTCTTCTTCTTTAGAGATCTTGTTCGATTACACGCTGAAAGGTATTGAAGTAGTTGTCTTGTAATGCTTCCATACTCATAGAAATATTGTTAATTTTAATGCTTTTACCGCCAATAACACCTATTTTTTCACAAGCAAGACCATCCAGCATTGCTTCAAAAGCTTCTACATTTTCAGGTTTTACTTCAATGATTGCACGACTTTGTGATTCAGCAAAGATATCTCTCTCATCTGTAACATGCATACTTACATCACAGCCAAGTCCGCTTGTTGCCGCCATCTTAGCAAGTGCGATCGCTACACCACCGCTTGAAGCATCTTTAGCACACTCTAAAAGGTGTTTTTTATTTGCTTCTATAACTAAGTCCCAAAGTGCAAGCTCTTTTGCATAGTCAATTTCAGGAAGTCTTCCTGCAACAACACCACAGATCTCTTTCATATATAAAGAACCGCCAAATTCACTTTTACTCTCACCTACAAGATAGAGATGATTGCCCTCTTCTTGAAAAGTTGAAAGTAAAACATTGTCTTGATCCTCATTCACACCAACAGTAGCTATAGAAGGTGTCGGAAATACTGAAACACCGTTTGTTTCATTATACAGTGACACATTTCCACCAATAACCGGTGTAGTCAGCTCGGCACATGCCTCTTTAATTCCAAGACATCCCTCTCCAAACTGCCACATAACTTCCGGATTTTCAGGATTACCATAGTTTAGACAATCTGTAACAGCCAAAGGACGTGCACCACTCATTGCAACATTACGACCAGACTCAACAACTGCAGCAGCACCACCACCTTTTGGATCAATATAGCAGTAACGTACATTACAGTCAGCACTCATTGCAAGTGCTTTGCCATTCTCTTTTACGCGAATAACAGAAGCGTCTAACTCTCCGCCTTTTTTTACGGTATTTGTCTGCACCATAGAGTCATACTGTGTATAAATCCATGATTTATCAACAACTTCCATTGATTTTATCAATGTTTCAAATGCTTCTTGGTTTTCAACTTTTGGAAAATCATTAATCGTTATATCTTTAATAAGATCAAGGTATTGCGGGCGTTTCATTGGACGGTTCAATTCAGGTGCTTCTTCAGAAACCGGATCAACTGGAACCTCAGCAACTTTCTCACCATGCCAGAAAAGTTCCATATTTCCAGTCGCTGTTACTTCACCAATAACTGCTGCATCAAGATCCCATTTTTCAAAGATTTTTATAATCTCCTCTTCACTTCCCTTTTTCGCACAAAGAAGCATACGCTCTTGAGATTCTGAAAGCATAAAGTCATACGGTGTCATATTCTCTTCACGAGCAGGAACCTTATCAAGATGCATTATCATTCCTGATCCTGAACGTCCTGCCATCTCAAATGATGAAGATGTAAGACCAGCTGCACCCATATCTTGAATACCGACAACATGATCGGTTTTAAAAAGCTCCAAACACGCTTCAAGAAGTAGTTTTTCAGTGAATGGATCCCCAACCTGAACAGTTGGACGAAGTGATTTTGACTCTTCTGTAAATGAGTCTGAACTCATAACAGCACCACCAAGACCGTCACGGCCTGTTTTTGCACCAACATATAACACCGGATTCCCGATTCCTTCTGCTTTTCCGTAAAAGATCTCATCACTTTTTGCGAGACCGAGTGTAAAAGCATTTACCAAGATATTGCCGTTATAGCACGCATCAAAACTTGTCTCACCGCCTATAGTAGGAACACCCATACAGTTCCCATAGCCACCGATCCCTTCTGTTACACCACGAACAAGATAACGCTGATGTTTAGAAGTTTTGTCATCATTTAAAACATTACCAAAACGAAGTGCATTTAAGTTTGCCACAGGACGCGCACCCATAGTAAAAACATCACGCATAATACCACCAACACCAGTAGCTGCTCCCTGATATGGCTCAATAAAACTTGGATGATTATGACTTTCCATCTTAAAGACAGCTGCCATACCACCACCAATATCGATAACACCGGCATTTTCACCAGGACCTTGAATAACCCATGGTGCAGATGTAGGAAAACCTTTTAAGTGCACTTTTGAAGATTTGTATGAACAGTGTTCACTCCACATTGCAGAGAAAATTCCAAGTTCTACTAGATTTGGTTCACGCCCTAAAATCTGTTTAATATGTGTATAATCTTCTTGACTTAACTTATGGTTAGCTAATTGTGTATCTATATCTGGTAATTGTTGGCTCACAATGGAATCCTAAAATTTGGTTTTTAAAAATAGATTATAGCAAAATGTGAGTAAAAATCATTTTAAAGTTTTAAAAAAATATTTTCTACAGATTGAACAGATTTAGCTGTAATTTCCATAGATTTTATTGTTTATAATAACAGTAGACTTCTTGCAAAACTCCTATATGTCTCAACACATTATAGAGAGTTTTAATCAAGGCAGATGTTCAAAGGCGTAGCCAAAGCTACGGTTTTGGTTATCTAACGCAGAGTAAAGCTCTCTATAATGTGCCCAAAGGGAGGACTATAGGAGTTTTGCAAGAAGTCTAATATCTAATTACAGGTCAGAGTCATGAAACTATTGATGTTATTCACTTTTCTCTCTATTATTACTGTTCAAGCAAGTGAAGCCAATGCCATAGCTCTTGCTCAATCACTACATCTCTCAGCAGGTTCTAAAGCTATCATGCAATGGGAGAGAATTTTTCAATCACCAAGAAAGATGAAGCGATACAAACTAGACAAACTCTCACACAAAGAGCAAGAAATACTCAAAGAGTATCTTATCGATCATGCTATTGACTCAGACAAACCTACTATTGCAGGAATATAAATGAAAAAACTACTCTCTATGACATCTTTTTTAAGCATCTTCACAATTACTGCTTATGCGAATAATGCTACTGAAACAAAACTCAATGAAATGAGTGCACAGATTCAAAAACTTCAAAAAGAGATTCAAAGCTTAAAAAATCAACAAAGTGAACTAAAAACAAACACGGAAGAGAACTATACTTATATAGAAGATGTTGAAGCAAAACAGTTTCGAGACAAGCTTCATTTTTCATTAGGCTTTCAAACAAATCTAGATAATTTTGCTAAAAAATATGCAGATGGACATACAGTGCGTAGTAACAATATTTGGAGCACAAAACTTATGCTCAACATGCAAGCAGATATTACTCAAAATATGAATTTTTATGGTCGTCTTTCAATGTATAAATATTGGGGAAGCAGTACGGTTCATCCTTTTACCTATTATGACAATATGCAAGGAAGAGTACCCGCAAACAGTGGTCTTTATGTTGAAAGAGCTTACATTAACTGGTTTCTATCTCCAAATAGTTTTATTCCTTTTACTATTACTATCGGCCGACAACCTAGTTCTGATGGACCAAGTCACCAGTTTAAAAACAATACTGTAAGAAAAGGCACTTATTCTGCCCTTCTTTATGATGGAGCTGCAGATGGAATCGTTCTTAGCAGTGATCTCTCAAAAATATTTTCTGTACCAAATACAGTTTTAAGAGTTGGTTATTCAAAAGGATATGCCTATTCAGAGAGCTCACCTTATGCAACAAATGCTTTTATCGGACCTGCAAATAATGATATTGATGATACCAATGTATTAGGAGTTTTTTTAGATACTTCCATAAAAGGGATAGAAAATTCTCTTATTCAAATCAGTTACTCCAGAATGTTTGACATCATTGCTAACCCACTCGATACAAACACAGCAAATCATAACAATACAAATATTGGTGATGTAGATATGTATGGAGCTATGATAGAGTTTACAGATTTTAAAGATACACATCTAGATATGTTTGCACAGTTTGGTTGCAGTGTAGCACACCCAAATGGAGAATCTTACATCATTCAAAATCCCAGTACAGGCCAAAAACACTCTATAGGTCTGCTCAGTCAAGATGGTGATACTACAAATAAAACCGGTTATGCTGCATGGATAGGCGGACGATACGGATTTGGAAAAAAACAAAAGTACAAAATCGGTATGGAATACAACTATGGCAGTAAAAACTGGATTAATCTGACACAAGGCTCTTTTGATATCTACAACAAACTCGCAACAAGAGGAAATGTTTATGAAACATATTTAATGTATGTTATCAACAGATATGCAAATCTACGATTAGGTTATATTTATATAGATTATCACTACACAAGAAGTGGCTGGTTTGTAGGAAAAAGTAGAGCTATAAGCAAAACTCCTCCATTAGGAGCTTCAACAACAGTAGAGAGTTTACAATCTCTCTATCTTAAAATGAATATACATTTCTAAGATTATGATAAATTTTATTAACAATTTAAAGCTCTTTACAAAACTTAATATTACAACAGCTATCTCTGCGATCAGTATGATACTTGCAACAATAATGTTTTATATTATCACAAATATCTTTTTTGATATTATTGATAAAAACAACAGATCAAAAGCAGAAGTACAACAGGCATCAAACGCTATTATCCGTCTTTTACACCAAATAGATTACCTGACAATTAATAATGCAATTCAAAAGAAAAAAAATTATTTAGAAAATAGCCAAACAATTTATAAAAAAATCTCAGATAATCTCTCAACAATAGAGCACAGTGCTTATCTTCATAGCGATCCAGATGCAAAAAAAATCCTGCAAAATATACGAGCAAGAATTCAAGGCTATAGAGTTATAGCATCTTCTCTGCCAGAAGAAGTACAAGAGGATAGTACTGATGGGCTCTATGCAATTATGGCTTTATCTTCTGCAAGCCAAAGAATTTTACAAGAGCTTGAGATACTCAATAAAAAAATAGATATTATTGCCAAAGAAAATATCCAAACGCTCAACCAAGATATCTTTTATGTTAAAAGTTTTTCTATTGCATTTATCAGCATACTCATTCTATTTTTACTCTATACAAACAAACTGATACTCTCTTCAATTCTCTCAAGAGTAGAACTCCTTAAAGAGGAGATTCTCTCCTTTTTTGATCTACTCTCCAAAAAAAGAGAAGATGTTGTGCATATAACCCAAGAAGGGAATGATGAAATTGCCGAAATTGCACAAATTATTGATAATAATATCTATATAGCAACAGATATACTACAGCAAGAAAGAGCAGATACTCAACTCATTGAACAAAAAGTTGCTGAAGCCACACAAGAGTTAAAAAATCTCAACAATGAGATAGAAGCGACACAAAGAGAAATTGTCTTTACTATGGGTACAATTGCAGAAGAGCGATCCAAAGAGACAGGAGATCACATTAAACGTGTAGCAGAGTACTCTTTGATTTTAGCACGACTTTATGGACTCTCTTTAGAAGAATCACTGCTTATCAAAAATGCCTCCCCTATGCACGATATAGGAAAAATCGGTATCCCTGATGAAATACTTAACAAACCTGGAAAATTTACTGATGAAGAGTTTGCAATCATGAAAACACATGCAGAAACAGGGTATAAAATGCTTAAACATTCCGATCGTTCTATTTTAAAAGCAGCCTCTATTCTAGCCTATGAACATCATGAGAGATGGGATGGAAAAGGTTATCCTCGTGGACTCAAAGGAGAAGAGATCCATATCTATGGCCGAATTACTACCATCGCAGATGTTTTTGATGCTTTAGGCAGTGAAAGAGTTTATAAAGAAGCCTGGCCTCTTAAAAAAATTTTAGCACTCTTTGAAGAAGAAAGAGGCAAACAATTTGATCCGGTTCTTACAGATTTATTTTTAAATAACCTTGAACATTTTCTAGCAGCTAAAGAGATGATAGAGAGTAATGAAACTATTTCCCTTTCTGCTTATATCGAAGATTTCAATAGAGTTTCTCTTTATATCAAAGAAGAAAACTAGTGAAAAGCATAGTCACTTTTTGTACGAATATTTTTCTTTAAAGCGTAGATATTTTTATACACAATATGCTCTATCTCATACTCTTTTATGCCATTTGGTAACTTAATTTTAAAATCATCACCAACTTCTTTTTTAAGCATAGCACGAGCAAGCGGAGAGTGTACTGAGATAAGTCCGTGCTCTGGTTCACTTTCCAAAACACCACAGATTGTAAAAACTTTTTCTTCATCTGTATCAAGATCTACAAGAGTAACACTACTTCCAAAAGAGACACGTTTATGATCATGCAAAGAGGGATCAATAACCTGTGCATTTTGGATCATCTTGTTCAGATAAAAAAGTCGTTTATCTATAAAACGCAGCTTCTCTTTGGCAGCCTGATAGTCAGCATTTTCACTGCGATCACCCAAAGCAGCAGCAACAAGTTTTTCCTGTGCAGTTTTTGGCTTTTCAACTTCAAGAAGGTATTTAAACTCTTCAACAAGAGCATCATACCCTTCTATACTCATAGGCTCTTTCAAAGAGTAGCTCTAATGATGAAAACCTAAAATATAATAGGTCTCTTTATTTGGTAATTTTTCAATATCTACTTTATATTTTTCTTTAAAATGCGCTATCTTTTCATGAGCTTCTTCAGCCAGTTCTGCAGTTGGAGAATCTACTTTGATTTTCAAGTGATTTGTTGTATTTGAGAGAGCCACATAGGCATTATTAACTTTTAAGTGTTCATTTAAGTCTAAGATATGTTTCTCTATTTTATCATATCCTGGAGTACTCTCTTGAATCTCTTTGAGTTGCTTTTTGAGTGCATCATTTGGCACATATCCTAACTGTGTTAATATCGCTTCTGCATCCATTTATATTTTCCTTTTTTTATGATGTGAAAAATAATATCAGTTTTTTGTAAATATTCAGTGTTGATTTATCTATTGATACTATAATTATAAATATAAAGATGTTTATACACATCTCCATTTTATAAAATTCAAAAAGAGCATAAATATGACAGAAGAAATACTTAAAAAAATCAAACAACTTCCACCGCTTCCGGAGTCTGCAATGCAGATTGAAGCAGTTTACCAAAATCCTGATTCTACTTTTAACGATATGGTTAAAATTCTAGAAAAAGATCCACTGCTTACTGCAGACATTTTAAAAGCTGCAAATTCACCGCTTTACGGTTTTTCTCGTGAGATCAATGCCATTTCTCAAGCAGTAGGTCTCTTTGGAATGGGAACAGTTCGTGGATTTGCACTTGCTTCTATTGTTAAAAAGAGTTTTACACTTGATCTCTCTCCCTATGGTATCAGTAATGAGATGTTTTCTCAACTCTCTAAAAAACAACATGCGCTTATGACAGCATGGTGTATTAGAAAAGAGAACAGACTTTTAGGTGTTTTATCACCGGCTGCATTTTTAGTTGAAATTGGAAAAGTTCTTATTGCACAACAAATTATTGCGGATGAAAGAGTAGAAGAGTTTAAAGATGCACTCGCTGAGCTTGACGATGTTGAAGCAGCAGAACGGGAGATCGTTGGTGTCGATACACCGGAAGTCAGTGCTACTATCTTTGCACAGTGGAAATTTGAAGAGGGTCTTGTCGATGTTATCAGAAACTGTCAAAACCCAGATCAAGCAGAAGATGAAGATAAACGTGCTGCACAGATCTTAAATGTTGTTCGTGTTACTGTTCCTATAAATGGCAAGGTAACACCTGAGAGTATCCAAAAAGCAAAAGAACTTATAGAAGCATATGGTCTTGATATGCCAAGCTTTGAAAAAGCAATAGAGGCTTTTGAATAAATTGCACGAACTAAAGACACTTCTTATAAAGCTCACACACGGTGTGAGCGAACAAGACATTTCAAAAGAGGAACTCCTTCTTATAAAAGAGTGGCTTGCAAAAAAATACCTTACATTTAAAAACAACAGTTATAAATTCAACTCAAAATATCGTGCCGGAGTCTTGGGACTTGTTCAAAAAGGAACAGCTTATCTGCATGTAATTGGAGAAAATGTCAAAGATCTCTATATTGAAGAGATCGGCAGTGCTACAGAAGGCGATTTAATCATTGCCAAAAGGCTTATTGGAAAACGGGGTGGAGCCAGTGCAACAATTGCAGAAGTTGTCGGAAGAGAAGAGAGTTATGGGGTTGGCTATATTATAAAAAAATATGGACACAAATCTCTTGTCGATATAAAAACCGACTATCCTGTTGGTGTTGAACTCAGCCAAGAAGCACTACAGAATTATGCCCTCGGAGATGTTTTTAAGATAGATCACCAAGAACATAAAATTGTTGAGAGACTTGGCTCTATAGATGATCCAAAAGTTGATGAGAAAATTGTTTTAGCACAGTATAACAAACATGATGCGTTTGATGAAGAGGTGTTAAAAATAGCGCGCTCATTTACTCCGGTAGATGCAAAAAAATATCCAAATAGAAAGGATCTCAGAGAGTTGCCTTTTTGTACCATCGATCCTGTTACTGCAAAAGATTTTGATGATGCTATTTATTGGGATGATACAAACAGTACCTTGTATGTTGCTATTGCAGATGTAAGTGAATATGTAAAACCTTTTGGAGCACTTGATAATGAAGCAATCTACAGAGGCTTTTCTATCTATCTGCCTCACAGATCGATTCCGATGCTCCCACGAGAACTCAGTGAGACACTCTGTTCCCTGCAGCCTCACATAGACAGACTTGCCTATGTTTTTGAGATAAAATTAGACAAAGAGACTCTTGAAGTAATAGACTCTAAAGTATATGAAGCATTAATACATTCAGACAGAAGATTTAACTATGAAGAGATCGATGCTTTTTTTGAAGGCAGACTGCGTGCAAAAAATCAAGAAGAAAAGATCATTTTTGACTCTTTAAGCAAACTCAGAGTTATTACTGACAGACTCAAAGCAAAACGTCTTAAGCACGGTTTTGATTTTCACTCCATTGAGATCTCTATGGAACTTGATGAAAATACAAATCTTATAGCAACCACAGAATCAAAAGAGACACCATCCCATGCCCTTATAGAAGATTGTATGCTTTTGGCAAACAAAGAGGCTGCCAAACGATATGATCGCGGTATATTTAGAATTCATGAACCACCAAGTCAAAGCAAACTACAGGCACTCTACCAAGAACTCTCAGCTATAGGTATGCAAATAGAGATAAAAAATACAATCAAAGAGACGATTGAAGCTATTCAGCAACAAGCTCGGGAGATGGATATAGAGAGTGAAGTCGATACACTGATCATTCGAGCACAGATGCAGGCACGCTATGCGCCATTTAATTCTGGTCACTTTGGACTTGGATTTGAGGAGTATACACACTTTACTTCTCCAATTCGTCGCTACTCTGACTTGATTGTTCACAGACTTCTTAAAGCCATTGCAAAAGGTGATAAAAAAGAGGGATCTTATGTTTTACGAAATATTGAGACGCTTTCTATGATGATCAGTGAAAAAGAGCGCGAAGCCAGCACTATAGAATCTGACTACAAAGCACGTAAATATGCCCGTTGGGCAAAAGAGCATCTAGGAAAAGAGTTTAAAGCAAAAATTACAGCTACAGATCCTGAAATCAGAGCCGATCTGCATGATACTATTATGGGAGCACGTCTTCATATCACAACTGCACAAAATGTTGTTTTATTTGAAGATGTAACTATTCGTATAGATAAAGTTGATATTCCAAGAGCACGTATTTATGCAGCTGTTGTAGGAAAAGCAGACGATGTATAAAAACGAATTTGACAATCATATTCGTAACAAAACAGTGTCAAACTCTTTTGTTTTCTTTGGTGAAAGTGCTTTTTTGATCGATATGTATACAAAAATGCTCAGTACTGTTGAAGATGCAAATATCCTCACTTTTTATCATGATGAATATGATTTCAACTCCGCAAAAGCACATCTCTCTCAAGGTTCACTCTTTGGAGACAGAAATATTCTTGTCATTAAAAGCCAAAAGAAAATTCCAAAAAAAGAGCTTGACATACTTTTGGCATTGGCACATAAAAATCCTGACAATCTTTTTATCTATGCCTATTATGGCAGTGATCACAAAAGCTATAACAATACAAAAAGCTTTAAAAAGACAGATACAATGAGTGTTCGTTTCTTTCATCCAAAAGAGTATGAAGCTCAAAATATTCTTCTACAGATCGCACAGGAAAAAAGTGTCAAGATTGATAAATACACACTCTCACATCTTTTGAAAATTCATAATGGCGATGTAGCACTTGCAGCCAATGAAATCGAAAAATTTCAAGTATTTGATCGTGAGATTACAACCAAAGATGTTGATGTCCTTGTTTATGGTCTAGGAGAAGTCAATCTTGATGATTTTATCAAAAAACTTTTAGAAAAAAAAGATTTTAAAGAAGATCTCAAAACGATTTTAGAACATGGAGAGGATGAGATTCGGATCCTTACAGCAATCACCTCCTATCTTACACAACTTTATATGTTTAATATCTATATTCGTGTCAACGGAGCACCCAATGCTTTGGAAATTTTAGGCTACCCTGCCCCAAAATTTGTTGTAGAACAAAAAGCCTCTTTGGCAATAAAAATAAAACCACAAACATATTACAGACTTCATGAACTACTTTTAGAAAACGAGTTAAAAATGAAAAGCGCGCATATAGATAAAAATGCTATATTATTTTCAACATTAATCAAACTTCAAAAACTACTTTAAAGTTTCTTTTTGTATAATACACCCATGAATAATTTTACAGAAACTTTACGAGCACACCATTTAAAAGCCACCCCACAACGCTTAGAGATAGCAAATATACTCTATAAAAAAGGGCATGTCAGTATTGAAGATCTCTATGAAACTCTTCTAAAAAAATTCAACTCTATCTCTCTGGCTACAATTTATAAAAATGTCAATATTATGATAGAAAACGCTTTTATACAAGAGATTAAAATTCCAAATCAAAAATCTGTATATGAACTCTCAAAAGAGGCACATGCACATCTTGTATGCAACAACTGTGGTATGATTGAAGATATCACTCTTGATCTGAGTTCAATCAGTGAACTTGCAGCACACCAAACAAA
>Ga0256842_1003143_pt1 | contig 11194 bp, 22 predicted proteins | sample 4559240metaG_FD_185973 | JGI IMG/M metagenome (GOLD analysis project Ga0256842, IMG submission 185973) | Hydrothermal vent microbial communities from Guaymas Basin, Mexico - 4559-240 | ecosystem: Environmental > Aquatic > Marine > Hydrothermal vents | place: Mexico: Guaymas Basin | collected...
AACAATTCTTTTCCCTGCTTAAATCAAGAACAAAAAGATTCTATAATAGATTCCCTAAAAACAAAGTGCAATTCAAATCTACCCTAAGCTGGCTCAAATCCTTCGCTTTATTACATAACCTTATAAACTGTTACTATAAAAATATTACATCTTGACAATCTCCACCCAACAGAGCAAACATGGAATACTAAACACACTAATACTAATACAGCGTATAGCGATAAAATTTTAATGTTGTGTAATATTGGAGAATCTAGGGTGATATTAATTATGAAAAGTACACTAAGATCTATGAAAAGTATACTAAACTTGTTACTTTCGCCGAGAATTGTAGCCATACTAAAAGAACTTTCAGTAAGTGCAAAGACGAGAAAGCAGTTGAGAACGACTTTAGATGTTTCTAGTTCTGTATTAGCTCAAACGCTCAATAGAATGATATCAATGGGATTAATAGAAGAAAAAAATGATATTGTATTTATTCTACCCAAAGGGCTGTTAATCTTAAAGATTATTGAAATCCTAGAAGGATATAATAGATTATTGAAGGTATTTGGTGAGTACACTAATAATTACCTTTTAGATGATATACCAGAATATCTTGTCAAAAGATTTTATGAACTTAGCGAGATTAATATTGTTGAGATGTGTGAGGATTGTTTTCAACCACACAGAGAGTTTATAAGGGAATTGGAAAATTCGAATAAGATATATGGGTATTCCACTGTCTTTTTCTCGGAATATATACAGTCCTTTCTGAAGTTTGCTGAAGATGGTAAAATAATAAAGATTGCAGTTAGTAAAGATGTTCTTCGAAGAATACTTAAAGATTACAAAAACGAGCTTGAAAAAGGGTTGGAATACGATACCGTGGAATTTTATGTCTCAAATCGCGACTTTAGGTTTTCCTTTGTTGTTACTGACAGATTCTTCTCAATTTCATTTTATTTGAGAAATAATTTATTTGATTATAAAAGAGATTTTGTATGTAAGAGTGAAGATTGTATTAGATGGGGAAAAGATCTTTTCAGTTATGTAGTAATGAACTCTACAAGAGTCTGTAAAGAATCGCTGAAAGAGTTGGTTCGAGATCTATAAGTCTTCTTGCAGTTTTTTCACTTGAAAATATTGCAATTTGCGTAAGAACGAAGCTCGACGGTACGACGATACAAAAACCGACGCTTACGAAGAGCGTCGTATGAGCGGTTAAGTTTAAAACGGTGAGGAGTAATCTGAATGACGTTTCGCTGAGAATTTTTGGGAGCGTTTCGATCTCGTCTACGTCTTTGTCCTTAAGGTCAAATATAGCCGAGTTTATAAAAAGTTTTATAAAGTAAAACGTAAAGATTACGTAATCTACTTTTTTAAGGGATGCGACTATAGAAAAACTCCAAGAAAATCCAATAACCGCATTCTTAACGCCGTATCCAGCCTTCAGTCGCAAGCGTTTACCTTTGATCTTTATACCGTACGAGTAGAGGAGTCCTACTGCGAGTAAGGTTAGGGGAACGACGATCTTAAATCGGAAGGCGTACAGGACGGAACCTATTACGAAAAAAGGACTGGAAGTTTGACGCTGCCCTCGTAATCTTCGATTCTGTCTAAGCTGTAGACGCTCAGCGTCAGAAAGAATGCGCCTAATAATAACGTGTCGTCTGGCTCTAATCGGGCGAGTATATAAGCCACATACAGTCGCATTGCTCCAGACACCGCCGTTGGCAGTGAAACGTAAACGTGTCGCATAAAGAGTTGAGTTCGCGTCTCGTATATTTTTATTTCTCGACTAAACTTTTTAGCTGTTAACTAAAAAGTTTAGATGGCGTTTAAACGTCTTAGTTTGCAACTTAAAAGTTTAAACGTTATCTTAATTCTTTAGTATAGAAATAAATAAATATTAGTTTTACGTAATAGGTGTTGGATGATAGAATGAAACGGGCTAGATGGTTGGTCGGTGTGTTGCTAGTTTTAGTGATGCTTGGAAGTGTGGTTAGTCCAGCACTAGCTCTAAGCACGGGAGGTGGAATGGCTACATGTCCAAGTTGCTTGAAAGTTACAACAGGAAAGTCGAAGGTTGCAGTAATTGAAGTGACTGGTATTGAAAAGAATGAGATTTTAGCTAAGGCTTTGAAGAATGAAGATGTGAAGAGACTTGCAGAGGTATTGGTAAAGAATGGTCACAGACAAGAGCTTGCACAAGCTGAGGTAGTAAGAGTAGTTTCAAAATTTGGGGAGGCGACAGTTGTAAAAATACCCTTTAAGGGTAAAAATGGATTACAATCTGAAGTTGTAACAGTCATATCTTCAGAAGGGGTAGAAAATTATGCTTGGGAGGCATACATATCGAAAAACGGAGTAGCAGTTAAGGTATATTATGTGAATGCAAACGGAAAGTTAGTAACAGTAAAGTCCTCATCAGACTTTGGAGGATGTTTATATGAGTGCGTCGGAGGCCGGCAAGGAATAGCTTCATGCATAGGGTCTTGCGCTGGTTGCATAGCTGCAGCAGAAACTGGAAACATCTGGGCTATAATAGCCTCATGTGTTCCTTGCGCAGTTTGCTTAGATACTACCGCATGCTGTGTGGGTAAATGTGCCAGTGAAGAATCTTGGGGCTCCGGTTTCTGTTCAGCAATGTACATCCAGTGCATCCTAGGTGGTCCCGTGGGTCCCGTAGCTTGTGCAATATACGATGGTTGCGATGGTAATTGTCTCTAATTCATAAACTTTTTTAAATTTTTTAGATTTGACAGACCCATGACTAAATGGTGAAAATATGAATGGAAAATGTGTGAATGCATCAAAATCAGCAATTCTTTGGATTTATGTATTTATCTGTGGTATTCTTATACTCAATAAGATATTTCATAATAAAGAAATTATAAATCCAATCCTCGTCTTAATTTATGCTTTGTGCTACACACTACTTCCTTTTGGTAATAGTAAGATGTTAAAATACATTTCAAAAGTTCGGAAAAAATATTTATTTATAAAATTTTTAATAAGTATGTCGTTTTTCTTTCTGATTTTGGAAACGATAAAATACCCAAAAATGTTAGGAAATGAATTAGATGAAATTATATTTTTAGTAATTACAATAATGACTTTCTTTGTCTATTTACTTCTATGGATAGATGAAAAATTACTTCAACTTGGAAAAGAGGTGGTTAAATGAGAAAGCCGATGCTATATTTGGTACTGTTGGCTCTAGGAATTTTTCTAATGGGATGCACTCAGATGAGTGCTGAAGATATAGCGAAGAAGGTGGAAGAGAGATACAATGCGATAAAAGACATGAAGGGAACAGTACTGGTAATAACGGATTTCAACGGAAAGAAGAAGGTTGAAGAGATAAGATTCGTTATGAAGAAACCTGACAAGTATTGGAGCGATAGTGCCAACTACACCACGGTTTCTGACGGTAAAACCATGTGGATTTACGATAAAAACAAGAACGAAGTTATAAAAATTAGTTTACCGAAGGAAAAGTCGAAGTTTGACTACGGGATAATTATCAAAGACTTACTCAAGGATAACGAGATAAAACTCCTGGGAAGTGATAAAGTTTCGGGTAGGGACTGCTACGTGATAGAGGTAATCCCAAAGAACAAAACGTTTTACGTCGAGCAAAAACTTTGTTTCTGTGCAGGAGTTATTGGTGGGGCTGTAGCAGTTAAAGATTGAGATGAACTACGGAGAATTTAATTCCACAATAGAATACAAGGATGTGAAGTTTAACACAGGTATTCCAGACAGTTTCTTTGAGTTTAAACCGCCTAAAAATGCAAAGATTATCGAGCAAGAAGTTAACTTGCCAAAAAAGCTCACGCTTGATGAAGCTCAAAAACAGGTTAACTTCACGATAATAGTGCCAAAATACACCGCCGGATTTAAGTTCAATTACGCTTACGTCTTTAAATTTGGTAGTAAGGAAACGGTTTCTCTCCACTACACTAAAAACGGTCAGAAATTGGTTATAACTGAATCGAAGGGATATCCAAAAATGCCATTAACCAACGCCAGTGTAATAACAGTCAATGGCACCAAGTTCGAAATTGCACAAGTGTTCGGTAAGAGCATTCTCAGAATTCGTAAAGATGACTTCGAGGTTACAGTGTCCGCAAAATTACCGAAAGACGAACTGATAAGAATAGGTAAATCTATCGTTAAATCCTCCAAAGAATGGGAAGAGATAAAAGCTAATGGTTGGAATGAAAGTGAAGATATAAAATTTAACATAAGAGTAAACACTACGACAGTATTTTTCTTCTACTCTCCGTATTGTCCGCACTGTAAAGAGGTAAAGCCGTTTATGGAAAACCTAACGAAGAAGTATGATAGAGTTAGGTTCGTTTTCTGTAACGTAAATAACTGCAACGAAACTTGCAAGAGAGTGATAGAAAAATACAGGGTTATGTTTGTTCCAACAGCCGTAGTGATTGGAAAGAACGATACGACGATCTTAATCGGTTCAAAGGATATCAAAAACCGACTGGAGGGGGTATTAAATGAGAACTAAGATTTTTACATTTTTAGCTATTATTGGTGCTGTGTATTCTTTATACCTCTTCTACTTAGAGTATTTTGTTGGAGTATGTTTTACGGGATACTGTTCAGAATACCCAGCGTTGCTTGGATTTCTATGGTTTGTTTCAGCTCCATTGACGCTTAAGTTCGATAAGATCAAAAAATTTTGGCAGATATCCGGCGTGTTAGGTATTAGTTGTCTGGTTTTCATTGAAATTTATCATCGTGCTATATGTTCGCTTTGTTCGTTTGCCCATGTGCTCGGCTTAATTTTGATAGTTTTTCACTCGTATCTGAACGAAATATAAACTCTCTTCTGCTCTGTTGAGAATTAACGTAAATATATAAACAGCAGCAACTGACAACGAGCTTACTTGTAATATCTACCCAATTTTCAACAAGGGGTGAAGTACTATTGTACTTTTCAGTAGGCTTTACACTTAACTCTGAGAAGTTTCGAAGGGAGTTAGTAATAGAAATTTTGTTGTGGGAGTTAGGATGTTTATGACAATAGACGTATCGAAGTATGCGGATTGCGATGTCTTTGTTAGATTTTATCCGACTTATTTTGTAATCTAGATAAAGGGGAGGCCTTTGGAGGTTAACTATCCAAAGGGGATAGTGATTGATCTAGATGGCGTTGTGAGAGTTAGAAAGAACGCGGTGAAGCTAGGATCAAGGACATTAAACTAATCGATGATCCGATGAAAGTCTTCGAAATATACGGGGACAGGGTGTTTCTAACAAAAGAAGAGCTTAAGGAATACGTTAAATCTCAAGAAAGATGGGGGCGAAAGAAAGAGAAGAGAAAGAAGTGGCTTGTAATCGAGCTTGAAGACATAAGAAAATACGATAAGCCGATAAAGCCTAAAAGATTTGTTCCTGTCGGTGGTCAATACATCAAGGAATAACTATGAAAGTCATATTTGTCTGCTCACCATTTCAAGGAAAACATGAGAACATAGAGAAGGCTAAGAGATACTGTAGAATGCTCGTTGACATGAGATACATTCCAATAGCTCCTCACGTTTACTTTAGCCAATTTATGGATGATCACAATCCAGAAGATAGGAGAAGAGCTTTAGAAATGAATAAAAAGCTGTTAGAATTCTGTGATGAACTTTGGGTTTTTGGAAATGAGATTACAGAAGGAATGAGAGAAGAGATTGAATACTTCAAGAAGATTAAAGGCGAGGACAAAATAAAGTTTCTAAGAGATTTATCAGTGCTACAAACAATTCTTAAGTGATTTCTTCAATTCTGAATGTTTAGATAGTTAGGTATCTTAACATCCTCTTATCAAGACATCTATAAATGATAGTCATCTCATCGGTCAATCAGAAGGGGGTACTGGAAAAACTACGACAATCTATCACCTCTCATATCTCCTCGCAAAGAAATACCGAGTTTTGACGATAGACCTTGATCCACAGTCAACGCTAACGATAGCCTACGGGATCGACCCAGATCAACTTGATCAAGGAGTTGATACAGTCTTAGAAACCTATGCAACGAGGAAGAAGAGTAGGTTAAAGCTCACGGATATAGCCGTAGATGTCGAATGGGACGATGTTAAGTTTAAACTTGTCCCCTCTCGTGATTACTTAGAGGGATTAAACGTAACCCTAACCAATGTCTTGGGAAGGGAGAGAATCCTATCAAAGGCTATAGCCGACATTGACGGCTTTGATGTTGTGTTAATTGACTGCCAGCCTACTTTCAGCCTTCTAACGATAAACGCTATGGTAGCCTCTGACTATCTCCTTATTCCGGTCGAGACAGCTTATTTCTCTCTTCACGGTCTTCTGTTACTCTTAGATACGATCGAGATGGTCAGAGAAGAGCTTAACCCGGATCTCAAGATATTAGGGATCGTCCCGTTCAAGTTCGATAGGAGGCTGACCGCGTCGAGGAAGAACTTGGAGAGGATCAAGAAGTTCGAAGATAGGGTTAAGGTCTATCCACCTGTTCCTCTGAGCACGTTCTTCGAGAAGTCGATCGAGGAGAAGGTTCCGCTCTATTCTTTCAGTAGTAAAACCGCTAAAGAGGGTTTAAAGGTGTTTGAGGAGATCGTGGGGGATATTAGCAGGATTATTGGGAGGTGATGGTTGTGGATATCGATAAGAAGATTGAAGAGAAAAAGAAGAAGCTTCTGAAGACTGTAATCGGTGAGAGGAAGGGAGCTCAGGGGAAGAAGGTCAAGTTTGGGACGGTAATTCCAGAAGTCGTAGATAAGATGATAGAGGCAATAGCGATGGCGGAAGATAAACAGAAGTCGGAAGTAGTGGAAGAAGCTATAAGGGAATATTTCAAAAATAAGTGGAAAGAATACGACGAAACCACTAAGAGCTTTTTGATAGCTAAGTTTGGTAAGGAGATTGCGGAGGAGATATCATGATCTCGATAAAGAAGGAAGTTTACGAGGAGATAGTTAGGAAGCTTAAGGAGGAGGCAGAGTATTACGAGGCGATAGTCAAGAAGTTCAAAAAGAAGTATGGGTGTTCCTTAGAGGAATTAGAGAAGAAAATAGAGAAAGAGGGAGTTCCGGTCGATAATCACGAAATCTGGGAGGACAGTATAGAGTGGAGAAATGCGGTCGAAGAGCTTGAGAAGTTAAAGAGGTTGTTTGGGTGATTTGGGATGTGGGTCGTGAAGGGTATAGAAAACGTAATCAAGGCTAATCCGAAAAGATTGGAAGACTTGCTTAGGAGTCTTAAGAAGGATAAAGAGCTGTTTGAAGAGATTGTGATCTCTTCTTACGTTGAAGGATTGATCAGTCTGTCGAAAGCTTCGGAGCTACTCGAAATCACAAGGGAGGAGATGGTCGAGAAATTGAAGAAGAGGGGGATTCCGATAAGAATGCTTAGCAAGGAGGACGTAGTGGCAGAAGTTGAGGCGATCAAATGGTTTTAGTCGATAACACCGTCCTATCGAACTTCGCAAAGGTGAACAGGCTCGATTTACTAAGGAAAGCGTTTGACCGCGTTTACGTGACGGAGCAGGTTTTGGAGGAATTTAGGCTTGGGATTAGGAGGGGAGTTCTGCCGAACGTTAGTCTCGATTTTGAAGTTTTAAGGTTAAAAGATGACGAAATAGAACTCTACAACGCTTTGAGGATTAGATTGGGTAGGGGAGAAGCATCCTGCTTAGCCATCGCGAAGCATCGCAACATGAAAGTTCTGACCGACGATTTGGATGCAAGGAAGATCGCTAACGTGTTGGGCGTTCCCGTATCTGGAACGATAGGCGTCCTCGTTAGGTGTATTGAGAAAGGGATAATCACCAAAGACGAAGCCAACCTCATTCTAAGGGATATGATCGAAAAGGGCTTTTACTCTCCAATTTCGAATTTGGATGAAATCTTGTAAAAAATCTTCAATTATATTTTTACCGTTATGAAAGTCCATTCACTCGAGGAACTCACGATGTTCCAAAATACTCTGGAATAACTCAGCTTTAACGGGTGTAGGTCGGGTTAAACAAACAAAATAGCCTGAGAGAAGGGATGAGGATATTGGAAGTTGAAGGATTTTTAATATTCGACTGTCGAATTTTAAAAGATTTTTCTTACCTAACCTATTAGCACCCTTCTCAGCATTGGTTAGGTAAGACATAGGAGATAGTTAAGGTAAAATCGACTCTTGGAAAAACGAAGACTACTCCTTTAATTCCTCCTCGACCTTCTTAATTAGCTTCAAAACATCGTCCATAGTTAGGTTTTTAGTTTTCTCTTCCAGCTCCTTTACGGAATCTCCACTTCTCGGGGTGATAGCCTGAAGGAACATTAAAAACTCTTTACTGCTCAATTCTCTCTTCAATATCTTCATAGCCTTATCGAACACTTCTTCCGTAGAGCTCATTAAAATCAACTGGACTCACGACGATAATATACTTTTGCAAACAGTCTCCCTTCTTAAGAATACCCTTATCGACGGTTACGAAAACGTCGGCGTGCTCGCAAGCTAAAGCGACGTGAAGAGCATCTACATCTCTTAATCCGCAGTCGTCCTTAATTTTCTCCGCCAAATTTATCACGTCTTTACTAACTCCGACTATGTAGTCCGAAATAGTCTTTATCAACCCTTCTACGGCCCTCCTCTTCCTTTCGTCGGATATCAACCCAACCTCTGCCAACACGGCCACAGATCCAACGATCTCAACACCACCACGATCGTGAAAGTCAAAAATCGCTTCAATAGCCTTCGTTTCTCGAATTATTTCTTCCCTCTGCTCGTCGAAAGGTCTGCACCAGACGCACGTATCGAAGTAAATTCTCAGCGATTCGACCACAGCGAAAGTTCAGCTGTTACGGTTCTTAAGGGCTTCTTCGATTAAACTGCAGGCTGCGGTTTAATGTCGTTCAACGCTGGTTTAGTCGGCGTTGAAATGTAGTTGAGTCAAAATTATAAAGTATGATTCTGATTATTTTAACGATGGATCAGACTGTAGCAATCCTTAAGGATTTGATAGAGCTGAGGGAAAGGATAAGTAAGGATCTTGAGATGTTGGATTCCATAATAGAGACGCTCGAGATTATGGCTGACGAGGAGCTCATGGAATCGCTGAGAAGGGCGGAAGAAGACGTTAAGGCCGGAAGGGTCAGACCCTTCGAGGAATTTCTAAAGGAGTTGGACGAGGAGGCTTAATACGCCCTCTTTCGATGCTTTATCGTCATGAGAATAACCCTCTCGTTTTCCTCGTCGATCTCGTAGATTATCCTGTAAACTCTTTCAACTCTAATGGTCTACTTTCCTGCTAGGTCGTGAGATAACGGCTTTCCGAACTTGGGATTCTCTCTGAGCTTGTCAATGATCTTCAAAATAGCTTCTCTAAGCTTCTTATTCTTCTTAGTTAGCGCTCTAAACTCCTTCTCAAACTCCTGCGTTACGTAGATCTCGTACTCAGACACGATTGAACTTAGACTGTTACGGTTTTTTATTCTTCCTCAAGCTTCTTCTTGTAATCCTTCAAAGCATCTTCGATAATTCTCTTAAAAGAGGCTTCACGTCCTCCTTTACCTTTACTCTTCAATGTTCTCTTTATCTCGACCAAAAGCTCGTGAGCGCTTCTCGATATCCGGATGTTAACGTAGTCGTCGCTCATGCTTATCGTATTGTTTGAATGTAGTGCCAGCTTTTTAAATTTTCAAGACTACTTAGAAATATGTCACGTAACTTTGACCTATTTGAATACGATCCTCTGGAATATATCGGAGTTGGACTACCATTTTCCAAAGTTAGAGGACAGATTAAAGATGCTAAATTAGACGAATATGAAAAGAAGCTCGTGTCCGGTATCTCTTCTAAGGAGGAAGCTAAGCGATTGGTATTTGAATACGTTAGGCTCTTAGGTAGAGTTCCAGAGGTTCTATACGAGGACGAGTGGGCTGAGGAGGATCTTGGAGAAATGGGTATCTTGAAAGTAGGGTTGAAGTGTCCTCACGGTTTTATTTGGGAGGCTTTAGTGTTGTATTTGGAGGACAACGGTGGATGGATAATACTTGATGAATATGAATTATTCTCTAGGAAATGCCCGGAATGCAGTAGTATCTTTATCTGGAGATAATTATGTGTTTAACTCTAGGAATGTCCGATTTTTAAATTCGAGAATTAAAACAATTAAACTTATATATTAGCAATTGGAAGAATTAATGGCTGTACGTCACGGTATCTCCGCTAGGACTAACAGTAGCACCAGGGGGATAGCTAACGGACACTGAGATAGAGATTCCAGAGAATTTAAGGGAAGAAGTATAGTCTATTTCGTCAGCATTCCATGGATTGGATCCATCCCACCATGCATTTGTGTATGTATTGTTGACAGTTACTTCATCTTTTGAAAGTGGATTATCTAAGCGCCAAGCGGCATAAAGCTTTGAATCTAGGTGTATATACCCTCCACTACCCACGGAAACGTAAGCCTTTTTTGAACTGCTATCACTTCCAGAATGATCGATTGACGTTATTTGAATTCTCTTTTTTTCGCTTAAAGATTTTTCAAGATTGGCAACTACTTGTTTCTTGTCAGGAGTATACCACCCTATTGAGCAACTACCAGTTTTTATACAATTGGTAATAGCTCTGTCTATCTGGTTACTCGGGGGAATTGTTTGCTCATTGGTTATAGCTGTAACTGGATTTACGACAGCTCCTATTACCAAAACCAGAAACACCTCTATTAATAACCCAGCTCGTTTCATCCTATCACCTCTTTTCTCAAGATTACATTTAGACATCAACCTATAAATATTTTCTAATCATATAATGATAATAATATATTTAAGAGAATATCATTAAAACTATAATTCTCAAGATATGGTCAGAAAATTTATATATAATTTAACCATAAGTTGAGATGTGAGAGCTGTAAAATTGGTGATCATGTTTGCAATTCTACTAATGTTCACGCCGGTGGTGAGTGCTAAAAAGATCTCAAACGGTTTCCGACACGATAACTCAAGGAGAGACGGACTGGTATTGTGAATACACATCGTCGAGCTTTAGTGTTTACTTGCTTTGGGGTAATCCATCGAACATCCTAACTCTAACGATTTACTCGCCTGATGGAGCTGTTTACGGCCCGTACTACGATTCCGATGATGGTAGAATAGATGGAAAGATCGCATTGAATATAAGGAATGCTGTGCCTGGAATATGGATTTTCAGGATATACG
>Ga0256842_1003144_pt1 | contig 11194 bp, 13 predicted proteins | sample 4559240metaG_FD_185973 | JGI IMG/M metagenome (GOLD analysis project Ga0256842, IMG submission 185973) | Hydrothermal vent microbial communities from Guaymas Basin, Mexico - 4559-240 | ecosystem: Environmental > Aquatic > Marine > Hydrothermal vents | place: Mexico: Guaymas Basin | collected...
TCCTGCTTTCATATATAACTCACCTCCTTTCTTAGTTCTTTGTTAATCATTATAAAGAAAATTAAAGCTATATCTATAGAGGAAGCACCTCAATTTTGGCGGGAAAAATTCCTAAGAATAGGGAAATAAGGAAAAGTTATTTCTTCCACAAATCTACATCTATCAATCCCAGTTTTATCGCATATCTTATAAGATCTGTGATGCTGTGTAGCCCAAGCTTATTCATAATGTTTGATCTGTGATTTTCCACTGTTTTGGGACTTATGCATAACATATCTGCGATCTCTTTGTTGGAAAACCCTTCAGCTAAGAGCCTCAGTATTTCTTGCTCTCTTGGAGTAAGTGAATTATAAGCAGGATCTCCTGTATTCTTTATAGATGGTGTATTTATCAGACTTTTTACCACCTCTTTTGAAACAGAGCTATGCAAAAAATACTCTCCTTTTGATATAGTATCCAACCCTTCTATAACAGAGCTTGCAGCAGCTTCCTTTACCAAGTATCCGAATGCACCTGCTTTAAACGCCTCTACTATATAGTCTATCTTGGAGTGCACACTTATGACCATTATCTTTACTTGTGGAAATCTCTTTTTGATCTTTCGTATAAGTTCTATTCCATTTATATCAGGCAGTGATATATCTACTAATGCTATATCTGGTTTAAACTTTTTGATCAGCTTAAGCGCTTCATTGCCATTTCCTGCCTCTGCTATTACTTCATAATTTTTACTTTTTGCAATTACTGATTTTAATCCTTCTCTTAATAAAGGATGATCATCGACAATTATAACTTTTCTTTTCATAGGGTATCTCTAAGACAACTTGAGTTCCTTTTCCTTTGATAGATTTTATTTTTAATTCTCCTCCCATAAGATTTGCTCTTTCTTGAATACTTCTAAGACCAAGCTTCTTTTTTCGAATCCCTTTTCTTAGCTGCTCCTCCACATCAAATCCTACACCATCATCTTCAATTCTTATTATCAACTTTGGATAAGAAGAAACAATTTTAACTGTTACATTTTTTGCATTCGCGTGTCTTTCTATGTTTCTGAGAACTTCTTGAACAAGTCTATATAGATTTGTTTCAATTTCAGGATCAAATCTTATCTCTTCTGTGCCAACAGAAGAAAAATTCAGCTTAAATCCTGCTCTTTCTGATATATCTCTACATAGTTGAAAAATAGCCTTTATTATTCCAAACTGATCCAATTCTGGAGGCCTAAGATCATAAGCTATATTTCTTATATCAACAATGGTATCTTGTAAGATCTTAGCCATACGTTCTATCTCTTCTGGTATTGCCTCATAAAGATGCCCATATTCATGTTTAATGCTATCCAGCTCCATTCTCAACAAAGAAAGATTCTGCGCTATCCTATCATGCAATTCCATTGAAATAAGTCTTCTTTCCTGTTCATGAGCGATTATAAGCTGATGGGTTAAGTGTCTTATTCTATCTTCAGCTTCTTTTTGCTCAGTAATGTTTCTTGCTACTTCTACAAAGCTGGTGATGTTTCCATGCTCATCCTTTAATGGAACACAGTATATATCCCAGTAAGTATCTTTTTGCCATTTAGCAAATGCTGGCTTTTTTACAACTGCTCTCTCTATTTTACCAGAAACCCTTGCTTTCACCAAAGGGCATCCTTCACACGGTATATCTCTATTTAACATGACCTTATAGCAGGGATGTCCTTTTATTTCTTCAAGACTTACATTTAGATGGGATCTTACTGCCTTGTTTACCCATATTATCCGCATTTGATTATCCACATATCTTATCCAATCTAAGGATGAATCTAAGATAAGTTCTTTTTGCTTTTCGCTCTCTTTTAATGCTAACTCCATCTTAACCCTTGAGCTTATATCTCTGCTTATACCTCTAAATCCAATGATTTCTCCTTTTTTATCCTTTATGGGAAACATATTTGTTTCAAGAAAGAGTATGTCTCCATTTTTGTGGATAAAAGAGTGTTCAAAAGAGAAAAATCCTTTTTTAGCGTTAAGAAAACTTGCTACAAGCTTATCTTTTTCTTTCTCAGGGAAGAACTCTGAATAATGTCTATTTATAATCTCTTCAGGCTTATATCCTATGATCTTTTCTACTACAGGATTTGAGTAAACAAAGTTTCCCTTTAGATCTGTTTCCCATATCCAATTAAATGTCTTCTCCATTATGTCTTGCAACCGTTTTTGAGCTTTTTCTAACTCATCCTTTAGCTCTCTTTCTCTCAATACCCTCTTTACAATATCAGGAAGCAGATCAAAGACATCTGCTGATTTGACAAGATATTCCATTACTCCTAACTTCATTGCATTTACAGCTACATATTCGTCTCCATGACCAGTGATCATAATTACTGGCACATCTACTCCTTCCTGTTTTAATCTCTTTATAAGCTCTAAGCCATCCATACCTGGCATAAGATAGTCTGTTATGATCAGATCAGGAGGAGCTTTTTTTATAAAAGAGAGTGCAGGTTCTGGCTCTTGAAAGCAATCAACATGTGCATCCTGAAGCTTTTTTAATATAGATCTCTTCATCAGTATAAGATGTGGATTTTCATCATCAATTATTACTATCTTAAGCGGACTCATTTTCTCTTTCTTTTTTCTCAGGGATATAGACAAAAAATGTGCAACCTTTTGCTGGATTTGATTCAACCCAGATCTTTCCTTTATGCTTTTCAACTATGGTTTTTGCTATAAACAAACCGATCCCTGTGCCTTCTGCTTCTTTTCTTGCTTCTGGAGTCCGCTGAAATATATCAAATATCTTCTCATGATAGTCCTTAGGTATTCCTATCCCATTGTCTTTTACGAATATTGTCTGTTTTCCATTAATCAGCTTTGTGCCTATCTGAATACATGGGTCTGGATTTCTGCTTCCTATGTATTTTATTGCATTGGAGATAAGATTTAGCATTAACAAGTAGATCAGCTTTTTATTCGCGTATAGAATAGGAAAGCTATCCAAAATTTCTATTTTAATATTTCTCTGCTGAATAGATGGCTTCATTTTTAAAATGACATCTTTTATCAGCTCTTTTAGAGAAAACTTTTCTGCTTCATCTTCATCACAGATCTGTGAAAGAGTCAGCATATCATTTATAATGGCTTTAAGTCTTTTTACTGCATCTTCTATGTATTTAAGATATTCCAGAGCACCTTCAGGAATCTCTTTTCCATAATCTTCAAGAAGGGCTTTTAAAAATCCATCTATGGTGATGATAGGAGATTTTAGTTCATGAGCTATGGTGTAGGCGAAAAAGAGCTCTTTTTTATCCATAAAAGCAACGTTTTCCTATGTAATCGGGAACATTGCCTACAAAAATGAGGCTTATAACCTATAGTCAGATATATAAATAGTTTTTAAAATTTGCAACAAAAAAAGTGGAGGTAGAAGGAGATGGAGTTTAAGGATTTTATAGAATCATGGAAGGCTTTTTATAAGATGGGATTTTCTGTTGGAAAAACCAACCTTGAACTTACAAAACTTGCAATGGACAGTTTTGCAAGCATGTATGAGCTTTATGTAAGGCAATTTCTTCCATCTGAGGTTTCTGAAAACATAAAGAAATCTATGAATCTCTATATGGAATCTCAGTCAAGGGTGTTTGAAAACTTTAAAAGACTTATGGATCAGTTAGAGAAACAATCTGATGAGATATTCGACAGGATCATAGAGCTTGGAAAGAAAACTTCTCCAGAGGGAGCAAAGAAATGATTGTTCTATAAGTTACAAGGAGACAATGAAATGGAAGAATTAAGACGAGAAGAGTTAATAGAGTTATTTAAAGCTCTTCCTAAGGAATCTTTTGAGCTACTTCTGAGAAATATATCTATAAGAGAAAGATTAGAGGATCTGTGGAAGGAGCATGCATCTGGCAAAAAATTAGGATATGGAGAAAGATTTGAGGCGCTATTTGAAGAAGTCTTTAGGTTTTTCTTTAGACCCTTAGAAATAACCTTGCGAGGTTTCAGACAGCTAAGGTTTCTTCTTCCTCTTCCAGAACTTTTAGAATCATGGGAAAGCCAGTGGGAACTTATAAGGGCATGGAGAGATTTCATAGATTCTCTTTTTTCACACTTTAGTCTTATGACAGAGCTTTCGTTGGGAATAACTGCTCCAGCCGTTGTAAAAAGCATGATGGATAATTTCAGAGAAAGCTGGAAGGAAAGAGTAGATCGTTATTATAGGCATTACTATCTGCTGGATGTAGAAGAGCTAAGGGTCTATACAGATTATCCTCTTATACTTACCAAAAAAACTACCCAATATCTTCTAAATGCACTGGATGAATGGGAGCAGTTCAGTGGATATTATATGGAATTTAAAGATCTGATCAGAAATACATATAAGGCTTCTATAAGGGAGTTTATAGAAGTTGCTAACTCCAAAAGATTCGACAGCTTTCAATCCTTTAGAGATGCTTTTATAAACATTTCAAATCAAAAATTTGATTCCCTTCTCAGGTCAAAGAGATACTTAGAAGTTCAGGGCAATATGGTTTCGCATCTTATGGATTATCTTTATAGGACCAGAAGATTCTTTGAAGAAATGTTTGAAAACAATCCTATAAATCCATTTGCCACAGTAGGGCATGTAGATGAAGCACATAAAAGGATAATGGATCTTAGAAGAAAGGTGATGGAGTTAGAAAAGAGGATAAATGAGTTGGAAGCAGAAAGGCTGCCTGCTGAAAAAACGAAAAGCAGGAAGCAGACAGGGGGTGGTGCAAAATGATAGATAACTTTCTTGTGGAATTTAAACCTTGGAGCTGTGAGTTTGAAGTAGTTCATAAAGACTGGCTTTTTAGCCTTATGCATTTTAAAGGAAAACCTAAGTATAAAACCCCTGTTCTCATCTCATACGCTTACATAAACAGACCTTTTATAATGGATCTTTATGATGAAGTCAGTGTAGTGAGAAAGCTTATAAATGCAGGATTAGATGTATGGATGATAGACTGGGGTTATCCAAAGAGATCTGATAAGTTCTTCAAAATAAAAGATTACATAGACTATATAGACTTTTGTGTAGACTTTATTAAGAGCCAAAAAGGGGTATCTCATATCACACTTCACGGATATTGTCTTGGTGCAACCTTGTCTATAATATATTCCTCGCTAAATCCTGAAAAGATAAAGAATCTTGTTCTTCAAGCTGCACCTGTAAACTTTCATACAGAAAATACAATTACTCTTTGGGCAATGCATATTGATCCTGTTAAGATATCAAGGGCATTGGGAAATATGCCTGGAGAGCTTCTTAACATAGCATTTCTGTTGGTAGAGCCAGTAAAATTAGGGCTTAAATATCTGAATATCATAGACAATGTGGAAAACAAAAAGCTGATAAAAGACTTCTTCTATATGGATCACTGGATCTTTGATTCTCCTGCAGTGCCTGGATATGTATATGAAGAACAGATTTCTAACTGGTATCACAAAAACGAGATTATAAGGGGAGAATATAAACTAAATGGGAAAAAGGTGGATTTAAACAATATCACTATGCCTGTGCTGGCTATTGTAGCAGAAAAAGATAATCTTACTCCTCCTGAAACCACCTTGCCATTTTTTGAGAAGATTCCAAGCAAGGACAAAAAACTGCTCATCTCTGACAAGGGACATGTTGGACTTACTGTGAGCAGAAGCTCTCACAAAAAGATATGGCCACAAGCAGTAGATTGGATAGTAAAAAGATCCTAACTATAAGGTATGGGAGGAGAATGTATGAATGAAAAGAAAATGATGGCAAAGGCATTAGTAGCTGTTGATAAATCTGAACATTCAGAAAGAGCTGTTATCTTAGCATCCAGATTTGCAAAAGAGACAGGGGTGTCACTTACATTGCTTCATGTAATCGACGATCCAAAAAGCTATAAAGAGCTACCAGATGATTTGGCTCACAAACTAAAGATAGATAAGGCAAAAGAACTGTTAGATGAGTTTAAAAAATTGGCGCAAGCTAATGGTGCCAGTGATGTTCAAACTATGATTGCTGTTGGACCTGTAACAGATGAGATTGTCAGAATAGCTGAAGAAAACGATTTTGACTATCTTGTTGTTGGAACAAGGGGATTTGGAGCTTTTAAAAGATTTTTCTTAGGAAGTGTGGCAGACAAGGTGGTTCGAAATGCTCATCTTCCAGTTGTAGTTATCAGACCAGTAGAAAAAGAGAAAAGAGTGCCTTTTGAAAAAGGTCCAAAGATGAGACTTCTTGTAGCTGTAGATGATTCAAAAGCAAGTGAAAAGGCAGTCTTAGGGACAAGTCAGTTTGCTGGCAGGGCAGATGTTCATATAACTCTGCTTCATGTATTAGAAGATGTGGTGCATTATGATGAAATTCCAGAAACTTATGTTTACAATCTCAAAAAGGCTGAAGCGGAAAAAATACTGAATAAGGCAAAGGCTATTGCCGAGGCTGTAGGCATCAAAGATGTTGATACAAAGATTGCGGTAGGTCCTGTTGTAGATGAAATAAACAGAGAATTAAAGAATTATGCTTCTGTAGTGCTTGGCTGGAAGAATGGAAGCATATTTAGCAAACTGATTTCAACTGCTCCAAGACCTATAGTCATAATAAGGTAAGGAGAGATGGGATGGATATAAAAAGCCTGTATGCAAGTATGGGAGGAGAGATAAAAGAGTTTGAAAAATTTAGTGGAAAATTAGAAAAAGGATATAGTTTTTCTTATGAAAAGAGGATAACAGATGCAGATATTCAGCTTTTTGGACTTATTTCAGGCGACTTTAATCCAATTCATTTTGACGAAGAAGTTGCCTCAAGGACAAGATTTAAAGGAAGAGTGGCTCATGGAATGCTTACCACAAGCCTAATTTCTGCTGCATTAGCGCGACTGCCAGGTCTTGTTGTTATATTAGAAACATATTTTGTCTATACAGCCCCTGTAAGGATAGGAGATGAGGTAAAAGTAAAAGGAGTTGTTGTAGAAGCACAGCCAGAAAAGAGCAGATATAAGATAGATCTTACCTGCCTTGTAAATGAGAAAAAAGTGGTAGAAGGCTGGACAAAAATTCTTGTATGGTAAAAAATCTAAGCAAGATATGCTGAGTATATATCGGTGTTGCTGACAATTTCCTCTTTTGTTCCATGAAATACCAAAGAACCGTTTTCAATGATATATGCTCTGTCTACTAAAGGTAGAACAGGTACAGCAAACTGTTCTGCAATAAGCACACTTGTGCCATTATCTCTTATCTTGTCTATGGCATCTAAAAGCTTGCTGTAAAAAGCAGGAGAAAGCCCAAATAATGGTTCATCTAAGAGTAAAAGTCGAGGATTTGGCATAAGTGCCATAGATACAGAAAGCATCTGCTGCTCTCCTCCACTTAAAAGCCCTGCTTTTTTGCTACGTAGCTCTCTAAGGGGTGGAAATATCGAATATACAAAATCTATTCTTTTCCTTAGCTCTTTTCTTTTTAAGACAAATCCTGCTATCTTAAGATTTTCTTCTACACTGCTTTCAGGAAAAATGGAATGTCTTTCCCTACACAATACAATACCCAACTTTGCCCTATTATAAGGCCAAAGTTTTGTTACATCTCTTTGGGCAAAATATACTTTTCCACCTATGGTGATCCTCTGTCCTCCTCTTCTTTTTTCCTTTTTTTGGATATCTAAGAGAAGTCCAGAGATGACATTGAGAATAGTGGTTTTGCCAGAGGAGTTAGGACCAAAAAGCCCAACTACCTCTGACTCTCCAACACAGATACTTATTTCATTAACAGCAATTGCATTTTCAAAGAATACTATTATATCTTTTGCTTCAAGTAGCATTATTTCATATGCTTATGCTTATCAAAATGTTTGCGCCTATGCATATATCTTTTCTGCTTCATCAGCTTTTTTAAAAGCATAAATCTTTCAAATCCAAGTATCTTTCTTATTTCAAGCACATATAGAAATCTTGCTTTTTCAAGCTCGCTTCTCGCCTTTTGAAGTAGATCAAACTGATCTATTATCTTTTTTTCATCTATCTTTTCAGATTCGAGCATCTCCCTAAGTTTTAGATGTGCCTTTTGGATGTTGGCTTTCAGATCTATAAGCTTTTCTTTTGTATCAACAAATAACTTATTCAATGCATTTTTCTCTTTTTCAGTAAGGTTCAATTTAGAAGAGATAACAGGACTTTCCCACCATTTCTTTAAAGGTATCCTAAAAAAAGGATGCTTTGGTGGCTTTGCATAAGCAGAAAAAGAAACTGTAAGTAAAAATAAAATAGCAACAAAATAGACCAACTTTTTCATTTCACTACCTCCAAAAATTTATTTTTATTTCAGCCTTTCCAAGATAGGCTGATTTAACCATCTTATCCTGAACAACTTTATCAGGAGTGCTGTCTGCTATTTTCCTGCCAAAATTTAACACAACTACCCTATGTGCAAGCTGAAATAGCTCTTTTATCCTGTGTTCCACCATAATAATGCTTAATCCTTGCTCGTTCAATTTCTTTATTATAGGTATAATAGAGGCAACTTCTGGCTTAGACATCCCTGACAGTATCTCATCTAATATAAGCAGCTCTGGATTAAGAGCTATACATCTTGCAAGCTCCACCCTTCTCAGATATCCATGAGGAAGCTCTGATGTCTGTTTATAAAGTAGGCGAGAGTCTCTTTCAAAACCAAGTTCTTCAAGCAGATCTATTGCTACTTCATCTCTTCTTCCAAACTTTCCTCCTTTAAGTCTTTTTACTCTTTCAGAGCAAAGGGAGATAACCACATTTTTATAAACAGGTATCTTGTAAAAAGGCCTTATAAATTGAAATGACCTGACCAATCCCATATTAGCAATCTTATACGGACTCATTCCTGTTATATCCAAACCTTTATACAGCACCTTGCCTTTGTCAGGTTTTAGAAAACCTGAGATTATATTTACAAGCGTGCTTTTTCCAGAGCCATTTGGACCAATTATCCCTAAGAGCTCTCCTCTTTTCAGACTTAGATACAAAGAATCTATCGCTTTTATTCCTCCAAATGATTTGCCTAAGTCTCTTACTTCCAAGATTATATCTCTTTCCATCTTTCGAGCTGATGATATTTTCTGCTTATATACGAAAATAATCCTTCTGGCACAAGCAATATAAATATGATCAATAAGATTGAGTAGATAACAATTCTGAGTGTGCCAAATCCTCTAAGCATTTCTGAAAGAGGACACACAATAAATGCGCCTAATAACGATCCAGCAAATCCATCTACTCCTCCCAGTATTGCACAAGAAAGAGGGATGATAGAATAATCTAAGGAAAAGGCTGAAATTCCTACAAATTGATAGTAATGACACATACATGCTCCTGCAAAACAGCCAAGTGCTGATGATAAAAAGATCACAAAAAATTTTATCTTGTAGATGTTTATTCCCGAAGCCATAAGAGAAAACTCGTTGTCCTTTATTCCTCTTATAAGCAGACCAAAATCTGTTGACATAAGTCTTCTTAAGCAAAAAAAAGCACCTATTAGCATAAAAGCAGCAAGATACATCTCTACATAGTAGTTGTTTATAGAAGAAACTCCGCTTATTCCACTTGTTCCGCCAAAGATTTCAGTAGCTTCTATCATCTTGGAGAAAAACATAGGAATGCAAAGTGTTATCATGGCAAAGTATATACCTCTGATCTTGGATGCAGGAAATAGTATTAGTGTGCAAATGAGCGCACCAAATACAGATGCCAGTAAGATAGAAAGAAGCACAGGCATGTGAAAATTAATGTTAAGTATACCAGATGTATACGCACCTACTCCAAAGACAAATGCCTGTCCCAAAGAGATGAGTCCTATATAAGATAAAAGCTCCCAGCTTATAGCAAGGATTGCCATAAGAGTGGCAAGATAAAAAACCCTTTCCCAATAATAACCTAAGAAACACTTAAGAAGTGGGATTGTGAGTATAAAAAGCACAAAACATACCTTAGGAGCGACCACATAAGAGATCTCTTTTAAAGAAAGCAGTGCATATATATCATCACATCTTGCCTTTATTCCTCTGTCTATACGCTCCTTTCTTTTCACTCTTATTTATATCCTTTCTTCTATTTCTTTAAATTTTCCCATTATCCCTGAAGGTCTTATCATAAGAACAGCTATTATAGAGAAAAGATAAACCACCATTATCCATTTGGAAGAAAGAAACATAGTTGTGGCTGTCTGGATATAGCCGAATATCAAACTTGCAAGAAAAAGTCCTACACTGCTTCCAAGTCCACCAACTACAGTAACTGCAATTGCTACTAAAAGCACATCATATCCAGAATCAACAGATATGATACCGAGAGGAAGTATAAGATTTGCAGAGATCGCACATATGCCAGCACCCAGCATAACAGAAATAGAAGATAAAAATTCTGTATTTATCCCAAAACACAACGCTGTCTGCTCATTCTGAGCCACTCCTCTTAGCGCAAGACCTATTTTTGTATGATGAGCAAAGAGATACAAAATAATAAGCAAAAACAAGGCAGAAAAAAATATAATTACCCTTTGAAGATCTACAGGGACACTTCCAATGAAAATATTCCCTTCAAGAATAGGTGGTATAGTAAATTCATAAGTGACAAAGCCTTTCCATCTTAAAGATTCTATTATTATCACTCCCAATAAAAAAGTGATGATAACTTCTGAAAGAGGCATCCCTCTTATCCTGTATATTGCCAACCAGTAGATAAGAAATCCTGCAAAGGATGTAAGCAATACAGAGATAGCAATAGAAATGCACAAAGAAAAACCATGACTTAGAAGAAGGTAGGTTATGATTCCAGAAAATATATACAGTGCGCCATAAGAAAAATTGGCTATTCCAGAAATACTAAAAGTAAGACCAAATCCTGCTGTTTGAAGAAGGATAATCGCGCTATTTACAAGCCCATATATGAAGAATAAAGACCACATAAGTTAGCTTTAGATATATTAAGTAGCAGTATTTTTCAAGGATTTCTAAACTCGTCTATAATTCCAAAACGGAGTTTTTTATACTTGAAAAAAATGCTGTGATCGAGTAAACATTAATATTTCAAATAATGTAATGTGAGGCTGATATGAAACTTGCTGTAAGTGGAAAAGGAGGAGTTGGAAAAACTACATTTGCAGCGTTTCTTATAAAGGCCCTATCTGATAGTGGCAAAAAGGTGTTGGCTATTGATGCAGATCCTGACGCGAATTTG
>Ga0256842_1003145_pt1 | contig 11192 bp, 9 predicted proteins | sample 4559240metaG_FD_185973 | JGI IMG/M metagenome (GOLD analysis project Ga0256842, IMG submission 185973) | Hydrothermal vent microbial communities from Guaymas Basin, Mexico - 4559-240 | ecosystem: Environmental > Aquatic > Marine > Hydrothermal vents | place: Mexico: Guaymas Basin | collected...
AAAAGGTGGATAAGAGAGTATATATGGAACCCTCTTATGCCGCCATTGATAAGACCTTTTTTATATTTTTTTTATAGATATTGTTTGAAATTAGGATTTTTGGACGGAAAAGAAGGGTTTATATTTCATTTCTTACATGCTTTATGGTTTCCTTTTTTAATAGATGTTAAATATTTGGAATTAAAATTAAAAAATAAAAAGAAAAAGAAATGTGTGGAATAATCGGGGCAAATTTTGAGTTGGATAAAAATGTACTAAATATTATTGCACATCGAGGTCCTGATGCAAGAGGAGTTAAAGTTTTTAAAGAAAAAGACTATTTCCTTTTTCTCGGACACACTCGTCTTTCTATTATAGACCTTTCAGAAAGTGCTAATCAACCTATGTGTGATAAAAAAGAGGAAATATGGATTGTTTACAATGGGGAAATTTATAACTTTTGGGAACTTCGCAAAGAATTGGAGAAAAAGGGATATAAATTTAGAACCAAAGGAGATACGGAAGTTTTAATCTATCTTTACAAAGAATACGGTATTGAGTTTTTAGATAGGTTAAATGGAATATTTTCTTTTTGTATTTACGACAAAAGAAAGGATATCCTTTTTCTTGCCAGGGATCATTTTGGTATAAAACCTCTTTATTACTACCACGATGGAAATCGGTTTATCTTTTCTTCAGAGTTAAAGGTAATTTTAAAACAAAATTTTAAATTCCAGCTTAATCCTGTGGGTATAGTAAACTATTTATCTTTTCTCTATTCTCCCTCTCCTCATACTCCTGTAAAAGAAGTTAAAAAGTTACCTCCTGCGCATTATATGATTTTTGACCTTAAAAACAGGAAATTAGTTATTAAAAAATGGTGGTATTATGAAAAGTTTTTAGAAAATAAATTAAAGGTAAGTGAAAATGAAGCTGTTAAATTAGTAGAGAGAGAACTTTTAGAAACGGTAAATCGGCAAGTTATTGCAGATGTAAATGTGGGCTTTTTTTTGTCAGGTGGTTTAGATTCTTCATTGTTGGTAGCTCTTTATAGACGATTGTTTTCTAATCTAAAACCCTGTTGTTTTACTATATATTCTTCTGCTGATTTTTCAGAACAAGGATATAGTGATATTTTCTATGCAAGACAGGTTGCTAAAAATTTGGAAGTTGACCTGGTAGAGATTAAATTATTTCCCGATGTTATAACCTACCTAAAAGAAGTGGTGTATTTTCTTGATGAACCACAAGGAGATCCAGCAGTTATCAATACTAAGCTTATCTCGGAAAAAGCAAAGCAAATGGGGTATAAAGTTTTGTTATCTGGAACCGGAGGGGATGATATTTTTACAGGTTATAGGAGACATGAACTTTTGTGGTGGCATGCAAAGTTTAAAAAAATGTTTTTTTTAATTAAGGCAATTAAAAAGCTTATTGAGCCTTTTCCTGTAAATTTTTTATTGGTAAGAAGGATAAAACTTTTTTTAAACCTACTTTCTTATAAAAACCCTATTCTTGAATCATTTCGTTGGACATCGGTGAATATTATGAAAAAGATTTTACATCCAAATTTTTGGAAAGAACACAGGAATATTATTGAGAAGAATTTCCTTTCTGATTTTTTTAAAGAAGTGGAGCGCTATAACTTACACGAAATTGATAAAATATTATACCTTGAATCTAAAGGATTCTTGCCTGACCACAATCTTAACTACATGGATAAAATGGGAATGTCGCAAAGCGTTGAGATAAGAGTTCCTTATCTTGATAAAGAATTAGTAGAATTAGTTGCTTCTTTACCTCCTCACTTGAAAATGAAGGAAAGAACTACCAAGTATTTGTTAAAAAAAATTGCAGAAAAATATTTGCCAAAAGAAGTGATTTATAGGAAAAAAGTGGGATTTGGAGCACCTCTTAGAAGATGGTTGCGAAAAGAACTTAAAGATTATGTTGAAGAATATTTATCTCCTAAAAAATTAGAGCACTTTGAGATTTTTAATCCAAAAGGAGTTAAACAGTTGATTGAACTTAATGCTAAAGGAAAGGTAGATGTGGCGTATACTATTTATCAGATTTTAGTAATGCAAATATGGTTTGAGTTATTTTTGGAAAATGGAGGAAAGTTGTGAAACAACTTATCCAAAACTATAAAACCGGAGAATTAATATTAGCAGAAGTTCCACCACCTATCTGCAAAGACGAGGGAATTCTTATAGAAACTACAGCCAGTCTTGTTAGTGCTGGAACAGAAAAAATGATAGTTGAGCTTGCTAAGAAGTCTTTACTTGGTAAAGCAAGAGCAAGACCTGATTTAGTAAAACAGGTAATTGATAAAATGAAGAAAGAGGGTATTAAAAATACTCTTCAAAAAGTTTTTACCAAACTTGATACTCCAATTCCCTTGGGTTACAGTTGTGCAGGAAGAGTAATAGAGATAGGTAAGAAGGTTTCAGGTGTAAACATAGGAGATAGAGTGGCGTGTGGTGGCGCAGGTTATGCTAATCATGCAGAAATAAACTATGTCCCTAAAAATCTCTTTGTGAAAATCCCTGATAGTGTAGATGATATAGACGCAAGTTTTGTGACAGTGGGAGCTATAGCTCTTCAGGGAGTAAGACAGGCAGATCCAAAGTTAGGAGAAAATGTTGCTGTTATAGGGCTTGGACTTATTGGACAGCTTACGGTTCAGATTTTAAAGGCTAATGGGTGTAGGGTAATTGGTACAGATGTTGATCCATGGAAACTTGAATTAGCTAAAAATTTAGGTGCTGATGAGGTTTGCCTTCCAGACGAAATAGTGAAAAGGGCTATAGCCTTTTCAGAAGGTTATGGCGTGGATAGCGTGATAATTACGGCATCTACCAATTCAGAACAGCCAATTATTGATGCTGCTGAGATGTGCAGAATGAGAGGCCGGGTGGTGGTAGTTGGAATGGTAAATATGAATATTCCGAGAAATTTGTATTATAAAAAAGAGTTAGAAATAAAGCTTTCTATGGCTTATGGACCAGGGAGATATGATCCGTTATATGAAGAGAAGGGGATTGACTATCCTTATGATTTAGTTAGGTGGACAGAACAAAGAAATTTTAAGGCTTTTCTAAATTTAGTTGCAGAAGGTAAAGTCACTCCCAAAAAACTTATCACTCACACTTTTCCTTTTTCTAAAGCTCTTAAAGCCTATGAGCTTTTAGAGGGAAAAACAAAAGAGAGGTATCTTGGAATTGTTCTTGTATACAGTGAAATCAAAAGTGATGAAAAAGTAAAAAAAGTTATAACTATTTCAGAAAAAGTAATAAAAACTGAAAAGGTAAATATTGGATTGATTGGAGCGGGAAATTTTGCAAAATCCGTGATTCTTCCTACATTGAAAAGGATAAAGGATGTACAACTTGTGGCATTGGCTACTGCTACTGGAATTAGTGCTTATACCACGGGAAGAAAATATGCTTTTAAATATGTTACAACGGATGTGGAAGAAGTGTTTAAAAATCCTGAGATCAGTGCAGTAATTATTACTACCAGACATAACGATCATGCTGAGAAAGTTCTAAAAGCAATTAAATATGGTAAACACTGTTTTGTAGAAAAACCTTTAGCTATAAAAGAGGAGGAATTGGAGGAAATAAAAGAAGCATATAGTGGAAGAACTGTTTTGCAAGTAGGTTTTAATAGAAGATTCTCACCTTTGGTGAAGAAAATGAAAGAGTTAATAGGAAACCAGCCAATTTCTATCGTTTACCGAATAAATGCGGGAGTGATACCCATTGAGAGCTGGATACAGGATCCAGAGATCGGTGGAGGGAGAATAATAGGAGAAGTGTGTCATTTTGTTGATCTTTGTTCGTATTTGGTTGGAAGTTTGGTACAAACAGTGTACGCAACAGTGGTGCGAAAAAAAACAAAACATATACCTGACGAGGATAATGTAAATATTATTTTAAGTTTTGAAAATGGTTCCACTGCGTCTATCAATTACTTTGCTTACGGGGATAGCTCTTTGGCTAAGGAGTATATTGAGGTTTTTGGGGAAGGAATAGCTTTACAGCTTGATGATTTTAGAGAGTTGAGAATATACAAAAATGGAAAGAAGAAAAAAGTAAAATTATTTAACCAAAATAAAGGTTTTTTGGAGGAATTTAAAGCCTTTATTCAAGGAATAAAAGAAGGAAAAAATCCAATTCCGTTTGAGAGTTTATATAACACAACTTTAACTACTTTTAAAATATTGGAATCAATAATAACAAATCAGGTTGTAAAAGTAATATGAGAAAATTTTTACTTCTAATGAATACCCTACGCTATCTTCGTGCTAAGCAAGTTTGGTATAGGCTTTATTATAGTATTAGAAGAAAATTTAAAAACAACAAAATTGAACTTAAATCTTTTGAGAATCCTTCTTGTTTCCTTTTAAATTTTCAGGAGTTTCTTAAAGGGAATGAGAAATATAAGAATGGAGAGTTTAAATTTCTTAATCTTTCCAAAAAGTTTAACGAAGTAGATTGGAACTTTAGCGGTTTTGGCAAATTATGGGTTTATAATTTAAACTATTTTGATTTTTTAAACCAGAAAAGTATAAAACTGGAAGAAGCTTTATCTTTGATTAAACACTTTATTTCAAAGATTGAGCAGATAGAAATAGGATTAGAGCCATATCCAACGAGTTTAAGAACTATCAACTGGATAAAATTCCTAAGTGCTAATAGAGTTAAGAATAAGGAAATTTGTATTTTTCTGTATGCTCAGTATAAGATGTTGCTTAAAAACTTGGAATACCATCTTATGGGTAATCATTTGTTGGAAAATGGATTTAGTCTACTTTTTGGTGCTTACTTTTTTAGAAATGAATTTTTTTACAATAAGGCGAAGGAAATTTTATTGGAAGAGTTAGAAGAACAAGTTCTCTCAGATGGAGGTCATTTTGAGCAAAGTCCTATGTATCATCAAATTATACTTGAAAGATTACTTGATGCTATAAATTTAATAAAAAATAATTCTTGGAAAGGACAGGAGCTTCTGGAAATTTTATGCGAAAAGGCTGAAAAAATGCTTGGGTGGTTGAGGGAAATTACATTCGCAAATGGCAATATTCCTCTTTTTAATGATAGCGCCTTCGGTATAGCCTTTTCTACTGAACAATTACTTGATTACGCTATGAAGTTGGGCTTAAAACCCGCTGATGTTAGATTGGGGGACAGTGGTTATAGGATGATTCGGAAGGGAAAATATGAAATTGCTATTGATATAGGTGATATAAAAGCAAAGTATATTCCGGGACATAGTCATGCAGATACTTTTACTTTTGAACTTTATATAAACAATACCCCTATTGTAGTTGATACAGGGGTAAGCACTTATGAGAACAATAAAAAAAGAATATTGGAGCGTTCTACTAAAGCTCACAATACGGTAGAGGTAAATGAAGAAAGTTCAAGTGAAGTATGGGGAAGTTTTCGTGTGGGAGGAAGAGCAAAAGTAGTGGAAGTGGAAGAAAGAAAAGATTATGTGAGGGCTATTCATGATGGTTATTTTAAAAAATTTGGGGTTTTTCATCAGAGGGAGTATTTTTTTAAGGAGAATGAGATAGTTATTAAAGATAAAATCTTGGGCGGAAAGAGAGTGAATGCTGTTGCCAGGTTACATTTTCATCCGAAAGTAGAAATTGAAAGTAAAGAGAAATTTATATTAATGAACAATTTTTGCAAGATTGAAATAGAAGGAGGAAAGTTTAAAATAGTTAAATATGAATATGCTCCTGAATTTAACAAACTTATACCTGGAAAATGTGTGGAGATATTTTTTCAGGATAAACTTGAGTGCAAGATTGGTATTTGTTAGAGGTTTAGATCATGAAAATTCTGTTTATTACTGATAATTTTCCACCGGAATTTAATGCTCCTGCAGCACGGGTTTATGAACATGTCAGAGAGTGGGTGAAAAAGGGGGTAGAAGTGACTGTTATTACTTGTTTTCCAAATTTTCCGTTTGGTAAGGTATTTGATGGGTATAAAAATAAGTTGTATCAAGTAGAAAACATAGATGGTATAAAGATTATTAGAGTTTGGAGTTATATAACTGCTAATAAAGGAACTTTTAAAAGAACCTTAGATTTTTTGAGTTTTGCTTTTACTTCGTTTATTGCAGGATTATTTGTTAAAGCAGATATTATTATTGCTACTTCACCCCAGTTTTTTACTACCTGGAGTGCTTATTTGTTGTCTAAGATTAAACGAAAACCCTGGGTATTTGAGTTAAGGGATTTATGGCCCGAATCAATTAAAGCAGTAGGAGCATTTAAAAGCGAAAAACTTATAAAGTTTCTTGAAAAGATAGAACTTGCTCTTTATAAAGATGCTAATGTGATTGTTGCTGTAACGGAGGCTTTTAAAAGAAATCTCATTAGTAGAGGAATAGATGGAGATAAGATAAAAATTATCCCTAATGGAGCAAATTTAGAACTTTTTAGTGAGCGGGCAAAAGACCAAGAGCTTTTAGAAAAGCTTAATTTAAAAGGGAAATTTGTAGTTGGTTACATTGGGACTCACGGGATGGCTCATGGACTGGATTTTATAGTCAAATGTGCCAGTAAGGTGATGGATGATAAAATTCATTTTTTGTTTATAGGAGACGGAGCCGAAAAACAACATATTGTGAATTTGGCAAAAAAATTACATTTAAAAAATGTAACCTTTCTTGACCCTGTAGATAAAAAAGCAGTACCGCAGTATCTTTCTGTTATTGATATAGCTTTGGTTCCTTTAAAAAAGACAGAAACATTCAAGACGGTTATACCTTCCAAAATTTTTGAAGCTTCAGCAATGGGAAAGCCAGTTTTATTAGGAGTAGATGGGCAAGCAAGGGAATTGATAGAAAAATATAAGTGTGGGCTCTTTTACGAGCCAGAGAATGAAGAAGATTTTTTGAAGAAGCTTCTGCTAATTAAAAACGATGTTAAGTTATATAAAAAACTTCAAGAAGGATGTAAAAAGTTAGCAGAAGATTTTGATAGAAAAAGATGGGCTGTTGAAATGCTTGATATTTTAAAAAATCTTTGTAAAAAAGAGAGTTCTTAATGAAGAAAATTTTATTTCTATTTGGGACAAGACCAGAAGCAATAAAGCTTGCTCCGTTGATTAAAGAGTTTAAGTCCTCTCAAAAATTTGAAGTTAAAATTTGTGTAACTGCTCAACATCGGGAGATGCTTGATCAGGTTCTTAAATTTTTCAAGCTTGTTCCCGATTATGACTTAAACCTTATGAAACCTAACCAATCTCTTTTCAAGTTAACAGCAAGTATTATTGAAGCTTTGGAAAGTGTTTTAAATGACTGCATGCCTGATTTAATTTTTGTTCAGGGGGATACTACAACGGCTTTTGTAGGAGCATTGGCTGCATTTTATAAAAAAGTAAAGATTGCTCACATAGAAGCAGGCTTGAGAAGCCATAACAAATATGCTCCTTTTCCTGAAGAAATTAATAGAGTTTTGGTGGGGCATATCGCGGATTATCACTTTGCACCTACAGAAAAAGCCAAGGAAAATTTGTTGCGTGAGGGGATTACAAAAAATATATGGGTGGTAGGAAACACTGTAATAGATGCTTTGTTCCTCGGGCTTGAAATAATAAAAGCACATGGAGAGAAATCTTACTATGATTTTTTTCATTTTATAGATTTTTCTAAAAAGATTATATTAGTAACCGGGCATAGAAGAGAAAGTTTGGGAGAGCCTTTCAGGAATATTTGTTTTGCTTTGAAAAAAATTGCTGACTTTTTCGCTGATGTGGAAATAGTATATCCTGTTCATCTCAATCCTAATGTAAGAAAGCCCGTGTATGAAATATTACAGGGGCACCCCAGAATACACTTAATAGAACCTCTGGAATATCCCTATTTAATATGGCTTATGAACAAATCTTATCTAGTGCTTACTGATTCAGGGGGTATTCAAGAAGAAGCTCCATCTTTAGGAAAACCTGTTCTTGTAATGAGGAATGTTACAGAGAGAATAGAAGGAATAGAAGCGGGGACAGCTAAACTTGTAGGAACAAATAAGGAAGGAATTGTTTCTGAAACTGTAAAACTTCTTGAAGATGTTGAAGAATACACTAAAATGGCTAAAGCAGTAAATCCCTATGGAGATGGGAAAAGCTCTATTAGAATACGAGAAATAATTGAAAAAGTTTGTAAATAAAAATGAAAAAGAAAAATTTAACAATAAAAGTAAAAAAATTAAAGGTAATTGTCCAATTTTTAAAGTAGGAGACGTATTTTTCATAGAAAATGGGTATATTTTAAAATTAGACAAACCAATATGTCTTCACGCGTTAACTTCTATTATGCCTTACTATGTAGCTTTGAGCAGGGGAATTAACCCAGAAGAGCTTGGAATAGGAAAAGGGAACAAAGCCTATGTGCAATGCCTTGATGCTTGCCAATATACAGGGGGAGGCACAATAATTTTTGAAATTATTGTGGAGGGATAAACTGATGAAACCAAAAGTAGTGATAATGGGACTTGGATACATAGGGCTTCCTACAGCAGCTCTTATTGCAAGTAAAGGTATTCAAGTTCACGGTGTAGATGTAAATGAAAAAGTAGTAAAAACCATTAACGAAGGTCAGGTGCATATTGTTGAACCAGATTTAGAAGGATTAGTGAACCATGTGGTAAAAAAAGGATATTTAAAGGCTTCTACCCAACCTCAAGAAGCAGATGTTTTTTTAATTGCTGTTCCTACACCTTTTAAAGATGATTATAGACCAGATCTTTCTTATGTAAAATCAGCTATAAAAATGATTATTCCCTATTTTAAAGAAGGAAATCTTGTAATTGTTGAATCTACAAGTCCTATAGGAACGACAGAGAAGATGTTTAACTTAATATTTCAGGAAAGACCAGACCTTGAGGGTAAGATATATATGGCTTATTGTCCAGAAAGAGTTCTTCCTGGGAAAATCCTTTATGAGCTTGAACATAATGACAGGGTGATAGGGGGGATAAATCCAGAATCTACAAAGAAAGCAAAAGAATTTTATGCCCTTTTTGTAAAAGGAGAACTTTTTGAAACAGATGCAAAAACAGCAGAAATGTGTAAACTCGTGGAAAATGCCTATCGGGATGTAAATATCGCTTTTGCTAACGAGCTCTCTTTAATCTGTGAAAAAGCAGGTATAAATGTTTGGGAGTTAATCAAGTTAGCTAATAGACATCCGAGAGTTAATATTTTACAGCCTGGAGTAGGAGTAGGAGGACACTGCATAGCAGTTGATCCATGGTTTTTGATTACTCAGTACCCAGAGGAATCTCGTCTCATGCAAACCGCAAGAGAAGTGAACCTTTATAAAACAGAATGGGTGATAAATAAGATAAAAGAGGAAGCTAAAAATTTTGAAAAAAAACATGGAAGAAAACCGAAAATAGCCTGTTTAGGGCTTACTTATAAACCAGATGTTGATGATTTGAGGGAGAGTCCTGCGTTTTATATTGTTAGAAGACTTATAAAGGATGGGTTTGAGATTCTACCTGTAGAGCCGAATGTTAAAAGAGTTGAGTCTTTAGTTTTATATAATTTGGATGACGCTTTGAAAGAGGCTGATATTGCTGTTTTTCTCGTAAAGCATAAGATTTTTACAACATTAAATCTTATTTCTGAGAAAATAGAAATATTAGATTTTTGCGGAATATTTTAACAAATGTTATTTAACCGGAGATGAAGAATAATATTTAGAACTTACCTAAAAGGTATTCCAAGAGCCCTTCTTGAAGCCATGGCAATGGCAAAGCCCATTATTACTACTGATGCTCCGGGATGCAGGGAGACTGTAGTTGATGGAGTAAATGGATTTATGGTTAAGCCAAAGAATGTTTCAAGCCTTGCAGAGGCGATGGAAAGAATAATAAGGCTTTCTACTGAAAAAAGAAAGAAAATGGGAATGAAAGGGAGAAGATTAGTTCTTGAAAAATTTGATGAGAAAATAATAATAGATAAATATGTAAAAGTCATTCAAGAGATTATAAAATGGTATATTTAATAATTGCATTTTTGATAAGCTTTTTGGTGTGCTTATTAATAATCAAATTTATTAGTTGGCAAAGTATTTGTGATATTTCTTCCGGGGTGCAAAAATTCCATCCTAAGCCAGTGCCAAGGATTGGTGGCCTTGCAATATACCTGGCATGCTGGAGTGTTTCAATAGTTTTTTATTTAATACAGAAAGAATTTGCTAAGGAATTTTTTCTGATACTTATCTGTGCTTTTCCTGTCTTTTTTAGTGGATTATTGGAGGATGTTACAAAAAAAGTTTCTCCCCACTGGAGACTATTTGCTGCTTTTATTTCTGGAGGCCTGGCTTTTTTTTTGCTTTCAGCTGAGGTAACCTCAATAGATATCAAATTTTTTGATAAAATTTTAGCCTGCTCCTGGATAAGTTTTGTCTTTACTACCTTTGCTGTAGCAGGAGTGACCCATGCCTTTAATATTATAGACGGATTTAATGGTCTTTGTGCAGGAGTGTCTATAATTATTTTTGGAGCTTACGCTTATGTATCTTTTTTGGTGCATGATTATTTTTTGCTCTATTTAAGTTTAGTTATGGTATTTGCTATTTTAGGTTTTTTTGTATGGAATTATCCTTTTGGTTTTATATTCTTGGGGGATGGCGGGGCTTATTTTTTGGGCTATATCGCAGCTATATTAGGTGTACTTATTACTCAAAAACATCCAGTAGTGTCCTCATGGTTTCCTCTTATGCTTGTAATATATCCTGTATGGGAAACTCTTTTTTCAGCTTATAGAAGAAAATTTTTTAAAGGAATTTCTCCGAGTTCTCCAGATGCTGTTCATTTTCATACATTAGTTTATCGTCGTTTAGTAAAATTTACTTTTGGTAAAAATTTAGATATAACGCAAAGAAACTTTCTAACTTCTCCATATTTATGGATTATTGAAATAATGTGCGTAATTCCCGCTATTATATTTTGGAAAGATACACATATTCTTATGGTTTGTGTTTTTATTTTTATTATTTTTTACACCTGGCTTTATTTTAGAATTATTAAGTTCAGAACACCTAAAATTTTCAAAATCAAAAAAGAAATCAATAATTGTCCTTAATTTTTTCTTAAGTGTAAATTCTTCTTGTTATCTGTTGCTTTAGCTTTCTTTTTAATTCCTTGTCAAATTTTTTTTTCTGTTTTATAATCTTTTGTAAAA
>Ga0256842_1003146_pt1 | contig 11190 bp, 15 predicted proteins | sample 4559240metaG_FD_185973 | JGI IMG/M metagenome (GOLD analysis project Ga0256842, IMG submission 185973) | Hydrothermal vent microbial communities from Guaymas Basin, Mexico - 4559-240 | ecosystem: Environmental > Aquatic > Marine > Hydrothermal vents | place: Mexico: Guaymas Basin | collected...
CTCTCATTAGTTTCCATTCCTTGTAGGTAGGATCCGAGCACGCACGGGACGGTTTGACCTACATTTTATCCCTGGTTTCCATTCCTTGTAGGTAGGATCCGAGCCAGAACTACCGACTGTGTGATTTTAGTTGAAGACTAGTTTCCATTCCTTGTAGGTAGGATCCGAGCGAACCGTTACGCCTCTTTAATGTCAATCCATGCCCGGAGTTTCCATTCCTTGTAGGTAGGATCCGAGCTGTCCTTGTTATCCTTGCTGTTGCCACTCTCAAATTCGTTTCCATTCCTTGTAGGTAGGATCCGAGCCTCCTATATCATTTTGGGGAACTCTTATTACTTTCCCGTTTCCATTCCTTGTAGGTAGGATCCGAGCTCGGTGAACCGTTTTAGTTTGTAATAGTTCGTCAGAGGTTTCCATTCCTTGTAGGTAGGATCCGAGCAGACAATTCCCCAGCTATCAAAAGTAGTATAAAGATGTTTCCATTCCTTGTAGGTAGGATCCGAGCGCATCAATCAATTTGTTGATAAAACTTTTTTCGTTCGTTTCCATTCCTTGTAGGTAGGATCCGAGCGGGTTTCGGGAGGCACAAGGCATGTAGTCAACACTAGTTTCCATTCCTTGTAGGTAGGATCCGAGCGCGCTTAGCTTCCGCTTTTTTCAAGTCGAAGACTACAGTTTCCATTCCTTGTAGGTAGGATCCGAGCTGTTGTTACTTGCCTGGCCTTACGTTTTTCGGTCGGGTTTCCATTCCTTGTAGGTAGGATCCGAGCCAGACGGCGTACGGGCATTCTTAAAACGGGTACTAACATGTTTCCATTCCTTGTAGGTAGGATCCGAGCGTTTCTACAGGAGGTATGTAAGCGATATATGCATCATGTTTCCATTCCTTGTAGGTAGGATCCGAGCAGAGTTTTCGCACACCCTCATTTGCCAAGATAAACTGTTTCCATTCCTTGTAGGTAGGATCCGAGCAACGGACAAGGATGGTAAACATCTTGGCACAATCGTAAGTTTCCATTCCTTGTAGGTAGGATCCGAGCAAACCTATAAGCGTCACTCTGCCCGCAAGGGCAGAAGTTTCCATTCCTTGTAGGTAGGATCCGAGCCAATCACCCAATCCTTTCTTTGTAACCACTCACGAGTTTCCATTCCTTGTAGGTAGGATCCGAGCTCAATTCACGGAGCAGATAAAACCTATTGAAATAGAACGTTTCCATTCCTTGTAGGTAGGATCCGAGCATATTATCGAAAAAAATGACACATCCTACCAGTATCGTTTCCATTCCTTGTAGGTAGGATCCGAGCAATCTCCAAAAGCATAAAATGTCAAGTCCTCTTTAGGGTTTCCATTCCTTGTAGGTAGGATCCGAGCCCTCCATGCTAAGAGAGCCAAAGCCCCAATCATTAGTTTCCATTCCTTGTAGGTAGGATCCGAGCAATGCGCTAAAGGGCAAAACATGCACATGCGAAAATGTTTCCATTCCTTGTAGGTAGGATCCGAGCAAAACTTTGCGGCGATATGGCGCCGCCACGCTGCCAAGTTTCCATTCCTTGTAGGTAGGATCCGAGCGGTTTACTGGCGGCAGATGCCCGCTCGCCAGGAGTGTTTCCATTCCTTGTAGGTAGGATCCGAGCGCTTTTGATCATTTTGGGCGTTATCATCGCCCTAATACTGTTTCCATTCCTTGTAGGTAGGATCCGAGCGATCTTACAGTTTGGTACCGCATTGTGCCCGACAGTGGTTTCCATTCCTTGTAGGTAGGATCCGAGCCAAGATCATATTGGTTAACATATAAAAGGTGCACTGTGGTTTCCATTCCTTGTAGGTAGGATCCGAGCGCGTATACAGTTCTGAAAAACGGCACACGTAGCAGTTTCCATTCCTTGTAGGTAGGATCCGAGCTAAAACGGATTATCCCTATGTTTAATATGTAACTTGCCATGTTTCCATTCCTTGTAGGTAGGATCCGAGCCGTTTGTGGTCTGATGTCGATGCCGCTAACCGTCTCAGTTTCCATTCCTTGTAGGTAGGATCCGAGCGGCCTGTTCAGCAATTTGTTGCATTTGTGCCATTTCTTGGTTTCCATTCCTTGTAGGTAGGATCCGAGCATCGGAAGGCAGCCAGCTTGAGCCAAGCCAAAAAAGTTTCCATTCCTTGTAGGTAGGATCCGAGCTCGACCCTAAGTTTCTCGCCTTGTGCAAACCAGACCCTTGTTTCCATTCCTTGTAGGTAGGATCCGAGCTCTACGTGGTAACATCAAAAACCTAACCCCGAAACAATGTTTCCATTCCTTGTAGGTAGGATCCGAGCCGACATGGACGTCCTCACACTCGCAGAATTCCCATGTTTCCATTCCTTGTAGGTAGGATCCGAGCCGACATGGACGTCCTCACACTCGCAGAATTCCCATGTTTCCATTCCTTGTAGGTAGGATCCGAGCGCCTCCACCACCGCTTGTGATATACCCGGAGCTTTCTAGTTTCCATTCCTTGTAGGTAGGATCCGAGCTTCTACCCTACCACGTATAGAGAAAACCCCTTTAGAGTTTCCATTCCTTGTAGGTAGGATCCGAGCACTCGATCGACAAGACTGTAACCATAGGCTTTGCCGTTTCCATTCCTTGTAGGTAGGATCCGAGCATCATGATCCACCTCACTCTCTGGTTTACCAAAAATAGTTTCCATTCCTTGTAGGTAGGATCCGAGCGAAGCCTTGATCTTAGAGTTCATCCGGATACAGCTGAATGTTTCCATTCCTTGTAGGTAGGATCCGAGCAACAAATTCGCTGAGCGGGCTGTCGAGATTTTCTACAAGTTTCCATTCCTTGTAGGTAGGATCCGAGCGAGATGTTGCCCCCATATTTGAGACACAATTTCAGGTTTCCATTCCTTGTAGGTAGGATCCGAGCAGGGGATGCGTGTTGAGAATGCGCATGCGCACCCCCAGTTTCCATTCCTTGTAGGTAGGATCCGAGCTTAGTGAAGATTGTTAGGTGTTTAGTTAACATAATGGTTTCCATTCCTTGTAGGTAGGATCCGAGCAAGGGGATGCGTGTTGAGAATGCGCATGCGCACCCCCAGTTTCCATTCCTTGTAGGTAGGATCCGAGCGACAATGCTGTCAGAGTGCAATTGAGACCCAGTCTCATGTTTCCATTCCTTGTAGGTAGGATCCGAGCCACTGCGCCTCACGGCCGGGGACGCAGACGGAAGGGATGTTTCCATTCCTTGTAGGTAGGATCCGAGCAAGAGAGCCATGTTCTCGTCATCCTGCCACATGGGGTTTCCATTCCTTGTAGGTAGGATCCGAGCGAGCCGAGTGCCCACTTTTGTGGGCACAGATGGAGCAGGGTTTCCATTCCTTGTAGGTAGGATCCGAGCAGGATTGCTCTCTTTTCTCTTGTTGTTTTTACCTCTTGTTTCCATTCCTTGTAGGTAGGATCCGAGCTCATTCTCAAAAGGATATTTTAACTTTCTATATAGGAGTTTCCATTCCTTGTAGGTAGGATCCGAGCACGGTGATTCGATCGAAAGGGGCAGGCTTTTGCTTATCGTTTCCATTCCTTGTAGGTAGGATCCGAGCGGGTATATTTCAAAACCCGTGAGGAAGCAATAAGGAGGTTTCCATTCCTTGTAGGTAGGATCCGAGCGGGATGCGTGTTGAGAATGTGCCTGCGCACCCCCAGTTTCCATTCCTTGTAGGTAGGATCCGAGCCCTTACAGTAAGTTTTTATCGATTTCGCCTATATGGTTTCCATTCCTTGTAGGTAGGATCCGAGCACGCATTACATCTTTTACGTCCCCGACCGCGCGAAGAGTTTCCATTCCTTGTAGGTAGGATCCGAGCGCGCTTTTCTGGAACTAAGTATTTCCCTATGACGCTTGTTTCCATTCCTTGTAGGTAGGATCCGAGCGGAGACCGACGAAGACGAAGACGAGGAGACCGACGAAGACGGTTTCCATTCCTTGTAGGTAGGATCCGAGCGAGTTAACCAAAGAGCAGAAAAAGATACCCCTGCAAGGGAAGTTTCCATTCCTTGTAGGTAGGATCCGAGCATAGTCCCCAAATATTGTCTGTCAGTGAAATACAAAAGTTTCCATTCCTTGTAGGTAGGATCCGAGCCCTGCGAGGCGGCCACAAAGCCGCTTCGTGAGGCGTGTTTCCATTCCTTGTAGGTAGGATCCGAGCGAAGAGATACACGAAGGAAAACCTCGACAAGTGGATAGCGGAGTTTCCATTCCTTGTAGGTAGGATCCGAGCAACGACATCCACAACGCCCTTGAGACAGCGAAAGACAGTTTCCATTCCTTGTAGGTAGGATCCGAGCGGTAGATTTCCCCAAACATATCGCCAACACCGAACGGTTTCCATTCCTTGTAGGTAGGATCCGAGCTCGGTTGCGCCCTCCTCTTTAAGTTTACGTGGCGAAAGGTTTCCATTCCTTGTAGGTAGGATCCGAGCTAACCACAATTGACCCTGATCAATACGCTGCAAAAATTGTTTCCATTCCTTGTAGGTAGGATCCGAGCTGTAGGACTCTGCCCTCTAATGTTTCCTCTATGTAAAAGTTTCCATTCCTTGTAGGTAGGATCCGAGCGGCGACCTCGCTATGGGGTCGCAAGACCCCGTCGGGGGTTTCCATTCCTTGTAGGTAGGATCCGAGCAGCCCCTACCGCGTGTAAGAATACCCGCACATTATTAGTTTCCATTCCTTGTAGGTAGGATCCGAGCTTGCTACCCATTCAGTTTAGAGAAAGGAGGATAAAGAAGTTTCCATTCCTTGTAGGTAGGATCCGAGCCATGCAACTTCATCAAAACTTTAGGAACCTGAAGAAGGTTTCCATTCCTTGTAGGTAGGATCCGAGCCGGAAACAATAGATGGATGACTTCCGCCTAATCCAACAGGGGTTTCCATTCCTTGTAGGTAGGATCCGAGCATTGTGATTATGATATGTTTGAAGTGACGCTAAAATAGTTTCCATTCCTTGTAGGTAGGATCCGAGCCAGGATGTTGAAGGTTTACGTTTGGCGTGGAAGGAGTTTGTTGTTTCCATTCCTTGTAGGTAGGATCCGAGCGCAATTAAGGCACCTGTGACAAGCGCTAACTTCCTGAGTTTCCATTCCTTGTAGGTAGGATCCGAGCACGGATAACGACCGATATACATCGACAGGCTGACCGTGTTTCCATTCCTTGTAGGTAGGATCCGAGCACTCGTGGAGAGGGACTATCGGGCGATGCCGGACAAGGTTTCCATTCCTTGTAGGTAGGATCCGAGCTCAGCACGAATGCGCCTTCTCGGTGGAGAAACAAATGTTTCCATTCCTTGTAGGTAGGATCCGAGCGTGAGAACTGGCAAGCCGAGGGGCAAAAAGACCCCCGCGTTTCCATTCCTTGTAGGTAGGATCCGAGCTCTTCCCCGAAGAGGGGAAGATATACATACCTGAAGTTTCCATTCCTTGTAGGTAGGATCCGAGCCACGAGTGCCCTGATCTGCTCTTCCGTCTGCGCTCGGTTTCCATTCCTTGTAGGTAGGATCCGAGCGGCTTAAACACATGACAGGGTCTTGACAAACATCCTTGTTTCCATTCCTTGTAGGTAGGATCCGAGCCCCTTTGTGATAGGGGCAAGCTCATTTGCTTGTTTGTTTCCATTCCTTGTAGGTAGGATCCGAGCTTTTTTGGTTAAGAAATCCCAATCCAAGTTGTATTTAGTTTCCATTCCTTGTAGGTAGGATCCGAGCTGAGAAAAAGCTAAAAGAAGCAATCCTAAAATATTTCCGTTTCCATTCCTTGTAGGTAGGATCCGAGCCAAGCAGCCATTGTATGCCGCAATCTATAAAGGCGTAAGTTTCCATTCCTTGTAGGTAGGATCCGAGCACTCTCCGCAGAATACCATACCTCTCTCTGCATACAAGTTTCCATTCCTTGTAGGTAGGATCCGAGCGACTGAACAGAAGTGTGTTGCCTTCCTGTGCAGATGAGTTTCCATTCCTTGTAGGTAGGATCCGAGCATAAAACCCAACCACCATCGACACCAAATTCCATAAAGGCGTTTCCATTCCTTGTAGGTAGGATCCGAGCCGATCGTCCCCACTAATTCCTCAAATAAGCGCATAGGGTTTCCATTCCTTGTAGGTAGGATCCGAGCTACAGCTTTTTACCGTCTTTTTGCAAGTTGCGCAGAGGTTTCCATTCCTTGTAGGTAGGATCCGAGCGGGGGCGCGCGGGTTGACAATTAAGTTTGCTTCAGGGGTTTCCATTCCTTGTAGGTAGGATCCGAGCCGGGGCACATTTCACGCTCCGCATCTTCAAGACCCCGAGTTTCCATTCCTTGTAGGTAGGATCCGAGCTTTGACCCATTGCTTTTTGAAGTCTATAAAATCGGGTTTCCATTCCTTGTAGGTAGGATCCGAGCTCCACATGACGTTGAGATAGAATTGGAGGACATTAGTTTCCATTCCTTGTAGGTAGGATCCGAGCGGTCAAAAAACTTCTGCCAGATTCGCCAATCGAACTTCGTTTCCATTCCTTGTAGGTAGGATCCGAGCGTCATAAACATCCTTGAATATCTCCCTCGCTTCCGAGAGGTTTCCATTCCTTGTAGGTAGGATCCGAGCTCCAAAATTTAAGTCATAAGTTCCCACCTTTAAATTGTTTCCATTCCTTGTAGGTAGGATCCGAGCCCGTTTTCAAAGGTCTTTGCTACCGTGCTGATGCTGGGTTTCCATTCCTTGTAGGTAGGATCCGAGCAGCATCCTCCAAAACAACTAATAAAAATGAAAACGGTTTCCATTCCTTGTAGGTAGGATCCGAGCACCAAGAGTCAAATACATCGAGTGTAAAATACTTGCTGTTTCCATTCCTTGTAGGTAGGATCCGAGCGAAGAAAGACAAGTCTGCCGCCCTTATAGCTAATGGTTTCCATTCCTTGTAGGTAGGATCCGAGCACCTTTCAACCGTTTTCAACACATCCACATAGAGTGGTTTCCATTCCTTGTAGGTAGGATCCGAGCTGGTTAAATGGGAAAATTTACAAAAAGTCTTTAAAAGGTTTCCATTCCTTGTAGGTAGGATCCGAGCGTTCGTATTCATCTAATTTGCGATCAAAGAATTCACTTAGTTTCCATTCCTTGTAGGTAGGATCCGAGCCACCTCATGTGCCAAGACACTTTTCTCAAATTCTTTTGTTTCCATTCCTTGTAGGTAGGATCCGAGCAGTTCGCTACGACGCCATCGAATTTACGCCCATCAGCCGTTTCCATTCCTTGTAGGTAGGATCCGAGCCGAGTAAGACATCACCCATGCACCGTAAGAGCCGAATGGTTTCCATTCCTTGTAGGTAGGATCCGAGCACAATAAACATCCTCTATGGAGGAGCAGGTTCTGGTAGTTTCCATTCCTTGTAGGTAGGATCCGAGCATGGCTAAGACGAAATTTAACAAGCGGATGATACAGGGTTTCCATTCCTTGTAGGTAGGATCCGAGCCACTTGCGCTCAAACCTTCTTTTCTGTTCGTCCGTGTTTCCATTCCTTGTAGGTAGGATCCGAGCCACTTGCGCTCAAACCTTCTTTTCTGTTCGTCCGTGTTTCCATTCCTTGTAGGTAGGATCCGAGCTAGAACTTGACATTATTTGACCCTTGACATTTAAGGGGGTTTCCATTCCTTGTAGGTAGGATCCGAGCTCGGCGAATCGACTGTGGACACGAGAGTTGATGAGGTTTCCATTCCTTGTAGGTAGGATCCGAGCGCCGCTTCCCGCCGGTCCTATGAGAAGGACGTTTCTGTGTTTCCATTCCTTGTAGGTAGGATCCGAGCTTGCAAGAGTCGCAGGGGAATATGTAGAACATGGCGGTTTCCATTCCTTGTAGGTAGGATCCGAGCTTGTGGCAAGTTCCGAGATAGTTGACAGGGACGGCGGTTTCCATTCCTTGTAGGTAGGATCCGAGCGACCCTAAGTTTCTCGCCCTCTGCAAACCAACTCCTCGTTTCCATTCCTTGTAGGTAGGATCCGAGCCCTGTCTCAGTTGCTGTCTGTCAGCCGTTGCGTTGTAGTTTCCATTCCTTGTAGGTAGGATCCGAGCCTTTGGAAAGCCATGCCGATCATCCGTGCTGTGGCGGGTTTCCATTCCTTGTAGGTAGGATCCGAGCTAACGGCGTCCATCGGGAACGGGATCGAGATGTCGGGTTTCCATTCCTTGTAGGTAGGATCCGAGCATTCGAGGGCTTGTTTCGCTCCCATGACGGCAAGTTGTTTCCATTCCTTGTAGGTAGGATCCGAGCCTGCCCATTGGAGCGGAAAATAACCCAGTCTTCGACGTTTCCATTCCTTGTAGGTAGGATCCGAGCCATTCAATCGAGATGTCGATCCGTCCGGGAATGATGTCGGTTTCCATTCCTTGTAGGTAGGATCCGAGCACCACGACAGAGCCATCCGACATTATTGATGCGTTGTTTCCATTCCTTGTAGGTAGGATCCGAGCAAAGGGGATGCGTGTTGAGAATGCGCATGCGCACCCCCAGTTTCCATTCCTTGTAGGTAGGATCCGAGCGCGCTGAGGCTTGAAGCGCATGCTGGAGTTGTGGAGTGTAGTTTCCATTCCTTGTAGGTAGGATCCGAGCGAAGAGATGGACAGAAAAGAGCCTCGACAAATGGATAAAGTTTCCATTCCTTGTAGGTAGGATCCGAGCAGCAGTGGCGTCAGGACTTTAGCAACTGCGACAAAGTTTCCATTCCTTGTAGGTAGGATCCGAGCCCGCTACCGGGCTTGCTCTCAAACGGGACGGTTGGCGTTTCCATTCCTTGTAGGTAGGATCCGAGCCACACCAGCGTTACCCCCAGTCCGCCACCCTCTACTGGGTTTCCATTCCTTGTAGGTAGGATCCGAGCAGGTGGACTCCGCCTCGACCGGTTCAGTCTGAGTTGGTTTCCATTCCTTGTAGGTAGGATCCGAGCACCGAGCGCCTGCACCAGCAGGCGCATTACCTTACAAGTTTCCATTCCTTGTAGGTAGGATCCGAGCCAATTAAGGCACCTGTTACAAGCGCTAACTTCCTGAGTTTCCATTCCTTGTAGGTAGGATCCGAGCGACTACAAAGTTGTTTTTAGAGAAATCTCCATCGAGGGTTTCCATTCCTTGTAGGTAGGATCCGAGCCTTTTGACTCTGCTTGCGTTCTGCTGCTGTATCAGCTGTTTCCATTCCTTGTAGGTAGGATCCGAGCTTAATTGAGACTGAGTCTCAGTCTCATATCATTTCCCGTTTCCATTCCTTGTAGGTAGGATCCGAGCGATGCTGGCACAGTTCTGCCCTTCGCCCACTCCCTCAACGTTTCCATTCCTTGTAGGTAGGATCCGAGCGCTTTCCACTTTCTTGCCTTCCGAGCCGTAGAAATGTTTCCATTCCTTGTAGGTAGGATCCGAGCGTTTAAGACTTGCATGGAAAGAGTTTGTCCGTAGAATGGTTTCCATTCCTTGTAGGTAGGATCCGAGCGTATCAGGTGACTATCGACAAGGCCGAGCCGATCCCGGGTTTCCATTCCTTGTAGGTAGGATCCGAGCATCTTAAAGGTAACGCTGGAACTCCGACGTTACCGTTTCCATTCCTTGTAGGTAGGATCCGAGCGGGAAGCTATTTCGCAAGCAAAGAGAGAGACAGAATATGTTTCCATTCCTTGTAGGTAGGATCCGAGCTGGAGACTTCACTGAGGCCTCGCTTAGAACTTCTCACGGGTTTCCATCCCTTGTAGGTAGGATCCGAGCAATATTGAAAGAGACATGAAACTGGAGGCAATAATATGGTTTCCATTCCTTGTAGGTAGGATCCGAGCTGATTTTATGGAAGGTGGAAATCACCATCAATGACAGTTTCCATTCCTTGTAGGTAGGATCCGAGCGGACCTACGCAAAGATTATGAGCGCATTAGAAAACTACGTTTCCATTCCTTGTAGGTAGGATCCGAGCTCAAAAACTCCAGATGCTTAAAAATTTTCTTTACAGTTTCCATTCCTTGTAGGTAGGATCCGAGCACGAATCGCCGACCTCCGAGCTTTCCATCAAGTGCTTGGTTTCCATTCCTTGTAGGTAGGATCCGAGCAAACCCGCTGATTTCGTGTTTCCATGCGCAAGGCATGTTTCCATTCCTTGTAGGTAGGATCCGAGCAATTTCACCACAGAAGGAAATTTTTTCATATTCGTGTGTTTCCATTCCTTGTAGGTAGGATCCGAGCCGAGCGTCTCTGGAATGAAAAATGACTTTCTTTCAGGTTTCCATTCCTTGTAGGTAGGATCCGAGCTAGGGAAAAAGCGAAACAGTTTATAATGGAAACTGGTTTCCATTCCTTGTAGGTAGGATCCGAGCTGGACTTGACCTTATTACCGTCGTTATACCTCCAAAGTTTCCATTCCTTGTAGGTAGGATCCGAGCCAATCCAGAATTTCATGATTTCACCCCCTTATTGGAGTTTCCATTCCTTGTAGGTAGGATCCGAGCCTCTCTACGGTTATATTACTGAATATAAGCAACTTCAGTTTCCATTCCTTGTAGGTAGGATCCGAGCTTCGTTCTCGGAAGATCAAACGGAATTGATCAAAAAGCGTTTCCATTCCTTGTAGGTAGGATCCGAGCGTGGTGGTAAGAGCGGCGGAAAAGGTCCTCGAGCATGGTTTCCATTCCTTGTAGGTAGGATCCGAGCTTTTCGACGACAACCTTTCCGTCTCGACCGTCAAGCATGTTTCCATTCCTTGTAGGTAGGATCCGAGCGAAAAACAAGCGTTTGTCCGTGCGCTTTTGTAGCGCAGTTTCCATTCCTTGTAGGTAGGATCCGAGCCCTTCTCGGAAATCGGATCGGTGAAATGAAGCGTGTTTCCATTCCTTGTAGGTAGGATCCGAGCTCATCATAGTTCTTTATCGTCAGCGTCCTTTCGAGTTTCCATTCCTTGTAGGTAGGATCCGAGCGTACATTTCAATAATAACCCGTGCACCCCAGAATTCATGTTTCCATTCCTTGTAGGTAGGATCCGAGCCGATACTTACTACGCTTATACTTATGACGGTTCTGGGTTTCCATTCCTTGTAGGTAGGATCCGAGCTAGGGAAAAAGCGAAACAGTTTATAATGGAAACTGGTTTCCATTCCTTGTAGGTAGGATCCGAGCTTGTGACCTCGACGGACGGGAGCGTGACTTATGTC
>Ga0256842_1003147_pt1 | contig 11188 bp, 11 predicted proteins | sample 4559240metaG_FD_185973 | JGI IMG/M metagenome (GOLD analysis project Ga0256842, IMG submission 185973) | Hydrothermal vent microbial communities from Guaymas Basin, Mexico - 4559-240 | ecosystem: Environmental > Aquatic > Marine > Hydrothermal vents | place: Mexico: Guaymas Basin | collected...
ACTTTGGTGGCTTAGCTATCTCTGTCTTTGAACCGCAAATTGGGCAAACCCTTTTCATAGTGTAGAAACCGCACTTAGGACACTTCATTATTTCCTTCATTTTTCATCACGGACAAACTCAAAAGCACCCTTATCCCTCGGAAGGTTCTTCTCTAAAAACTCAAGCATCTTAGATAAAACGGCTTCGTCATCTTTGTAATTATCTGAAATTATTTCAACAAGGTATGAAGCTGAACCTGCATATTTAATCAGAATATCAACATCCTTAGTTTTAAAACTCAAAAGTTTTTCCATGAGTTTTCTAACAACTTCAACACCGTTTGGTTCAAATGACATAAGTTTTAGTATTCCCTTAACTACTTTCTTCTTTGGCTTTATTCTCTCCTTAACAAGTTCGTAAAGCTTCTCTGCAATTTCAGGTTTTATGCCGAATTTTTTGAGGTCTGAGACAGAGAGTTCGTCATCAACAATATCGTAAAAGCATTCATATACATAGTCATAATGTTTGAGTATCGGCTTTGCTATGGAATAATAAAGCTCTTTATAATCAGTTTTAAGAATCTGAGTGGCTAAGTATTCAATAATTTTCTCAGCAGTTTGCTCCTGTTTAATCTGCTCAATTTTATTTCTGTGCTGAATCTTAGTAACTCTTCTCAATGAGAGGTCAATGTGCCCGTTTGAATAAACTCTCAAAACCTTGCACACGATAATCTTGTCCGGCTTAACATATGCTGAGAGGTTTCTTATCCTTCCCGGGCTAATTTCAGAAATGTGAATTAATCCTTGTTTATCATACTCCTCCAAGTTGACAAAAGCGGAGTGGGGGTTAACTTTAACAACTCTGCAAAGGACAATCTCCCCCTCCTCAGGATAACCCTGCCTCCTGTAAAGAAGGTTCATTTTACTCCAAAACCTCTAATACTTGAGCTTTAATCTTAACCTTTCCTCCAGTCGGCTCTGCAAGGACATTGCCGCAAACCAAGCACTTAACTTGAGTTGATGCCTTGCCAAAGATTATTTGCTCATTCTTGCATTTTGGACATCTCACCTTAACAAACCTTGAATTTGGCTCCTCTATTTTAACCATAAAAACACCTCCAAATGTGATATTAAAGAAGAGAATGAGAAGAGTTTTTAAATCTTGTGATTGAACAGCAAAGAATAAAGAATAATAAAAATCACCTTATCTTTGAACCGTCAGGCATGTCCACTCTTATAATCTCCTCATCTGTCCTAAGGGGTTTGTCAAGATAAACTGCTTGCTTAGATATAGTTTTCAAACCAAGAGCTAAAAATTCGTCAAGGTTTAACTCTTTAACAGGCGTTTTTTCTATGCCTTCCACAAATACTGAGCTTCCCGGCCTTGAGTTTGGAGCTTCAAGAACCTTAACAGCTTCTCCATTGTCAGCTGCGAGAAGCATGCCCTGACTCTCAACACCCCTAAGTTTTGCATGCTTCAAATTGGCGACGATAATTATGTGTTTGCCGATGAGCTCCTCTGGTTTGTAATATTTTTTAAGACCAGCAACAAGTTGCCTCTCCTCATCGCCTAAACCTATTTTCAAAACATAGAGTTTGTCCGCGTTCGGATGATCGCTAACCTCTTTAACAACTGCAACTCTTAAATCAACCTTTGAAAAATTGTCCATTTTTTCCACCTCTCTATTATTTCCTTTGTTAAGATGATTTTTTTCCAAGAATTCGTCAAATTCCTTATCTAATTTCCTGATAACAATCTTTGCTTTTCCAATTCTTTTGTTTGGCAGGTTAAAGTTTATGTCTGAAAAGTTCAACTCGTCAGAACATCCAAGCTGAACTTCTAACTGCCTGCTGTAATTTGGGAGAATTGGCTTTAAGAGAATTGAGAGTATTTTCACAATGCCAACGGTGAAGCTTACAACTCTATGGGCCTCTTCAAATCTTGATCTGTCTTTAATCATCTTCCAAGGAGCATTATCCTGGAAAAACTTATTTCCAATATCACTTATTTCAAGAATCTTCTTAACTGCCAAGCTAAGGTTGAAATCAAGATACGCATCTACTACTTCATCAGCAAGTTTTAATACTTCCTCCTGCATATTTTTAAATTCAAAATCTGTTATCTCTGAGTTGAAATTTTTATTTGTGAAACTCAAAACTCTGTAAGAGAAATTTGCTATGTTGCCTATGAGATTTGAGTTTATCTTCTCCTTGAAATCTTCAAAGTCAAGGTTAATATCAGAAAGCTTTCTTGAGAGATTTACTGCAAAGTAGAACCTTAAAAACTCTGGATCAACCTTTGAGCTCAAAAATCTTGAAGCTGTTATAAATGTGCCCCTTGACTTTGACATTTTCTCTCCGTTGATGTTGACAAATCCGTGGACAACTTCCGCATATGGAAGAGAAAATCCTCCACTTATAAGGAGAGCCGGCCAAAACAAAAAGTGGAAGTATGTAATGTCCTTACCAATGACATGTATTATTTTAGCTCTGTCGCTCTTCCAATAATCCTCAAAGTTTCTTCCATGCTTATCGCAGTAATTCTTAGTGCTTGCTATATAACCAATAGGCGCATCGAACCAAACATAGAAAAAGTTATTAGGATCATTAGGTATGGGAAAACCAAAATATGGTTTTGGTCTGCTAATCGCCCAGTCCTTCAAGCCCTTGTTTATCCAAGTCATCATAGAATTTACTATCTCTTTAGGAAGTTGAGGATTAGACAGTAGCCAATCTTTAAGCTCATTAGACAATGCACTAAGCTTAAAAAAATAGTTGTTGCTCTTCTTAATAACTGGCTTGGCTCCGCAAATAGCACATTTAGGATTAATTAAATCTGTTGCATTGTAGACAGCTCCGCACTTCTCACACACATCACCATATTGGCTCTCAGCCCCACACACAGGACATGTACCCCTAACTAATCTATCAGGCAGAAACATCTTGTCATACTCGCAGTAGAGCTGTTCAACCTCTTTCTTGTAAATTAAGCCCTTCTTCAACGCCTCGTTGTATATGTAGTATACAAGCTCCTGATTTTCAGGACTGTCAGTTAGATAAAAATTATCAAAGGAAACCTCAAAAGCGGTAAGGTCTCTATAATGCTCCTTATGAGATTTTAAGATTAACTCTCTAGGAGATACGCCCTGCTTCATAGCATTTACCTGTATGGGAGTTCCATGCGTGTCATCAGCACAGATGTAAAGAACATCTTTGTTTAGAAGTCGCAAAGCCCTAACAAAGATATCAGTTGAAATATACTCTAAAAGATGGCCTATGTGTATTGAACCATTAGCGTAGGGTAAAGCTGCTGTAACAAGTATGTGATTATCCTGTCTTGATAAAAGCTTAGCCATAAAAAAGAAATAGAAGAGTTATTTAAAAAGTTTTTCAACTATTGAGGAATCTCTTTGAGTTTTTTCGTTATGTATATTGGCTCGCCGCACTTCTCACACTTAAAGACAAATGCCTGCACAGATTTTCTAACTTTTTTACCCTTGGTCTCATCAAAAACTTGGAAGGAAACACTCTTTCTCTTAAAAGGAATCTGAACTTCACCCTTATGCCCGCACTTTGGACAAACATATTGAATATTAAGTATGAGCTCAGCTTCATACTCCTTATCTGGAAGAGAAAATCCGCACTTTGGACAAACATAAACGCCGGCTTTCTTATCTGGCTTGCCTCGAGAATTTCTCGGCCTTGCCATTGGCTCACCGCACTTTGGGCACTTAAGCTTAAAAGCCCAAGCACGCACACTGCCAGAACCAACATCTCGGTCCGTATAATAAAAAAGCTCATTCGCACTCTTTGGCTCCTGCAACATAATAAACCACCAGACAAAACAAAAACAAATTTCTTTAAAAAATTATCGCAATGCAATTGGAAAAAGAGCAAAAGTTTCTAGAGCAATATATGGAAAAAATAAAAGCAAGACAATTTTTTATATATGAGGACTTCAGAATAATGGAAATAAGCAATGCTCAAACTCAAGAGAAAACTCAAACAGAGAGAATAAGTTTAGAAACCTGCCTTGAGATGTGAATTACTCTAGAGTTGTTAAAATAGCAAGATTTAAATAGAAGACAGTTCTCATAAAAACATGGGAAAAGAAAAATTATACACCGCCTTAAAAGGAACAATTGTTCTTTACAAAAGAGGAGCAATTCCAACAGAAAAAGTTTGGAATGTTATTTTTGAAACAATCAAATTTGGCGATGAAAGGAGCATAAAGTTCTTACCAGAAATGTTGAAAGAGATTTACAGAAGAGATGAAGATTTTTATAATAAAGAAAGGGATAAACTATTTAATTTAATACAAGTTGCAATTCACAAAAAACATTCACCTTCAGCAGAGGGAACTTTAGAAGAAATCATGACGCACCTCCAGGACCCAACAAAAATAAAAGTTGCAAGAAAGGAAAACAAAAAACCAAGATATATAAATAATCCTTATGCTTCTTATCAAAGAACATAAAACAAACAGATATTTTTAGTTTTGGTAATATAAACTATTTTCTCTTAATAACTCTGCCAGGAATTCTTTTGTTTCTAAATCCTCACCTTCCAAAAACTTTATAAAACATTGTAACTTAACTAATTCTACTGTGAATGTAAAAGAACATTTCAGAAGAAATTGGCAGACCTATTTAATAGTAGGGTTGTTATTATTGGTATTATTAGTATTAATTGGTAATTCCTTTACATCTAGATCTACAAATTTTGCAAGTGAAACTAACACTCGTTTCAGTAAAAGTTACCCTATAAATCCTGCTGTTAGTTATGAAGGTTCTTATTACAATGGTGAAATTGGAGAAAAGAAGATAACTCAAGCGAATATTGAGTTAGAAACAGAGAATTACTTCGGTTCTAAAAATAGTATCATAAATTCTATTAAGGCAAAGAAAGGCGTAATCCTTGATGAAGGGGAGTATAAAGATAAAGACAATAAAAAAAGTTTATATCTAAGTGCAAAGGTTCCTTCTGAAGAACTCGATGCTCTATTGGAAGAGTTGAAAACTTTTGCAGATGTAAAAAGTTTAAGTATTAATACTCAAGATGTAACTAAAAACTATGGTGATTATTCAGATAGGTTAAGCAGATATGAAGAGCAGATAAAGAAGTATAAAGATATGTTAAAAAGAAACATTTCTATAGAAGACGAAATTAAGATTCAGAACAGAATTGATCAATTAGAAGATCAAACATTCTATTTAGAAAAAAGGATGAGCGAAATTGATGATGAAGTTAATTATTCTAAAGTTTATATTACCCTAAGAGAAAAACAATCTGTTTTAGAAAGCGTTGATTTCTTAGGATTTAAAGAGAGTGCAAAATTATTCTTGAATTCGTTAAATACTGCCTTTAGATTAGTTATAATATTGATTGGTTTCTTACTGCCTTTTGGAGTTATTTATTTAATTTATAAACTGATAAAAAGATTTTTTAAAAAGTAGAAAGATTAAATTAATTGTTTCTTTTGTTTTAATTCTAAAAATGTACCTAAAGATTTATCTAAAGGCTTATTCGCTATTAAAAAAATTTTTAACTACCGCATACTCCTCTTTTAAATTGTCAATATCATTTATCTTATCTTTTATAGAAACTTCCATAATTATAGGACAATCCAATTTTTTCACTGATTTAAACTTATTTAAATCTTCACAAAATAACAACTGTTAATAATCACTAACTTTTTGCTTATACTCTGAAAATCGCCTATCGCTAAAATGAACATGAGATATTTTTTCTTTAAATTTTTGATCAACCTTCTGCCACCCTTTTCATTGCTTAGTGACTGAATAATAGAATCAATACAGAGAAGGGCATTATTGCTACGATTCAGTAGCGAAACATTTATATAAGAGTGATGCTTACTCACTTTTACCATGGAAAAAGAAAGTTTAGAAGAAAGATTAAGTAACTTAGATGCCTTAAATGAGGACTTAAATCTAAACAATGAGAGATTTGAAAGCTATATAAAGTCATTAGAAGCTAAAAGAGATTATGCTACTTGGGAGAGTTATGACCAAATAAAAAAGGGAGTTGAGTTTATCTATAAGGAAGTATCATCACAAAAAAATCAAACCTTCAAAGAAAGAGAAGAAATAACATTTACATTGCTAACGATTATTGAAGGTCTTGAAAATCTTCAAATGTATAATGCTCCATGGATTAAAGAGAGAGAAGATTACAAGACAACATTAGATAAGATAGGAACAATTTTAGATAAGCTCAAAAATAAAAAAGACGGAAATTATGAGAGAATGAATATCATTGAAACAAGATTGAAAGGACTTAAGGACATGTATTCTGAAGAAAAATAAACAAACTCTCACTTTTCTTATTATTTCTTACTGATTATCTGGTGCCTAAGGATCAATAAAAGAATAAAAACTATAAAAAGAGTTCTTAAAAATAGATATACAGAATGTAGTTTCATAAAATAAATTATCAAAAAGATAGTTTAAAATAAACAAATTCTTTCAAAAAAATGCCTCATAGAAGATTACAATAATTTCTTAAAGTATTTAATAAGAACTAGCAATAAGAATATTATCAAAATATTTAATAAATAATTAAAAAGTGCAACAGAGATATAAAAGTAATTATGCTCAAAGATTTTTATAAATTATCAATAATTCTTGCAACATCTATTTTCACAATTTAACCAAAAAACAACAAGCAAAAAACAAGGAAAAATCTTTCAAAAAGCCAGCAGAAAAATGTATCAAAATGAAAAAATATTTAAATTCCACACAATTTGTTTACAAAGGTACAGGATAATTAACAGCAGATAATAGAAATATAACCTTAATTAACAGGTTAAAACTGCAAAAAACAAGCATTTTAGAGCGTGAAGAGGGCAAAAGCTAAAAATCACAAAAAATCCCTTAATTAACAAGGTGCAAACTGTCAAAATGAAACGCGGAGCAATCTATGTAAGGGTCTCAACTGAAGAGCAGGCCAAAGAGGGTTTTAGTATAAACAGTCAGATAATGGACTTAAAGGATTATGCTAAAAACAACAACATAGAAATCGTAAAAATCTTCAAAGATGAGGGGGTTTCAGGAGCCAAATTTGATAAAAGAGAAGGCCTACAAGCAATGATTAAAAGTGCCGATAAGGGCGAATTTGATGTTTTGTTAATATATTCCTATAGCCGATTAGGAAGGGATAACTACGAAACAGAAGGCATAGTCAGGCATCTTTTAAAGCTAAAAATAGATGTAATAAGTTTAAAAGAGCAGTATGGACAGGACCCTGTTGGTGTCTTAATACGACAAATCATCGGCGCCATAAATGAATTTGAGAGAAATCAGATTGTTGAAAGATTGTTTGATGTCATGAAAAACAAAGCAAAGGCAGGATTCACTCAAAATAGGCCTCCTCTCGGCTATAAAATGTTTGATAAGATGATCATAGTAGATGAAGTTGGAAAAGAGAAGGTTTCAAGAATATTCAACATGAGAAAAGAAGGTTACTCGCTCAAAAAAATAGCAGAAGAAGTTGGCTTGACAAGAGCTGGCGTGCTTAAAATACTAAAAAACAGGTTTTATTTAGGTTATGTAAAATTCAAAGGTCAAGAATTTAAAGGCAGGCATGAACCTATAATCAGCGAGGAACTCTTCTATGCAGTCAACAAGAATAACAAAAAAGTTCAATAGATTATCAAAATATTTAATAGAACTCTCAGACCAATCTTGTTTATATTCTGTAATAATTTATCAAATAATTCAATAAAGAGAAGTGTTACTTAACAGAAACAATAAGAACTATTACAAAATAGTGAATAATATACTCAAAAGAATATAAACTAAAGAAATTAAAGTAAGGAATATATCATAAAATACATATTAAAGAAGTTATAAATGTCTGTTTATAAAAGAAATGGTCTTAATAACACTCAAAAGTGAGAGTTAAAACAGAGATTAGTTAAAAAGTTAAAGAAATTATCAAAAAATATTAACAAGAAGAAACGCATAAGAAAATAGGCACCAGAGTTTTATCTGTAAAAGTGAGAAAAAGTTTTATAAAGGTTGAGAATACTTTCTTGCTTCGGCTAAGTGTTCCTGTTCCTTCTTTTTTCCGATGGAGTAAATATCTAAAAGAGAAGAACCTTCCAAAACAGAAAGCTCCTCATCACTTATGTGAGGATAATTTTCATCATTTTGCCTGTATAAAAAGGATGACAATTTGAGGAGATTTTCTCTAAAAACGCTTAAGTTATCAAATAATTTACTGCCTTTCATGATTTTATTTGGAGGGTTCTTTAAGAGACAGTTATAAAGGGCAAAAGTGAGAGCTCTTGCACTTTCTTGAGCATATGAAGTTTTTTTGGCAGAATCATGATGATTATTAATAAGGTTCAAAAATGTGGCTTTATATTTGTCAAAGGTTTCTAAAAAGTTTGTATTATTTTTTAAGTACAAACTAAAGAAAAGATTTTTCATTTCTTCAAGATAACCCACATCCTTTTCATTTAATTTATTCAAACCTAATTTAGAATAAAGATTAAAGAAGATCCTATTTTTATGAGCTGAAATACTTTCTTCCTTATTAACAATGTCTTCCAAACTTTTATTTTCCATCAATGAGTAGTAACAACAACTAATATTTAAATCTTTCTTTTTTGGCAGTGAGTAATTATTAGTTTCATACTTATTTATGCAACCTCTTTGCCAAATATTTGAAAGTTTAAAACAAGAAAAGTGCAACAAAACTGATCATTGCAAAGATTAAACTTGATTTTGAAAATCCGATAATATCCATAAGATAACCAAAGAAAGAATTCCCTATTATTGAAGAGATTCCTAAAGTAAGATAAGTTAAACCAATAGCAATTGCAGTATGTTCTTTAACCTCTGCTGCTCTTGCAACAAGCAAAACTTGAGAATAGTTGAGCAATGCACCATACAAGAATATGAAAATTAATGCCATGGATCTTGTTCTAACAAAGGAAAAACCAAAGTAAAATAACGCAAAAAATGCAAAGAACCATTTGACTTGTTTCTTCTTTGACACTTTATCTGAAAAATGTTTAAGAAAATGAAATGTTAAAAATCCGGAAAAGTTTAAAAGCAGATAAGCGAAGAGAGCATAATTGTAAGACAAAAATTTCGAAAAGAACAAACCATAGCTAACCAATAGAAACCCTATTAAGGAAATACTTAAATAAACTCGTTTATATTGAAAAATTAAGTTAAAATCAAACTTTGGATTCTCAAATTTCACATCTTTTGGTTCATAAATTTTGAATAATAAAAGGTAAATTGAAAATAACGCGGGAATCAAGGAAATGAGAAAAATAACTCTGATATTTACATGCAGCAAATTTAACAATACAAGTGAAATCAACGCGCCGAGTATTGCTCCTGCTTTATCGAACTGCCTTTGAAATGTAAAGTATTTTCCCTTCTTCTCATCTTTCACATCAAGGCTTATCAATAAATCCCTAGGCGTTCCTCTAATGCCTTTTCCAATTCGATCAATCCATCTAATTAACGCAGCATAAAAAGGACAATAAACAAATGCCAAGAATGGTTTTGCAATGTTGGAAATAATATAACCAACTACTGCAAAAATTTTAACCTTTTTAGTTTTTTCAATAGCATAACCAATTATCAGAGGCAAAGCTTTAGCAAAGAATTCAGCAATACCCTCAACAAAACCAAGAAAAGTATTATTTGCACCTAAAGATTTCAAAAATATTGGAAATAAAGGAACAATCATCTCACTGCTAACATCAGTAAAAAAACTATTCCACGCTAGCAGTATGAGGTTTTTTCCATGTTTATCATTAGGATTTCTATTAGGTTTCACTGAAGAAGTGAATCAGCTATAGATTTAAAAAATTTACTTCAGACAGGCATAATAAAAAAGCCCAAAAATCTTTTGAATTTCTTTTCTGTAAAGAATAACTTGTAATTTGCTTTGGTTTTGCCAAAGGCAATTTTTCATCAACTTTTAGTTTCAATAAGTGGGGAGGCTAAATATACACTTCAATGAAATCTCCTTTCATTCCAGAAGCAAGATATTTAATTCCATTAATCTTAAATTGCTTTTTGGAAAGTTTATGATTATGTCTTCCAATAACAAGTTTAGGTTTTATCTATCCGTGATATGTTAAGTGCAATTTCACAAGTCAGCTTCGAAATATTTATATTACTTCTTTGCGTTATGTGTATTATGAGAAAAGTAAGCCTAATTTTTGGACATCCAAAGAATATTGTTATAAAAAAGCTGAAATTGTTTGATGAGATAGAGAAAAATTTAGGAACTACGATAATTCAAATTTCCAAATTCAGATATGTGTTTAATTATCAAAAGATTTTATTCGAAATAAGATTTTGTTATAATCCTAAAAAAGATGCTTCCTATTTAGATTCAAAAAAGTACATAAAGCAAAATTTTGATGATGATGTTCCAGAATCTGCAAGAGATTTAATAAAAAGAATTAAAACTAAATTTATTATTTTCTTTGGTATTTGTGGCTCAACAAAAACAAATTCAAATGTTGGAGATGTTTTTATTCCTATTTCAACGAGAAGATTATATTTTAAGGGAAAAGTCATAACAAAAAGAGAAATTTTATCTCTAAAACCTTCCAATATCATCAAAATAAATAATATCTTAAAAAATAGGATTAGTGGAAAAACTGCTAATGATTTAACAACGAACATAACAGCTTTTTCTGATAATTTAAGAGATGTAACACTTGAAGAATATGAAAATCGCATAAGAAGTTATGCTGATATTGTCCAAAAAGAATTGTATGAAATAGTCAGAGGGATTAAAAACAAGAAAGTAAGTTTTGGTGCAATTTTAATTTGTTCAGATACTCCTAAAGAAAAGCTTAAACCTAAGCACAATTTCAAATTTAAAGAAAAATATTCAGAAACTTTAATTGAAACAATAAAACTTGTGGCTAACTCACGAAACTCTTCGGAAGCTAACGCCTCCTCGCCTCGCAAAGTTCAGGTCTGCTGACAAGTGGATATGTGGCTCACCGGCACTCCCACAAATGGTTATATGACTTCACATATTTAAGATATTTCATATCCAAAAACAAGCTTTACTCACTCATAAGCTGTACAAAAGAAAAGCATAACACTTCCTGAGTTAAAACAGAAATGCTAGCTTATTTCCAGAACTCAGAAAGCTTCTTGTTTTTGAGAGAGATGATTTCTGTCTCTACAATTGGATTTAT
>Ga0256842_1003148_pt1 | contig 11188 bp, 17 predicted proteins | sample 4559240metaG_FD_185973 | JGI IMG/M metagenome (GOLD analysis project Ga0256842, IMG submission 185973) | Hydrothermal vent microbial communities from Guaymas Basin, Mexico - 4559-240 | ecosystem: Environmental > Aquatic > Marine > Hydrothermal vents | place: Mexico: Guaymas Basin | collected...
CTTTTGTGCTGTCGCCGACAGGGCGCCGATTATGGCCTCCTGTCGCAAGGCAAGGGCCGCAATTGCGTCGTTCTGCACCTTTGCCTCCCGCCCCATGTCTCCACCAAATAAGGTGTTGACAATTTTGTTGTATTTGTCGTTCATCGCCATCGTTCTATAGTTTCACAAGTCCCCAGCCCTTTGCAGTAGGTGTAACACTTGTATCTGTTGTTGCTAATTTTTGTTTAATTATTATATTATCAACATTTGTCAAACTTCCTTTTGATACTATTTCTGTTTTCTTTGTTGTTGTATTTACTGGTAGATTTATTGAAGGATTTTCAGTTGCAGTTTCTGTAATGATTGAAGCAATATTATAAATTGTTCCTGTACTTCCATCAGCTTGATTATTTGAGGCTTTTATTAAATCTAAACATGTTCCAACTATTGGATACGTATATGTATGAGCACCATTATTATTGTTATCTTTAGTATATGTATATGACGAACTTGAATTATCACATTCTATTATATAATCAATTCCAGATAATAACAATGTGGGCGAAGTAAATGTTGCAACATTTCCACTAAAACTTGCAGTATTTAATAATGAACCTGATGATGTAAAAAGCCTACACCTTGTGGCAGTACTAGAACTTCTTTTAGATACAGATTTTAATTTACATTTTTCATTTGGATTAATATACAAACCTAAACTATTAGATGCTGAACCAGTTTCATCGTCTTCTGTTGCTGCATTTGTTGTATCATTTATCCCATCTCCAGTACTTGAACCGTCACTCAAATCAAAACTTCCACTTGTCCCTGCTGGAAAATCTCCTGCCCAGTGTAAAACAAAGGAATCAGTTTCATCGTCTATCGGAAGAGTATTTGAATCATGGATTATTGAACTTGAGGTATTAAAAATAACAGTTTTTGTATCTACCGAACTTATTAATGATTCTCTATCTAATCCTCTATCACCAACAATATCAAAATTAGTTTTATTAATAGGATATGTAGGTATTACATTTATATATGGAAGTTCATAAGACGAACCTTCAGGATAACTAACGATTTGATAAGTTTTGCCACTTTCTAACATAATATTAAATGTAACAATATTTCCTGACCTGTTACCTTTTTGTAATAAAGTTCCAGATGAATCTAAAACTGCAACGTCTATTCCTGAAGTTAATCCAGATAATAAATTCACTTTTTGTAATATTATAGTTGTAGTGGGAATAATTTTTTTTCCATTAATATTACTAGTATAAAGTTTAGAAATTGAGCCTGACCAAAATACATCATTTGTTGTTGTTCCAGATGAAGATAATATATATTTATCATTGTTAAAATCTGCAGTAGTACTTCCAGTATTAACTGTTCCTTGTAATCCACTTGCTGTTGTATATTTCTCAGCAGCTGTTGAATCTCCATTCTCCCAACCTGTAACCTGTTGACCTTTATATGCTAATTCTGCAGACAATCCTCCTGTAGCACCAAGTGCTGCTGCTTTTGCGCTATCAACACTATCTTCAACATCCTCAAAATTCTTGTTCACTTCATTGGCATCGGCAAGAGTACCGTTACTAAATGTGTAAGTTACCATTGTATATGCCCCCGTCTATCATTATCAAATTTTATCATTTGTCTATATTAATATATTATGGAATAATTCCTTTATAAACCTTTCGGTTTTTGTTTATATACCTATACGGATTTTCAAAGAAAATCCATGTAAATGTTTGTGTTTGTTTACTGATTTATTGCAAATTCCAGCGGATTTGCGATCGTCAATGCAGTATGAGCCTCGATCCTATACTTTAATATATCATCCGCGGTCGGTTCAGGATTGTAAATTGTGCCCCCGTTCTCTATCAAAGTCCAGTGAATGTCGTCGAAAGTCACATATATCGAGCAATCACTTGCGCCGAATACAGACTCTCCCAGACTAAGATCACTCAAAGTCATTGCACTCTCATCAACAATAATGCTGGCATTATCACGAAGGGTAACACTATACAATGGCGACCGCAATTTTGTAACGACCGTCGATTTCAATACATCGCCGGCCTCCATTATATATTGCTCATTTTGGGCGTCCAATGTCCCGGTCGAGTTGTCAACATCAATATAATCACTTTGCCCAAAATATTCCCGATATACCCCACCTTCAGGAATTACGGCAAATTCGTACACATTCGACCCATTGTCACCAAGCAAAGCATTACCAAGTTGTCCATATAATGCCGAATTTAGTATGAATGTTGGCGATAATGCGGCCCCCCATTTAGAGACTCCCCAAATGGCAAGATCGGGATTCCCCCAAATCATTGAGCCGGCCATATTCTTTACCATCATACGAGTAACAATATTACGATACGACAAATTTTCGTTGAACTTCTTTACGGCAGGAATAACGTCCCCATATTCACCAAGTTGATTTTTAATTTCCTGCTTATCCTCAACAATGCCCGTAATTATATCTGCCATTATCTAATTCACCCGTATTGTAGTAATTGTGTGCAATTCTAAGGCTCCAGATTTATCAAAGTCAGGATATACTATATGGTTCATCAATTTTGTATCTGCCATAGTATGAATACCAAACTCCCTAAATGTTGTCCCATTCCCGTCATTTGCAGTCAATATATGCTTCACATTCAACAATTTTTCTCCGACTGTTGTTGTTACGGCCGCAGAAGTGGCAGCCACAGGGGCCCCCAAATCGGTGTCCCCAACATTTGGGTCAGTACCATCAGTTCCGTGTATTGCGGAGCTTATGTCCCCTTCTAACAACTCAATAAGTCTATTCTTCGCTTCATTTGTAATTACCATCGTTTATCTTCCTCTTATTCAAATTTTGGGTCTTGTTCTAACTCCAATTGTGTGGACCACCCATTTTTGTCCATAGTATGCACGACCCTTTTCAATCGCATCCTTTGTGGAGCAAAGTTATTAGTTACATCTCCAACAATATACACAGCCGACATTGGATATTTTTGCCCCCTAACTTTTACAGTCGACTTCCAAGTTCCAGTCCCAACATTAGAGATTATTCTTCGCGCCCTACCTTCACCAAGCAGAACGGCATCATCTATCAACATACTATTTGTATATGTTCCAGCATCAATTTCCGCCTTATGTAAAAACTTCAAATCACGACTAATGTCAATCATTGGCACATTTTTAATGTTGGTTGAATATGATGTATCATCATGATAGAAGCCCGTGATCCCTGTCCCGTTAAGGTCCGTCCCACAGTTGAATATCACGGACGAAATTGTGTCGGATTCACTAAGCCCTCCTTGCATGGATAGCACAGGATCTAAACCATATATAATATTGCCCATAACATCATTATTAGGATATTTCCAATGAAATTTGTTGTTCTCATCAAACCAGAACAAATATTCTCGGTCGTCCCCTGTCATCTCCTGCTGTGAAAGGTCGTTGACACAAACATATGCAGTTTTTGTGGCAGAAGGATATTGTATCTCCTTGAATGGATCGCCATCGTGTTTAGTCAAAGGCATATCGACCTCAATGGAATTTTGGGTGTACCCTTGCTCATTCACTGTTTGGACAATATTAAAAATGTTGTCCCGTGCAGTATGGGCAGTCCCTGTTGAAAAGTAGATACGATTCAAAAGGTCGAAGGTGTGATCTCCACAAATTAATTTCATTGACTTCCCTTCCGGTTGCAATTCGAAATTTTTCACAAAGAAGGTCCCAATTAAATGATCGCTGTTCGAGGTGTCCACAATGCCAGCTGCAGCGTACACCTTTATAATATCATCTTGTTGGAAACGTAAATCACCCCCATCGGTTAAATAATTTGCTCGGTTGTTAACGACCAATTCTAGTGAGTTAGTTTTTGCCTTCGAGGTGAGTGTCACACGGCAACTTTTGACATTTTTAACATATCCATATGAAATGCCACCCCTGAACAATTCGACCTTAAAATCTCTAAATTCTGCACCCATGATCTTAATTCACCTGTTCCATTTGAATAGTTATATTTGCATATTCGGTCCCATCCTTAACAACTTCAGACATTGTAACATTTTTCAATATAACTGCAATGCAATTATAGTCATCAACATATGCCCCAGGATAAGCAGGAATAATTCCCGCCCCTCCACTAATTTCTTTGATTCCAAGGGTCCTCCTCATATCCAGTAAAAGTTGCAACTTATTAATATCGGCAGTCGCAATCACCCCCTGCATTGTCAATCGTGGTGCCTGGATGCCAGTAATTTCATTGGATGTGAAAGTCAATTTTCCGTCGTCAATGACTGGCGCCTGATTATCACTCGACATTACCGTAAATTCATGCCGCAATTGAAAACCGTCAAGGTCCACCCAATCATCTGTAGCAGTGGAATACTTTTTTGTACCCCCAACTTTATTTAATCCTGTATCTTTAATTCTTATCTTTGCCATTTTATACGTTTGGGCCTGCAAGTTCTGCTAATGTGTTATATGTATTTTGATCAATAGTTCCATTTGCAAGTGCATCTTGTGCATTTAATATTATTGTTTGGTAATTATTTATTTCGTTTTTATTATTTGCAGAGTCAACATTATTTTTATGTGTCGAATCTTTTACATCTGTGATCCATCCTAACTCTTCCTTAATTGTTACACCAGCATTACCTAAAGCTATTACAGGTTTAGTTATGTTTCTGTCCAAAATTGATCTCATATCAAAAGAATCCCACTGTTTTTTAAATGCATCAACCATACTTTCACCTTTAAATCCAGCAATAAGCGCATCAACCATTCCTGCACCATAATGATACGCCGCTTTAAGAGCCCATTCAAAAACTGCCTCAATAGCCCCAGGAATCACTAAACCAAATGTTCCAGCAATACCAATTGCAGCATCTAATGCGGTCCCTTTCATTGCATTGATAGTTGAAGTGTATTTTTTACCTAATAGTTCAACACCATATTCTGATAATTTAAATGCACCGTATAATGCTGCACCTATTATAATACCTGACCCAACCACAGTATTTGCAAATGCTTTTACTTTTGTTCCTAACCCTTTCAATATATCTGTAATAGTTTTAGCATTTATACTAGTTATCCAGTTTCCAAATTTCTTACTTACATTAGCAATGGATGCTCCAAGATCTTCCCAAGTATATTTAAAAATTTTACCAATATTTGTACTTAATAAACCTATACCTACACTAGATCCCCCAATTATTCCTAATGCCTCACCTAAATCTACCAATCCTGCAACACCTAAACCAACAACACCTGCAAGCAGTAAGAATGCACCAATAATAACACCTATTGCAGTAACTGCAACCAATGACCATTTAGCCCAATCTGGAAGTTTTTGTAATGCTCTAACAAACCCAATTGCCCCATCAATAAGAACATTAAATACTCCACTAGAAACCATTGCATCGGCCATTTGATATTTGAAATATTCCCAATTAGCATTAAGTGTTGTCATCTTTTGGTTAAATATATGATTCTCAGGAATAATTTTCTTGTATCCTTCAAAAATGGAAGATAATGCGGCTGTGAAAGTTTTCTTCATTTGCATACCCAAGAACATTATGGATAATAAAGAACCGTTGAAACCAAGGACACCTTTTTTGGACTTTGCCCACCATCCTTCTTGTTTCTTTAACATTTTATTTGTGGTGAACAAACTTGCGACTGCCGCTTTATTTGACGCTTTAATACTTCGAGCAACATTCATCTCAACCTTCGCCATTTTTTTCCGAATGTCAACTTGCTGTTTACTTTTTTTAATTGCGTCACCAAATATTTGATCCATCCCGTGCTTCTGCATTGCATTAAATGCTCTTTCAGATGCAGAGCCCAACAGTTTAACAGAATTTGTCAATTTTGCCACATTTGAAGCAGCAGAATTAAGCTCCACCATTTTTGTAGCAACTATTACCCTTTGTATTTTTTTCTCTAATGTATCAAACGATTTTTCAGCATCCTTCGAATGAACTTCAAAACCTAATTTAATTATATCATTATATCCCATTTACCTATTTCTTCCTCTTACTATTTTTCCGTTCTTGTTCCTTTACATATTTGTGATATTTCATTAACCTAAACACCACAGGAACGGGGGTATTTATAAACTGCTCGTACGACCAACCAAACTCGACCAAAAACAAGTAAAGTATAGCATTGTTGCCATCTTCCTGTTTATTTTTAGCAGAATTTGGCAATATTCTGCTTAAATCCATTGTCTATTTATTTGCCGTTAAGCTCGTTAACTTCGTTCACAATCTCCATAATATCATTGATCACATTCATTGGCAATTCTTTAACATCGTCCAATGTTATAGATTCGTCAGTTTGTTGTAAACTTGCCAACACCATTGAAAAAAGCGCCTCTGATTTGTTGCCCTCTGTCATATCCATCAATGTACCCATATGTTTTGCTGTTAATGGAGCAATTTTAAATACTTCATTACCAATTGTAATGTCTTTTCCTTTCCCTTCTAATAAATTACTAAATCTTCCCATCGTTCTATAATGCGCCGAATGTTTTTCTTTTTTCCTTTGGCTCGGCAACCTTTGGCTTGTTCTCTAATTGTTCAATTTTTGCAGTCAGTTCGAAAACTGCCTCTTGCAATTGCGCTACATCTGACATCAATAATCTGGCAACATCATTAAATGTTTGCCTAAACTCATGATCAAATTGCATTTTCAGATGATATGTGTTGTTAAAATTGTCTTTACAATCTTTTTCCCAATCTTCCCATAAAAGCAAAGGGATTGTGAACTTCTTGCTCACAGTTCCAATACTTTTAAATCTCGTTTCTATCGTTTCCATTGTTTATTAATTTTACCAAGTTAGGCCGCCAGTTGCGTCCGTAATTGACTTGGATAAATCTGTTGATGCTTTGATATTTACATTCCCATCTGCATCGGATGGTGATAATTTGAATGTGAATGTTCCTTTCCATTCTTCTTCTGCACTAAATTCTGTGTCGAAGTTAATCGCAGACACATCGTTAAATGCCTTCCAATAGAAATTTCCATCCCCGTCAAACACTTGTATTGCAATCATACCAACTTTGAATGCTGGCCCAGAACCATCTGCGGTGATAAGGTCCCCATTTTCAATTTTTGTAAAATCTAACACTTGATCCCCAAATCTCATTACAATATCAAAGGAAATCTCTTTTTGACTTCTAGGTTTAATTCTTGTAATGTTACCGTGAATACCTGTGTCTGAAAACACCGGCACTGATTCTGTGTCTTTCTCCCCACCACTTTCATCGAAATTTGATATATATGATTGAAATTCTTTAGCGTTTTCTGCTAAATCTGCTCCGTCTGTACTTTTTGGCCCAAACCAAATATTTACTCTATCTGCACTAAGTGCGTCTCCTGTTGCCATTTGTTATTATATTATTATTTACTTTTCAATATTTTTTTCGCTTCTCTCTGAGCTTGTTCGCTCAATAATTTTGGAATACGCCTCATATACTGTCCAGCATATGATGGATGCTCCACATTATTATATACATGACGTTTACCATCTGCATTTTTTGTGGACGCAGATATACCTGCCATCCATAAATGATATGGCCTATTACGACCATCAGGATTATTAGGCAAAGATTGTCTAATAACCCCACTCATTTTTAATGTGGAATATGTAAATGCATTAGCAAGCGCCCCAGTCTTACGAGGAATTTTTGGCTTAACCTTATAGTACACAGCTTTAATTGTGTCTGGCGCCAATTTTGTATTCATACTAACAGTAATATCCCTCAATTTTGATGTGACCTTTACTGCCCCTCTAACTTTAACATTTATTCTCATCTTTTAAACGAAAATCCAATTGGTATTGTCATGATATTGGCAGTAACTCCACCAATCTCAAAGGAACCAACATTTCCATCTCCAGCATGAACATTTTGTACTGATAGTTGCCCCAAATTGCTAAAAATTGCATGTTCCACATCATCGTACAATTCAACGACATCTTTTGTTTTCTTTGCAATTACTTCGATTTCAAGATCTCCACTCCTGTCATATGCCCCTGATTCTACACCGAATGCCAATCGTGACCTCGGTAATGTAGGAGGGTGGATAACAATTTGTGGCAGTTGTGTCTCGTCGTCAACATAAGAATTGGTAACCTTTACTCCAGTTGTAGTAAGATTATTCTTAATAACTGCATAAAATTCTTTAAAGATGTCGGCTCTTGCCGTATTTGTAGATATTGCCATTTTAGACGCTTTATTTTATACTCCTCTGGAGTTTATTTAGATCCTAATTGCATATTGTATGCAACCACAATATTGGACACTTTTAGCACCTCAATATTCATAATGTTGTATTCTGTTCCATCGATAATGATGGTGTAATCATCAGCAACTGTTTCGTCCCCATTGACCAATAAAGTCAAAGTGGCACTTGCAGTTCGCCCTGCAGATGTTAATGAAGATGTAGTATCATAATAGATATCTGTAACTCCAATTGTATTCACATCTGTGCTCCCACTAAATATAGGCTCGCCCCATTCATCGTAAGTTTTGGTCCCAGGTGTTCGGATAATAATGTCATTGCCATATTCTGTGATCACGCTTGTAATCTTCTTCTTTACTGCAGGTATTGATACCATTGTCTTACCTCACCAAATTACGAACACGTTGTTCGTATTTTTTTACATCTGTGTCCAAATTGACAACTGTCGATAACCCAACGCCAGTAGATAAGGAAATTGGGCCCACACTAATACTTTCGGTATTATCAGCGCCAGAACTGCCACCTTGAATAACCTTTTGTAATGTATATAATGTTGTCAACATTTTTACAGCAACTGGAGGTGTAGTGTAACCATAATCATATGTAATAGTGACAGGGACCTTTTTATCAAGTTTGATAAAATCTCTGTCAACCATAGTATATGAAACATCATTACCGTTATTATCGACAACAGATGTTATGGAAAGTACCGGAACACGCTCTAGTAACTCTTCGTTGATAGGGTTTTCTATATATTGAGTATGTCCAACAGTTGTACCAAATGTTTGCCCTGTAAGCTCGTCAATTTCTGCCGAGGACAAAGAAATCAATAGATTAATTTGTGCATCTGTAGGGTCAGTTGTGGCGTCAAATGTAGAACGCGTATAATTTTGGAAAAATTCCAAATCAATATAATCAACCATAATTATATATTATGGTATAAATCCTTTATAAACCTTTCGGTTATTTAGAATAAAAATTGTAAATATTGTTAGTTTTTTATAAAATTAAGGAAATATTTAATTTCCTGTGAATGTAGATTTTCTACATGATTCAGCTCTGTCTAATCCCATTCCGAATCTTGCTTCTACTGCGAATTTAACATATAAGTCTGAGATGTTATCTCTTCCGTTAGTTAATGTGTAAGGCATTCTTTCATAGAATTTAACTGCATCTCTTGCTAAGTAAACTACTACATTAGCAGGAACATAAGTTGTTTCGATAACAGTTGCCCCAAATAATGAACCCACAGCATTATTTCTTAAAAAATTGTTGTCCCCAATAGTATTAGCAGGTAACATTTCATCTGCAAAAGTTTGAACTGTTTCAGGGTGCATTAACATATATAATGTTTTAACGTTGTCTACCCTTTGAGCAGTAACACCTTTTCTTAATTCAACAATTGAAATATCAGTATTGGAAGCAGCAGTAATTACGTCTGCACCAGTTTGAATCAATGTTGAGAATATAGTATTTTCTCTTTCTGCTAAATTTTGTGCTAATGAAGATAAAATGTTTGGCACTACGAAACCTTCTTGATCTCTTAAAATGTCAACTTTTTCAGCAACATATCCTGCAAAATGATCTGCGGATACACTTAATTCTTCAGTACCATATTCAACTTGATTCATTTCTAAATCGTTGTTTGCAACGTCGTATCTGTCAGCAGCTGTTGTTGTGATACCTTTGGATCTAGTCCATCTTAATACTTTATCGTAGCCTTGTCCATATTGTTTTACCATTTGAACAGCGCCAACTAAATTTCTAGAGATTGATTCTTCATAGATTAAATCTTGAAGTTGATTTTCCCAGAATTCTCTCACTGAAGAAATAATTCCAGCATCTCCGCTTTTTATTGTTTTTGTTACATCTGTAGCCATTTGTATTTGATTAATCAGTCGTGAGCGAGCTCGCAACCATAATATATACTATTGTACAGGTTTCTTTTATAAATGTTTCGGTTTTATTGGGCAAAAACGTCAGGCATTGAAGCTTTTAAATACATAGTATCGTATTTTACTTTATCTTTTTCGTATTCTTCTTTAGTCAAACCAGCAGATTCTTCAGCAGGTTTAGCTGCAGTTGAGGCTCTCAATGAAATTTCGTCCAACTTTTTCTCAAAAGATTCTTGCATTGCAGCTTTTTCTTTTTCTAATGTTTCAAGCCTTTTATGTAATTCATTCTTTTTAGCTTCTTCTTCTGCAGCCAGTCTTTCTTCTTCTGCTTTTTTATATTTTTCCAATTCTGCTTCTAATGCAGCAGCTTTTTCTTTAATAATATCTGCTTCTGCAGCTGATGTATCTATTTCAGATTTACTCATTTTTCATTTTCCCCATATTTTTTCCTTTGTTGGCAGAAATTCCTTTACCTGAACCATCTTTTTTCTTAGATGGAACTGGCGCATCTTCGCCGTTGAACAATTTCATCATTTTACCAAGTCCAATTTTTGTCATTGGTCTAATTTTTGCTTTTGATTGTAAAAAATATTCTTCTTTACCTGATTTGTAACATTTGTATCCAAATTCCCCTAAAATTCTCTTAACTTCCTCTGCTGTAAATTTACTCATTTTCTTTGTTTTCCTCTAATTCTTTTACTTGTTCAAGTGCCCCTTCATATTCTCCAGTCAATTGTATGATTGATATTCTTACTGAATCAATAACATTTTGCCTAATTGTTTCTACATATGTGGGAGTTTGTGTATATTGTGCACCATTTTCGTCTAAAAAATCATGAACATTGGCAATTTTTAAAAATTCCAATCTTTTTTTCATAGTGTCCAATTGGCTTTTTTTAATTTCCACCAATTCTTTTGATAATTCTAATAATTTTTCTTGCTTATTCATTTGCTAGCTTGAGGGCAATAAAATTTAACCCTATTATATTATGGTTTTCTACATTTATAAACCTTTCGGTTATTTTACCCAATATTTACTAATTTTCCGTATTTTTTGGTCT
>Ga0256842_1003149_pt1 | contig 11183 bp, 12 predicted proteins | sample 4559240metaG_FD_185973 | JGI IMG/M metagenome (GOLD analysis project Ga0256842, IMG submission 185973) | Hydrothermal vent microbial communities from Guaymas Basin, Mexico - 4559-240 | ecosystem: Environmental > Aquatic > Marine > Hydrothermal vents | place: Mexico: Guaymas Basin | collected...
ATTTATCAGCAATAATATAAAACTCCAATGAATGGATGATAATACTATATTTGCCAAAATTTTACAGGATAATGATAATATATTTTATAGGGTATATAGCCGCAGGAAAGAATAAATGGGGCAAGAAGGTGGCTGAGGAGCTGAATTATAATTTCGTGGATACTCGCGATATTATGGAGCAGAAATCGGGGGTGAGCTTTGGTTATTTGCTACAGAATAAGGAGCTGTTTATTAAGTATGAGCAGGAAGCTTTGGCAGAGGTTTCTGTAATGGAGAATACAGTGGTTGCTACTAGTGAGTTGCTGCCTTGCCGTGGCGATAATATGCAATTACTAAACGAAACTGGTGTAACTTTCTATTTAAAGGCAGGCCTTGGTTGTATAATGATGCGGATTTCTAAGCGTATACAGGATATACCTTTATTAACTGGTATTGATCACGATTTTATTCCCGATTTTATAAGAGTGGAAATGGATAATAGAAAACCATTTTACGATAAAGCAGATATTATTTATTTGTCTAGAGAGCTTAATATGAAAAAACTTAAAACTCTATTAGCAGAAAAAGGAGTTGAGTTTGCTGATTAGCCAATATTAAACGAAAAAACTAAATACAAAAGCTCAAGATTGATTTCTTGGGCTTTTTTTGTTAAATGTATTTTACATTTTATTTGTAATAGTGTAAAACGTATTTTGCACTTTCTTTCAATATGCAAAAAATTACGCCAAAATATCATAAACTTTTCTTTTAACTCCGACCATACTTCGGTACAATTTTTCTAAGGAAAAATCACTCAGTATGACGGAGTTAATGATAATCATGATTATTTTTTATCAAATTAATTAGATACGTTGTTATTAGTATATGACATCTTTTATCTTTCCGTTAAAAATATATTTAACAACCTTTTATCCATGAACCCTGAAGGGGTTCTATATTTGTAGCCACGGGTGAAAACCCGTGGCTATAATGAATATAAAAAATAGATTTTGGCGTGAGTTTTTGGAACAAAAACCATGACAAAATCTAGTTTTTATGTTTGGGCTAAAGCCCATAGAATATTGTATTCATTAGGCAGGGTTGTTATCCTGAGTTTATCGAAGGAAATGCTCTGCCTAATAAATGAATAAACAATATGGGCTTTAGCCCAAACATATAATTTGGTCATGTACATATATATACAATAGATTTTGTATATCCATGAACCCTGAAGGGGTTCTATATTTGTAGCCACGGGTGAAAACCCGTGGCTACATTGATAATATACAATAGATTTTGGCGTGAGTTTTTGGAACAAAAACCATGACAAAATCGGTAACAAAATCGGCAATAAAATCAACAACAAAATGTAAATATAATCTCATATATTTGCAATTACGAATAATATGATAAATTTAAAATATGACATTTTCAAAAGCAGACACCAAGGATTTGCCTTCAATAATGAAGATTATTGCAGATGCGCAAATCTATATGGCTTCACAAAATATTAATCAATGGATAGATGGATATCCCAGTGAAAAATTAATATCAAATGACATAGCTAATAACGAAAGTTATATTGTTAAAAATGAGGAAAATATAATAGTAGGCACAGCTATGTTTATACCAATTTGGTATCGAAATACGCTATAAATAAATTGGAATATATTTTCCTATTAGAAGGCAAAAATTATTTGCATAGCCGTAGCTATGGAAATAATTTTTAACGCAGTAATAGGGAAATATAAACGATTTATATGGCGTGTTTTGGTATTAATTTGGTATTACCACCAATTTAGAACAAACTTATAATATAATTGATGGTAAATGGCTCACTGCTGATGATGCAAAATATGGTGTTATTCACCGAATAGCCGTTGGCTCGAACTATAGGGGAAAGGGTATTGCTAAGTTTATTAGTAGCGAAAGCGAGAAGCTGCTCATTAAAAACAATATTGCATCCATGAGAATAGATACACATGAGGATAATAAAGGAATGCAAAGTTTATTAAAAGGCTTAGATTATACTTATTGTGGAATAATATATTTAGAAGATGGTGATAAACGACTGGCTTATGAAAAAATATTAATTGAATAGAATATCATTTTAATTTGATATAGAATTCTTTTTAAACAATAATAATTAAGGTTTAAAATCCATATATTTGCAAGCATTAAATAGATAACATATGAAAGAAATACAAAATATAATAGAACAAGCTTGGGACAATAGAGATATGTTGCAAGATACTGATGTACAGGCTACAATCCGTAAGGTAGTTGAGCTACTTGATAAAGGAGAGCTAAGAACTGCTGAGCCAACTAATGATGGTTGGAAGGTAAACGAATGGGTTAAGAAAGCTGTAATTTTATATTTCCCAATTCAGAAAATGGAGAAAATAGTTAACGGTCCATTTGAGTATCATGATAAAATAGCCTTGAAAAAGGACTTTGATAAATTAGGTGTACGTGTTGTGCCTGATGGTATTGCACGCTATGGTTCGTATTTGGCTCCTGGTGTAATTATGATGCCATCATATGTAAATATTGGTGCTTATGTAGGTTCAGGAACCATGGTTGACACATGGGCAACTGTTGGTAGCTGTGCGCAAATTGGTGAGAATGTTCACCTTAGTGGTGGCGTTGGTATTGGCGGAGTTTTGGAGCCAGTGCAAGCTGCTCCGGTAATTATTGAGGACGATTGCTTTATTGGTTCTCGCTCAATAGTTGTGGAGGGTGTTCATCTTGAGAAAGAGGTTGTACTTGGTGCTAATGTTGTTATTACAAAATCCACCAAAATAATTGACGTTTCGGGGACTGAACCTATTGAATATGTAGGTCGTGTTCCTGCTCGCTCTGTAGTAATCCCAGGCACTTATCCTAAGAAATTCCCTGCTGGCGTATATCAAGTTGGTTGTGCTTTGATTATTGGAAAGCGTAAGGAATCAACCAACAAAAAGACTTCATTAAACGATGCTCTTCGTGAGCATAATGTTGCTGTATAATTGATTTGGCAAACTTCCATAAAGGCTTTTGAAGGATATTTGCGCATTGAGCGTGGCTTATCCGATAATTCTGTGGAATCATATGTCCGTGATATTAGTAAACTCGATCAGTATGTAGAAATGGAGAAGAAATCTGTTTCTCCAGAAAAACTACTATTGAGCGATTTGCAAGATTTCGTTCGTTTTGTTGCCGAATTAGGAATGGAAACAAGCTCGCAAGCCCGACTTATTAGTGGCGTGCGAGCTTTTTACCGTTATATGAATTTGAGTGGAGCTATGGATTCTGATCCTTCGGAATTGCTGATGCAGCCTAAGGTTGGTCGCAAATTGCCCGATATTATAAATAATGAAGAAATTGATGAACTCATAGCTGCCATAGATTTAAGCAAAGCTGAAGGGGAAAGAAATAAGGCGATATTGGAAGTGCTATACGCTTGTGGTTTGCGAGTTTCGGAACTTACAGAGTTGAAAATCAGTAATCTTTACCTTAAGGATGAGTTTGTAAAGGTTGTTGGCAAAGGAAGTAAGGAGCGCTTGGTTCCCATAGGTCATTCTGCAATTAAGCAGCTAAATATTTATATAAATCAAGTAAGAGTACATCAGAAAATTCAGAATGGATTTGAGGATTTTGTGTTCCTAAATAGGAGAGGGAAGTCGCTAACAAGAGTAATGATTTTTACGATAATAAAAGATCTTGCTGAGCGTATCGGAATGAAGAAAACCATTAGTCCGCATACCTTTAGGCATTCTTTTGCTTCGGAATTGGTGGAGCGTGGTGCCGACCTTAGAGCTGTGCAAGAGATGCTTGGCCATGAGTCCATTACTACTACAGAAATATATACACATTTGGATAGACAATATCTGCGTTCCACAATAATGCAGTTTCACCCACGAGCAAATAAAAAATAGAATGAAATTTACAATATTTATATTACTTTTTATAATCAGTTTTTCAAGCATCGATGCTCAGGTTGTCCGTGACGAATTTAACAAGGGAAAACGATATTTTAAGCTAAAGGATTATAAAAAAGCTAAGCAGAAATTTAATTTTGTAATAGCAAATAATACTGCTTATCACGAGGCTTATACATACCGTGCTCGTATATATTTGGCAACCAATATGCCCGATTCGGCACTAAGGGATTTCAAAACATCAATAAGTAAGCGTGAGGATTTTATTCCGAATTATTATTATCGAGCAAAGTATTACATCAGTATAGGTAATGATTATAAGGCCGAAAAGGATTTGAATACCTTGCTTTCATATAAGCCTGATTTTGCCGCAGCAATACTTATGCGTGCTATTATTTATGAAAAAAATGGAGATGAGGAGCGTGCTTTTCAAGATTATAATTCGCTAATTGAAAAGAAAACAAAGAATTATAAAGTTTACTATCAGCGAGGTTTATATTATAGCAAACATAAAAATAATAATGCTGCAATTAAGGATTTTGAATCCGCTTTATCACTCAAGCAAAACTATACTGATGCTTTATTTGCTTTGGGAAATTCGCATCAAGTATTGGGGCATAATGCTGAGGCAATAAAGAGTTATTCTAAAGTTATTGATATTGACCAAACATATCAGCAGGCCTATGAGCGCCGGGCGTATTTATACTATAAAGCTAAGAATTATACTGCAGGATTAGAGGATGATAGGTATATTGTTTCTTATTTTAGATTGAGAGAGGATACGCTGTTTATCAGAATGGCGAAAGCCGAATTGGGAAATAATAATACAAGCTCTGCCGATAGATATTTGACAAAAGCATTGAGCGCAAATCCTAAAAGTATTGACGCACTATTATTGCGTAGTGATGTTGCTTTGAAACGCGATAGAGCAAGTACAGCCTTATCGTATTTGCAACGCATTCACCGTATTGATGCCAAAAATACCGAATCGTGGTATAAGCAGGGCCAAATACAAATGAAAAGCAAACAATATCAGAAAGCCATTGATGCATATAGCAACTGTGTGAAGATTGAACCTATTGCCAAAGCATATTATATGCGTGGTGCTGCATATAATTATCTTCGAAAACCAGATGAAGCTTGTAAGGATACTCGCAAAGCTGCCTCATTGGGACATAGGCAGGCTAAGAGGGATCTGCCAAGAATCTGCAAATAGTCGTAATTAAAAAGTAATACAAATTCATTTTTTCCATACTTTAGCCATACATTAAAATCAATAACTAATAATGGCAATAATTTCATCAATAGCATCATGGTTTCTACAGAAGCGTTTTCATCAAATTGAGCTTTTTTTGGCGTATCCTATAAATGTGCAGAATGAGGTATTGACAGATTTAATTGATAGGGGAAGAACTACTCAATGGGGTAGGAAGCACGATTTTAAAAGGATTAAAAGCTTAGCAGATTTTCAAAAAAGCACTCCCATAACTACATACGAAGATTTATTACCTTATATAAATAGGGTGAAGGATGGCGAGCAAAACCTGCTTTGGCCTACAGAAACTCGCTGGTTTGCAAAATCATCGGGAACTACCACTGCCAAGAGTAAATTTATTCCTGTTACCGAAGATAGTCTTGAGGACTGTCATTATAAAGGAGGTAAAGATATGTTGGCTCTTTATCTTCATAAAAACCCAGAGTCAGAGTTTCTTAGCGGCAAAACCATTGCTGTTGCAGGTACTGCCGAATTGAATAACGAAACTGGTCATTATATTGGAGATTTGTCGGCAATACTGATGAAGAATCTTCCATTATGGGCTCATTTTTCCAAATCGCCAAACCTATCAATAAGTATTATGGACGATTGGTCGAAGAAAGTTGACCTTATTGTAGAAAATACTATTGCCGAGGATGTTAGAGCAATTTCGGGTGTACCTTCGTGGATGCTAGTAATTCTTGAACGAGCTCTTGAGATTAGTGGTAAGAGCCATATTAATGAGATTTGGCCAAATTTTGAACTTATTATTCATGGTGGAGTTAGTTTTATTCCTTATAAAGAGCGCTTTGCTAAAATTCTAAATCCTCAAACAAATTACCAAGAGGTATATAATGCGTCCGAAGGTTTTTTTGCAATACAGGATTCTTCGGCACGCGATGATCTATTGCTGATGCTCGATTATGGTATCTTTTATGAATTTATGCCCATGTCTAAATTTGGTAAGGGTTCGCCAACAGTTATTGGCTTAAAAGATGTGGAGCTAGGTAAAAACTATGCCATAATAATAACTACCAATGCTGGACTTTGGCGTTATATGATTGGTGATACTGTGATTTTCACTTCCTTAAAACCTTATAGAATAAAAATTAGCGGCCGTACCAAGAGTTTCATAAACTCAGCAGGCGAGGAGCTGATTGTCGATAATGCCGAAATGGCTATAAATCACGCTTGCGAAATTACGGGTGCTATTATTAAGGAATATACCGCTGGGCCTTTGTTTTTTGATAATGATAGCAAAATTGCCCACGAATGGTTTATCGAATTTGAAAAAGAGCCTGCTGATAAAGTGTTTTTTGCTGAGCTATTGGATAATGCCTTGAAGGCTGAAAATTCAGATTACGAAGCCAAGCGCTTTCAGGATATGGTATTGGCAAAACCTTTGATACGTGTTGTTCCCAAAAATACTTTTATACATTGGCTTGCCAATAAAGGAAAACTCGGAGGACAGCATAAAGTGCCTCGTTTGTCAAATAATAGAATAATTATTGATGAGCTGATGCTTATTATAGAAAAAGAACTTGGTGGATTTAATTATACCATAGAAAAAGAAATTAGCTAATAATATGATAAAATCAATTTCCATACTCATAGTATTACTATTTGTTAATAGCACGAATAATTTTGATTTCGGTAAAATCAATTCATTCGAAATTGATGTTCAATCGAATATCTATACGGTGGCTGATGCAGAGCTAAAGAAATATACGGCAGATGGTAAGCTACTATTTACTTATGGCAATCTTATATTAGGCGATATTAGTAATATTGAAGTAGATAAAACTACAAATATTTTCCTTTATTATAGAGATTTCAATAATATAATTTTCTTGGATAATACCTTATCGCCAAAGTATAGTCCTATAGATTTATCGGATTTGGGCTATGCAGAGGCTAATTTAGCTTGTAGGTCATATAATAATTCCTTTTGGATATATAATCCTGTAAATCAGGAATTACTAAGATTTGACCAATCGCTGCAGATTACCGACAGAACGGGTAATCTGAGTAATATTACCAATGTAAATATTATTCCATCGCAGATTCTTGAGCGCAATAATCTATTATATCTACGCGATAATGAGCATGGTATTTTTGTCTTTGATAGATACGGTGGTTACCTTCGTAATATGCCGTTCTATAATCTCGACGATTTTTATCTCGAATACGATAAGTGGAAAATGCTACGAAATGACACTTCCTTTGTTCTCAATCCAATAAGTTTAGAAGTTGATACCATTGTATTGCCAATAGGTAATGTAAAGCAGTATAGGGTTAGCGAAGGTAGAATGATGTACTTATTGAAGAGTGGGGAGTTTGGCGTAACTAAAATTCAGGAATTTTAGTTGTGACAATAATCTGGAATCTTTAAAGGGAAGTTAAGAATTAGGAATTAAGTCCCGATAGAAATCGGGATAGGAATTAAGAATTGGTTGGAGGTGTTTCGTGAAATATATACAGCGAAGCCTTCTCTTTGAGCGAAGGTTTCGCTGTATATATTGAATACTGGCATAGCGTCGACGTCGCTCAAAGCGACACTGACGCTTTTGGTAAAGTAAAGAAAGGCTCATTGTTTGAAATAGCGAACCTTATCTGCAAACGATATAGAATTAACAATTAACAATTAACAATTAATAATTACAATAATTTGTCTTCAAAAAAAAACTCAATTAAAGCCATAAAACCATTAACTTTGCGCCCTTAAATTTAGATTAAAAATAGTATGATAAATATAACACTACCTGATGGTTCGGTACGCGAAGTGGAGCAAGGTTCTACAGCGATGGATTTGGCCAAGAGTATTAGCGAGGGTTTAGCTCGCAATGTGCTTTCGGCAAAGTTTAATGGAAAAGTAATTGATGCTTTATTACCATTTACGCAAGATGGTGAACTTCAGTTATTAACATGGAATGATAAAGAGGGTAAGTCAACGATGTGGCACTCTTCGGCTCACCTTATGGCTGAGGCGATATCTATTTTATATCCACATGCTAAGTTTGGTATTGGTCCAGATATAGAGAATGGTTTTTACTACGATATAGATTTTGGTGAGACAAAAATTACTGATTCTGATTTGCCAAGAATTGAGCAAAAGATGAAGGAATTGGCTAAGCAAAAGCAAACATTCACTCGTAGTGATGTTACTAAAGCTGATGCAATGGCTACTTTCACTGCTAAAGGCGATGAGTATAAAACTGAGCTTATTGGCGATTTAGAGGATGGTACTATTTCATTTTATCAATGTGGTGATTTCATTGACCTTTGTCGTGGACCGCATTTACCTCATACAGGTCATATAAAAGCAATAAAGCTGCTTAGTGTAGCTGGTGCTTATTGGCGAGGTGACGAAACTCGTAAACAATTAACAAGAATATACGGAATTACATTCCCAAAAAATAAAGAGTTAACACATCATTTGGAGATGCTTGAAGAAGCTAAGAAGCGCGACCACCGTAAGGTAGGTAAGGAGCTTGAGCTTTTTGCGTTTTCGCAGCGAGTAGGACAGGGTTTACCATTATGGTTGCCTAAAGGTGCTCAATTGCGTGAGCGTTTGGAGAGTTTTCTAAAACGAGTGCAGCAAGATGCAGGTTACGAGCCTGTAATAACTCCACATATTGGTAATAAAGAGTTATACGTAACTTCTGGTCACTATGCAAAATATGGTCAGGATTCGTTTCGCCCAATTACTACACCTAACGAAGGTGAGGAGTTTTTGTTAAAACCAATGAACTGCCCTCACCATTGCGAGATTTATAAAGTAAAACCTCACTCATATAAGGAGCTACCAATTCGCTATGCGGAGTTTGGTACTGTATATCGCTATGAGCAGAGTGGTGAGCTTCATGGATTGACGCGTGTACGTGGCTTTACTCAAGATGATGCGCATATTTTCTGCCGTCCTGACCAAGTTAAGGATGAATTTAATGCAGTAATAAAGATTGTACTTCAAATTTTCAGTGCTTTAGATTTCAAAGATTTTGTTACACAAATTTCTATTCGTGATCCTAAAAATCCAGATAAGTATATTGGTAGTGATGAGAATTGGGAGAAAGCAGAAAGTGCAATTATTGAAGTAGCCAAAGAGAGTGGCTTAGAGTACGTTATTGAAGAAGGCGAAGCAGCATTCTATGGTCCTAAGATGGATTTTATGGTACGCGATGCCATTGGTAGAAGTTGGCAGTTGGGAACTATTCAGGTAGATTATAACTTACCTGAGCGTTTTGAGCTTGAATATATAGGTGATGATAATAAAAAGCATCGTCCGGTAATGATTCATAGAGCGCCATTTGGTTCTATGGAGCGCTTTGTAGCAGTATTGATAGAGCATACAGGAGGTAAATTTCCTTTATGGTTGACCCCTGAACAGGTTAGAATATTACCTATTAGCGAAAAATATCAAGAATATGCAGAAAAAGTTCAAAGTTTATTAAAAAATTACGATATTCGCAGCCAAGTTGATTCTAGATCAGAGAAAACAGGAAGAAAGATACGAGATGCTGAAATTCAGCGAGTTCCGTATATGCTGATTGTTGGAGAGAAGGAAGAGTCGACACAAACTTTGTCTGTACGTAGGCAGGGAGAAGGCGATAAAGGTACATTATCGGTTGAAGATTTTGCAAAAATCATCACTGATGAGGTAAATAAAGCCATGAATTTTTAGATTTAATATAAATTAACATAGGAGGATTTAACTATAGCACAAAGATTTAAAAGACGGGCAAGACCTAGGTACGAGAAACCTACGAACCCGCATAGGATCAATGGTGAGATACGAGCACAAATGTTGCGCGTAGTGGGAGAAAACGTTGAGGTAAATATTTACAGCTTACGTGATGCTTTGCGTATTGCAGAACAACAGGAGCTGGATTTAGTAGAGATTTCACCGAAAGCAACGCCACCAGTATGTCGAATTATTGATTATAAAAAGTTTCTTTATGAACAGAAGAAGAAACAGAAGGAAATTAAGGCTAAGTCAGCCAAAGTTGTTGTCAAAGAGGTTCGTTTAGGACCAAATATCGATGATCACGATTTTGAATTTAAGCTGAAGCATGCTGAGAAATTTCTTACAGACGGTGCAAAAGTTAAAGTAGAAGTCTTCTTTAGAGGACGTACTATTGTATATAAAGATAAAGGTGAGATTGTTATGTTAAGGTTTGCTCAAGAGCTTGAGGAAGTAGGTAAGGTGGAAAGAATGCCAAAGCTTGAAGGTAAACGTATGATCATGATAATAACACCCAAAACAAGTAAATAGAGGTTTAATTAACTTAAAATTTGAGCGTAATGCCAAAGATGAAGACAAAATCCGGAGCTAAAAAGAGGTTTACTCTTACAGGTACTGGTAAAGTGAAGAGAAAGCATGCTTTTAAGAGCCACATTCTTACTAAGATGACCAAAAAACAGAAGCGTAATCTTACGCATACTGGTATGGTTGACAAAGCGGATGAAGCTAATATTAAAAGATTGCTAGCTAAGTAAAATATCTACTGATTATAATGCTCAGCATAATAATCGTGAAGTGATTACTTTAAAAAATTTAATGTTTAACCATTGTTTCCAGCTAACAAGTTTCTTATTGAGTTAAGGACGCTGAAACAAGAAAAATTAAGAAGAAATGCCAAGATCAGTAAATGCTGTAGCTTCAAGAGCACGCAGAAAGAAAGTGATGAAATTGACCAGAGGTCAATTCGGGCGCAGAAAGAATGTTTGGACGGTTGCCAAGAATGCTTGGGAAAAAGGACAAAATTATGCCTACCGCGACAGACGAGTTAAAAAACGTAACTTTAGAGCATTGTGGATTCAGCGTATCAACGCTGGTGCACGTTTGCATGGTTTATCTTACTCAGCTTTTATGGGTAAAATTCACGCTAAAGGTATCGATATCAACCGTAAAACTTTGGCCGATTTAGCGATGAATAATCCTGAAGCTTTCAAAGCAATCATTGATGCTGTTAAATAGCAATCGATTTAAAATTAAAATAGAAACCGTGAGCTTTGGCTTACGGTTTTTT